>Ga0207421_10008616_pt1 | contig 10531 bp, 11 predicted proteins | sample SodLakKL_010_SED_4_FD_187542 | JGI IMG/M metagenome (GOLD analysis project Ga0207421, IMG submission 187542) | Alkaline sediment microbial communities from Lake Tanatar, Kulunda Steppe, Russia - 8KL_010_SED (SPAdes) (version 2) | ecosystem: Environmental > Aquatic > Non-marine Saline and...
GAGAGTGCCACGCTGAAGACGTGGATGTCGCCGGTTCAAGTCCGGCCTGCGGCACTTCTTGGTTTTGATCTCATGCATCTGACTAGAGAGGAGGAAAAAATTCTCGAAGGAGAAAAGGGTGAAGGACCTGCCAAGGCTATGGAATTATTAGTGGCTATAGGAAAAATATACGATGCGGACAGATTAATCCCAATCGAATCTGCTCAGATCGCTGGGGTCTCTTACAAGACCATGGGTGATGCTGGTCTTCAATTCATTCAGGATTTTGCGCAAATAGCTAAAGTTAAAGTTGAAGCCATGCTTAACCCTGCTGGGATGGACCTTCAGGAAAAAAATTACGAGTCGGATGGTTTCAGAAAAAAACAGTCTCAATTGGTAAACGCTTACCGCCAACTCGGTATAGAACTAACCTGTACCTGCACTCCGTATCTCATAGGAAATCGGCCCGGATTAGGGGATCACCTAGCTTGGAGTGAGAGTTCGGCCGTTTCTTTTGCAAATTCGGTACTTGGAGCGAGAACAAACAGAGAAGGGGGTCCTTCCGCTTTGATGGCAGCAGTTATCGGAAAAACGCCCAATTACGGGTTACACTTGAAAGAGAATAGAAAGCCTGATATCGTTTATGAGGTCAATGATGAAGTTCCATATTCTCTTTTAGGATATCTTGTTGGTAGAGAAACTGGAGAAAAAACTCCTTATTTCAAAGGTTTAAAACCTTCAGAAGATGATCTAAAGACTCTTGGAGCTGCGATGGCAGCAACTGGATCCGTAGCCCTTTATCATGTTGAAGGAAGGACTCCAGAAGCAGACGATTTTTCTACTGAAAATTTGGAAAAGATAGAAATTGAGAAAGAAGATATCGACGTGATTAGAGATGAATTGAAAACTAGATCTCAACCTGACGTCGTCGTTATTGGTTGTCCACATCTTTCAAAGAATGAAATAGATGAGATCGGAAAACGATTAAAAGGAAAAGAGAAAAAAGACGGACTAGATCTTTTCGTTTATACGAGTCGAAAAGTTAAAGAAGAGTCTAGAGAAGCCGTAGCGGAGATAGAAAGGTTCGGTAAAGTCATAAGCGATACGTGCATGGTCGTCTCTCCACTTGAAGAGAGTTATGATGTAGCTGCGACAAATTCTGGTAAGGCTGCTGCGTATCTACCTAAGTTAGCGGATCAGAAGATCATCTACGCCGATTTAGAAACTTTGATGGAGATGATAGCTTGATTTTATCTGGAAGAGGGATTTCTAGAGGAAAGGCAGAAGGAACTGTGGTTAAGGTTGAAGAACCAGTCTCTTTTCTCGGTGATGTTGATCCGAAATCTGGGAAGGTCTTCGATAAGAAAAAAATAACAGATTCGATATTCGTATTTCCTGGTGGAAAAGGAAGCACAGTTGGATCTTACGTCATATATCAGTTAAAAAAGAATAAGACCGCGCCGATTGGTATGATCAATAAAAAAACTGAAACGATCGTTGCCTCTGGTGCGATTATTTCCGATATTCCGCTCGTGGATAAGATAGACGTAGACTTGATTGAGGAAGATGACGAGGTTGATATCGATGGTGAAAAAGGTATCGTTGAAATAAAAGATGTGGAGAAAATAGAAGTGGTAACTGCTTTTCTGAAAAAGAATGACTCTATATTATTGCTGAAACGAAGTGAAGAAGTGAAAACATTTAAAGGTAGATGGGCTGGTGTTTCAGGTTATTTAGATATAGATGATCCGTTTGACCAGATAAAGATTGAGATCGAAGAAGAAACGAAGTTAGATGGAGAACTGCTCTCTAAAGGAGAAGTCGTTTCTACTAGAGATGGAAATAAAATATGGAATGTACACCCGTTTTTGTTCGAAGTGGATGGAGAACCAAAATTAGATTGGGAAACCGAGGAATATAAATGGGTCCGACCGGATAAGATAAAAAAGATGAAGACGGTACCTAAATTATGGGAGGCTTATATATCCGTGAGGTGCTCAGATGAAAGTTAAGATGGAAGAAGGTTCAAAAGATATACCAGCAGTTTGGACGGAAGATGAAAAGATCAAGATGATAGACCAACGATATCTTCCCGAGGAACTGAGATTTTTCACGGCTGAAGATTATGAAGACATCTATAAAGCCATAAAAGAGATGGTGGTAAGAGGGGCTCCAGCTATAGGGGTCACCGCAGCTTTTGGAATCGCTCAATCGAAACTTCAGAGTAAAGATATTGAGGTCGCTGCAGATAGAATCAAGTCTTCAAGACCTACGGCATATGATCTATTTTATGCTGTAGATTATATGCTTGAACATCTAGATGAGCCTGAAAAAGCCGCAGAAGAATATTCCGAGATGGTCATAGAAAAATGCAGAAAAATCGGAGAAAATGGAGAGGAACTGATAAAAGATGGTGACAATTTACTCACCCACTGTAATGCCGGGGCTTTAGCTACTGTAGACCATGGTACCGCTCTGGCTCCGATGAGAGCCGCTAAGAAGGCAGGAAAAGATATGCATGTTTTCGTGGATGAAACTAGACCACGACTCCAAGGTGCTAGATTAACCGCCTGGGAACTCTACAATGAAGAGATACCTCATTCCGTCATCGTAGACAATGCGTCGGGACACTACATGCAACGTGGAATAATCGATATGGTTATCGTTGGTACAGATAGAATAGTTGCAAACGGAGACATAGCTAATAAGATTGGAACCTACGAAAAGGCTGTTGTAGCAAACGAAAATGATATACCATTCTATGTCGCAGCACCAGTAACAACTTATGATCAAAGTATTGATGACGGAATGAAAATACCTATAGAGGAACGTGAAGAAAAAGAAGTCAGAGAAATAAACGATCTATCTATAACTCCTGAAGGATCTCCAGTGAAAAATCCCGCTTTCGATGTTACCCCGGCAAAATATATAGACGGTTATATCACTGAAAAGGGTGTTTTTTCTACCGCTGAACTCAAAAATATGTTTTAGTTTTAACTCTTTGCCCAAGAAGCGCTGCTACGGCACTAATATTGATGATATACAGGCTAAATACTATTTGCTCCGTAGGAACTGTTCGGATGGCTATATTAGAAGAAAGTGGGATAATAAGGACAGCAACAAGATAGAAGACATTTGTCATCAAATCAGTAGAAAGATGGTCGATGAGGCAAAGGAGAAGAACCTGTTGATTGTACTCGGTAAACTCGATAGTATACAAGAGCAGGACAAAGGCAGAAAAATGAATTGAAAACTACATAATTTCCCATATTGGAAAATGCGAGATTACATCAAGTACAAAGCCAAATGGGATGGTATAGAAGTGATAGAAGTCAGTGAAGCCCATACTTCTCAACGATGTTCAAGATGTGGTGAAAAGGTTAAAAGACATAGAGATAAATTCAAGTGTGATAACTGTGGACTTGAGATAGATGCTGATAAGAACGGTACTCACAACATAGCCAGACGGGGCATCGGAATCTACTAGAATTTGTTTACAAATTCCATCGATATGAGGAATTCAAATTGAATTCCTCAGTAAGTACAATAAGACCTCTTCTGATGTCAGGGGTGTTGTGACAACGCCCGAAGCCAACCATCGACCCAAAAACATTTAGTTAACAGAAGCAGTTACATAAAGAGATGGAAAAGGAATGGATATCCGCTAGTGATGTTGAAAAATTTGGATACTGTCCGTTGAGTTGGTGGTTGAGCAGAGAGAAAGACGGGGACGTGACGAATGAATCTTTAGAAGAAGGAGAAAAGGAGCACAAGAAGATTGGGGAAAAACTCGATAGTTTGAAAATAAAGGAACAAAAACTCGAACTTCTCGAAAATACCATCTTGGGATTGGCTATACTCACCACCGTAGTATCTATTTTTGGGATATCTTTCTTAACTTCAGATGAGATATTTAGCAGTATATTTGTTGTTTTAGCCCTAACTTGGTTATTAGCCGCAACTTTTTTTCTATTTATAGACGAAGGATATAAAGGATTGATAGAAGAGACGAAACTAGAAAGGATAGTACTTATCTTTGCGATGATCGCAACTATGCTTTCCGTATTTAGTTTTTCTATACCTATAAGAGATTATTTAATGGCCCAAATCGCTCAACTGCTTTCCCTGTCTTGGTTGATCGGTGCGTCTTATTGGCTCAAGCATTCATTAACAATAAAAAGCGAAACTGAACAAGAAAGGAAAGATTTGAAACTTGAAGAAGAAAAAATAAATTACGTAGACAAACTTGAAAAAAAGAGTAAACTTTTGAAATCTGAAAAGTATAAGTTGAGAGGAAAGCCAGATATCATACTAGAGAAAGAAGGAAATCCCATACCTGTTGAAGTCAAAACTGGAAGAGTACCTGAAGGACCTTTTTTTTCACATATACTTCAAATAGCTGCATACTGCCTCCTTGTTGAAGAGGACATGGGTAAGAAACCACCATATGGTCTTATCAGGTACGGAGACACTGAATTTGATATAGAGTATGATGAAGACCTTAAAAAATTACTGCTAGAAAAGCTGAAAAATATGAGGGAGTATATAAAAAATCAAGATGTTCACAGAAATCATGACAGGGAAGGAAAATGTAAGAACTGCTCTAGGAGGAAGATTTGTGAAGAATCGCTCTTTTAATCCTTCCTATCCATCTCCTCTATCTTTTTCTTTATATCTTCAACATCTCTCCTCATCTTTAACATCTCTTCTTCAAACGTAGTAAATTCTGTAGAAGAAAAAATGCGATGTGATATGAACATCCCAACAAAGACTGCCCCTATGACCGCTAGGAAAGAAATTATAACCAATCCAAATACGAAGGCTATGAAATTATAAAAAATATCTTGAAATTGAATCCAACCGATTATCATTGCTAATCCTACTACTCCAAGGATGATTATCGCTATACTTATCACCTTTAGAGATAGTGGTATCCTTTTCATGTATCTACTTCCTCCTCTACTCTATTTAAGATCCGGACAAAGGGAAGATCATCTTCGGCTATAAATTGTTCCTCACCATCATAATAAGTGATCTTAAATATAATCTCTTCATTAAAATCTTCTTCAGGAACCTCTGGTTGAACTTCAAAAGTCGCATTGAAGTGATATCTTTTTTCTTTTCGGGTTGCATTCACCTCTAAATAGAATTCGGTGAGATTAGTCCTATGTTCTATACTGTATCCATCTCTCTTTATGATCTGAGAGTTGTTCAAGTAAAGAGTCATGTTCTCAAATCTTATCGCTTCCATACCTCTTAAATGTATTATCGTTTCGTTATTGAGATTCTGATCGTAATCTACGATCAACCTTGGTATATCTGCCCCGGGAGGTTCCGGGCCGTTTATACACCCAAGCGATGAGACAGCTAATACAAATATGAAAATTACCGAGAGATGCTTTTTCATCACTATATCATGATAATAGGGTTTAATTAAGTTTTAGCTTACTTTAGTGGCTTCTAGGACAGAAAACTCTATCTGGTAAGTACTAGCGGACCCTCGGGGATTCGAACCCCGGTCCTCGGCTCCGAAAGCCGAAAGGATATCCAGACTACCCTAAGGGCCCAAAAGGAAACTTGCTAAGCAATATAATCAGTAGAAATGAAGATGTTATTATCCTTTACCCTTTTTCAAAATATTTAATGGATGATCGTTCAGTGAAGTAAGTTAATGAACAAAATCCCTACAAGGATGCCAGCCAGTATACCGAGTATAGCAGTGTGTCCCTCCATCCTTCTATGTGCATCAGGGATCAACTCATCAAAAACTATGTAAAGCATCGCTCCAGCGGCGAATCCGAGTCCGATGGAGAGAGCTATATCAGAAACTCCTCCTAACAGACCTCCAATAAAGGCTCCAATACCCATAGGTACTCCAGCTAAAGCCGTCACTAAAATGATCCTAGAGGCCCTAACTTTTCCTACACACATGGCTGCTCCCACTGCCATACCTTCAGGAAAATTATGTATCGCCATCAAAATAGCCAGGGCTAAACCGATCTCAAAACTTACCATGAATCCTGTACCTATAGCAACACCCTCAGGTAAATTGTGCATCGCTATTCCGACGCTGAGGAGGATGCCCGTTTTGAGATATTTTGCTTTTTCTTTATCTCCATCGCAATTAAAAGAAAAGTGTCTGTGAGGGAACTTAATATCTACAAATCCTATCATACCAATCCCTAAAAGAAGTCCTACCACAGCTGTAATCAATGAACCCTCTTCTATGGATTCTGGTATTAGTTCTACAAAAGTTATAGAGACCATTATACCTGCTGAAAAACCAAGTAATATACTCAAGCTTTTGTCCTCGACCTTCTTTAATAGGACAACGGATAATCCACCCATAACCGTTCCTAAAACACCGCTCAGCAAGCCTATGATGGTGATGGTAACTAAATAAGGAAACATGTGAATCTAGATGATGTTTAGGAATGCCTAAAATATAAAAGTTTCCCACCTCTATCTATTTTTATAATAAACGTGAAAGGACCAATAATTGGAACAATCCAATAGCCCATAGTTTAAATAAGACACACTGTCATCAAATGATATAAAAGTTTAGTTTAATCGGTGTATAAGATGGATCGACCAAACATAACCAAAATTTTGATGATCTTCACTGTTTCGATCTTACTCTTGTCCTCTCTAAGTTTCAGTGGTTGTCTAGATGAAGATGAAGGAGGAATAGTTGGCATACCTGAAGGTGAGGATCCTGATGGAACCATCCATGATGATCATGTGAATGCTTCAGTTCCAATAATGAACACGTATGATGAACCAAAACAGATAGTCATGAAGTTTGAAATAGGAACTGAAGAAGGTGGACGTTACTCGGAGATGAAATTTATCACACTTCCAGAGAACTCGGTAGAAGTATACTATCAGGTCATTGAAATTCCCGAAAGTGAAACACCTAGCTTTGTAGATACCGAGATCATTGTGGGGTATGATGAAATAAAAGTAATAGAGGTGGACGGAGAAACTTCTGAGGGATTCGCACAGGTCAATGCCACGATAGCTAACACTAAGTTTGATTCTGAAAGAATATTGGTTGAGTTTATTGCAACGACTGAAGACGAGGTTTACAGTCAGAAAGAAGGGATAGATGTGTCTCAGAGTTCGGTAGATGTCTATACTGCTGACATAGAAGATGTACCTCCAAACGTAGTAGACTTTGATGCTCAGATCATCGGTTGATCAGTCTGATCCTGCCATTAGATACAAAATGGCAATTATATATGGAGAATAGCCCCGGGCGGATTCGAACCGCCGTCGCCAGGTCCAGAACCTCACATGATTGACCTCTACACCACGGGGCTATTGTGAGTTTCTTGAGCCTATTTAGGAAGATCCGAGAGTTTTTTTGGATGGCAACGAGATCTTCTAAGCTTCGTATTAGCCTTGATAAAATAAGTACTTAAAAACATTATCGCATCTGTCTTTATTTTTATACAAGTAACTCCTCTCTATTCAGACATCTTATATTTGTAGATATAATGATTGTTCTCTTCTTCCACCTGTTCAAAACCTTCTTCTTCCATCAGTTCAATTATAGCCTGATTATCTTTAGGTATGCGGCTGATTATACTTTCTTCTGCATTATCCACAGCGTGCCGCAAGAGTATCCTTCCGACGCCCATCCTCTGATGGTTGGGTAGAACTCCAATATGGTCTATCTGGACATCTCCTCTATCTACACATATTATAGCCCCTATAGGTTTATCACCTCTCCATGCTATAGCGGACATCCTATCAACCATATCCTTGAAAGATTCCTCTATCTCTTCCTGTATGTCCCAGTGTGAATGGGGTTCGGGGAATATAGAATATATTAAATCGGTCAGTGTTTCTCGACTGAGGGAATCGATCGGTTGGAGCTCTACATTCATCAACCTTACATAATCTTTTGAGATAAAAGTATTATGCTTTGGTGAGGGCTATCAAAAATTTAGTGAATTCAATTCTTAGACAATTTTATAGACTCATTTTTACGGAAACCTTATTTATTATAAATTAATTAGGTTTTAAAGAGGCAAAGGAAAGAATGAAAGATTTGGTCTTCGCTTTACTAGGAGGCTTTATTCTTTTAGAAATGTCTTTTTTATCAGAAGCTATAGATACTTTTTTAGCCCTTCCAACTATGTATATGATTTTGATAATTCTATTTATAATTCTGATAATTGTCGTCGCTATTATTAAAACTCTGATAAGGACAACGACTAGGGCCTATTTTTGGAAAAGTATTTTGAGTTCATCTGAAGAACAGAACACGAGTGGCCAACCTTCTCAGCAACAACAAAGGCAACCACCTCCACCATCTAACCAAACAGCTAAAAATTGTCAAGACTGTGGAGGACAAATGCGTTACATTGAAGAGTATAATAGATGGTACTGTGATGGCTGTGAAGAATATAAATAAGAATCTTTTTCTTATTTTTAAAATTACCTAGATCTAGAGGTCTGCAATATTTAAAGAATTTGAAGAAAGTGATAATGAGATTCATAGAGTTAAAGTCTAGGATTTTAGATAAATTAGCGCTGGGAAATTGACGCCCATTTGTCCTTAAGCATTTTACCCTTCGATAAATCTCCTAGAATTAGGTCTCTGTATCTTAACGGCCCTGTTTTGATTTCAATGATTTTGATAATCTTTCGTTCTCTTCGTTATTACCAATAACCACAATTACATCATTATCTTTAATTTTTACTTTAGGAGAGGGATTGGTCATCAGCTTCCAATTTTTTGGACTTTTTTCGTTTTTCCGATCCCTAGGCTTGTATTTAGCTATAGCAACCATCAAAGGGCCTTTAATGGAGCGCATCTTTTTTTGAAATCCTTCTACAGACATACCATTGGCGTAAGAACTAGGAGAGATCATGTACTGTTGTACAGCATAGCCAGATGTTGAGGTGGTGATGTCTTCTACGAAGCGTGCTACTTCCGGTTCAAAGGCTGCACTAGCAACCATTCTACCTGCCATTTCAGAGGGAGAAGATACGTAGGTGACACCGGCGGAATAAAGAGTGTTCTTCAATTCGTCATTATTGATCGATACTATCATTCTAGCCTTAGGGTTAATATCTTTCACTGTGAGTGATATGATAAGAGACTCCGTATCATCATCGGTAGCTATGACTATAGTTTTGGCGTTTTTTATATTCGCTCTTTTCAATACCTTCTCATTTTTATAGTCTCCAAAAACCGGATAGAGATATTTCTCGTCTCCTGCATCACGGATCTTGGTTATCTCATCTTCGTCATCAGTTATAACAACTGTTTTCTGCTTGGTAGCCATCAGTTCATCTAAAGCTACTTTACCTATATTTGTCCAACCACATATAACCACATGGTCATTAAAATCTGTTCCATCCATACCTAACATCTCTCTTTTTCTTGCTTCATTAAATGCATCGGTTACACTACCGATCATAGCGCCCAAAAAGGTAAACGTGAAGACTATCAAGAAGAATGAAGCTATCTTCCCTTCTGTGGTAACTGGATATCTATCTCCATATCCCACGGTAGATAAGGTCACGATAGAGTACCAAAAAGAATCGGCAAAATCATCAGGGCCTGAGTAATCATCATTTCTATCCGCGGGATCTTCATATTCAAACGCATAGAAACAAACGGAGGAGAGAATAAAAACTATCATGAACAGTACTATCAGTTTCCAGATCCTTTTGATAAAGAATTTGAGCACCATATTGGAGAAGTATTGTAATTTAGTTATATATAGTTTTTTAATTTAAAGTGTGTAAGAATCTAATGTAGTTATAGCTTACCAAAAGAAGAGTCAAAATGTTGTATCTCAAGAATAATAGAGAAAAATAGGAAAGAGGTTTTCTACTTGTACTCCTGACAATTATCGCAGTACCACCGATCGTATTCATCTATATGCCGCATCTGTCCGCCACAAGTAGAGCATTTGTTTTCCTGCTGTTGTTGCTGAAGCGGTGGGGATGGTTGTTGTGGTTGCTGCTGTTGTTGTGGTTGTCCAGGAGGCGGTTGTTGCGACTGTTGCGGTGGTTGTTGTGGTTGCTGCTGTTGTCCAGGTGGTGGTGTAGTAGAGGGTTGGGCCGCATGTACTGGAACTTTGTAATCACCGCAGGTATCACAATACCAATTATCGTACTGCTGAACATATCTAAGATTCGATCTACAGTCGGGACAATTTTTAGCCTGGAAATCTACTTCGTCCATCTTCATGTATCCAAGTAAAATCAATAGACCTGAGAGAACTAGACCAAATATGAATCCAAGTATCATATAGAGGATCATATCGTCCTTGGACTCCTGGTATCTGCCCTGGTCGATCGGTGTAATAATGTTATCTACGAATTTACCCTTTATGATGATAGCGACTACGGCTAGGACTATCCTAATCATTGCGTATGATATACGGAAAACTGAAAGAAATAGGAAACCTCTAAAGATTCCCCATATTCCCCAAAGTCCGTTTATCAATGCCGCTATCAAAAAGAATATAGCAGCATATTTGAACATCTCTCTAGCGTCTTTTATCTTTGGCGGTAGATTCGGGTTCGA
>Ga0207421_10008617_pt1 | contig 10531 bp, 8 predicted proteins | sample SodLakKL_010_SED_4_FD_187542 | JGI IMG/M metagenome (GOLD analysis project Ga0207421, IMG submission 187542) | Alkaline sediment microbial communities from Lake Tanatar, Kulunda Steppe, Russia - 8KL_010_SED (SPAdes) (version 2) | ecosystem: Environmental > Aquatic > Non-marine Saline and...
GGGTCCGGGTACCGATCCGACACGGCTTTCACAAATTCGTGCCATCGACGGAGCTTTTCCGTTTTATGGAGAGATCAAAACCGAGCCGGCGAATGCAGCGCAGCGGTACCAGGCGGAGCGAACAGCGTTGGTAGACCGTCCGGTTATGAATCAGTTCGGACTGGAAGTCGGAGACTCCATCCGGATCGGATCCGAGTGGCTCCGAATAGGCGGGAAAATCCTGGAGTTTCCGGGCGAATCGGCTGCCATATCACTGATCGGACCGCGCGTGGTCGTGCCCCGGGATGTGGTGGAAGGCAGTAATTTGCTGGAACGTGGCAGCCGGGTGAGCTATATCACCTGGTTTCGGTTTGATGCCGACCGGGAGGATCTGCAATCCGATGCCGATTTCGAACGGGTTGCATCCGAATTTCGCGATTTGGTAACCGAACGCCGAATAAGCGTTACAACGGTTGCATCCCGAAAACAGGACTTCGCACAAATCATCGATAACCTCACAAAGTTTCTCGGCATGGTCGGCTTCATCGCACTGATGCTTGGTGGTCTGGGTGTTGCCAGTGCCGTGTATGTCTACATCAAACGAAAAAGTGCAACGGTGGCAACCCTGCGATGCCTTGGTGCATCCTCCCGTCAGACCCTCCAGATTTTTGGCCTTCAGATTGCCGGACTCGGATTTCTGGGAGCCTTTTTGGGCGCATTAACCGGCCTGCTTGTGCAGCGGTTTCTCCCGTTGCTTTTCACCGACTTCCTTCCGTTTGATCTGATCCAGCAGGTTTCGGTCCCGGCATTGATGCTTGGCTTTTTTACAGGAGTTGCAGTCAGTTTTGCCCTGGCGCTGCTTCCACTGATCAGTATCAACAACATCCCGCCATTGCTGACCATCCGTTCTACCGAGTTCTCACCACTGGCGCATGTTCCCAAACGCATCAAAACGGGCGTTGGTTTGGGTGTGATTCTGCTGCTCACCGCAATCCTCGCACTGCTGCTTGAAAGTTGGATGGCCGCCGTCATTTTTGTCGCGGGCCTGGTGGCTGCCCTGATGATTCTGCTGTTTACTTCCGCACTGTTTGTTCGTCTGGCCCGGCTGCTCCGTCTGCGCTCGTTCTCTTATATCTGGCGTCAGGGGATCGCAAACATGTTTCGTCCCAACAACCAGACTACCGTGCTGGTGACCACCCTGGGAATGGGTATGCTGCTTATCGGTGCGATGTATCTCTCCCAGGAGATGATCCTCCAGCGAATTGATCTCCAGACCGGCGGAGAACAGCCCAATCTGGTATTTTATGATATTCAACCCGATCAGGCCGGCGACATCGAAGCGATAGCCGGAGAGCATAGCGTGGAAATCATGGAGGTTGTGCCTATTGTCTCGATGCGCCTGTCACATATTGGGGGCCGTTCTGTGAGGGAAATACGGGAGGATACCGCGCGTCAGGCCGGCACATGGGCATTAAACCGTGAATACCGGGTATCCTACCGGGAAGCGTTGAATGAAGCGGAAACGATTCAGGAAGGGGAGTGGATCGGCCGGTCCGGGGGGATCGGATCCGGGGAGACGGTTCCGGTTTCGCTGGATCATCGCCTGGCGGCAGATCTCGATGTCGGACTTGGGGATTCCTTACGGTTTGATGTGCAGGGAGTTCCGGTGGAAACCTATGTCGCCTCCATCAGGGATGTCGATTTTCAGCGTCCGCAACCCAATTTTTTCCTGCTCTTTCCGGCCGGTGTTCTGGAAACGGCCCCGCAGTTTTTTGCCATGACACTCCGGGCTCCGGACGAAAATGTGACCAATCTGATGCAACAACAGGTCGTTCAGGCGCATCCCAATATCTCTGCTATCGACATCGGCCTGGTACTCGAGAGTGTGCAGGCTTTTCTGGATAAAGTTGCCATGGCGGTACAATTCATGGCGCTGTTCAGCATTCTTACCGGTCTCATAGTACTCGCAAGTGCAATTGCAATCAGTCGTTTCCAGAGAATTCGCGAGTCGGTCCTGCTGCGGACTCTCGGAGCATCACGCCTGCAGATTCGTGGAATTCAGTTCGTGGAGTATTTCTGGCTGGGTTCTCTGGCCTGTCTGGCCGGAATTCTGCTTGCATTTGTGGCTGGCTGGCTGCTGGCCTGGTACTACTTTGATCTCCTGTTTGTCCCGGATATCCCTGCTCTCGTATTGGCTTCACTTGCTGTTATAGGTCTGACCCTGGCGGTCGGTTTTCTGAACATGCGGAAGATGTTACGAAGCAGTCCGCTGGAGGTGCTGAGGATGAGTGCTGAATAAAAAATGAATACGGAATAAAACGGAATATGCAGCCGGATTGACCGCTTCGGGATAGAAGCAAAGCGGTCAACTTTCAGATGTTTACACAACCCCCGTATCAGCCGGGTCTGGTGATGTTCTCAATCCATGGTTTCCTGTAACGTATCCGACCTTTTTCCGAACGCGTATTTCGCACCGGTATGCAGCATCACATAATCGTACACCGCGTGTGCACTCATCGCCGCAACGAGGCCGGCCCATTCAAAAAGCAGGCCCAGGCCGACACTCAGGCCAAACATAACCACACCGAAAAGCATATGTTTGATGGAAGTGAACTTGAAATATCCGTGAATCCCGACAAAAAGCAGAGAGGTTATCCAGATTCCCAATAATGGCTGAAGTGCCCCCCGAAACAACAGTTCCTCTCCGGCACCGGCAAAAAAAGAGACCTGAACCTTGTCAAACCGGGAGAAATGCATTTCTGAGATCATATTTACAATCGAATAATCACGCAGAATATCCGACATGGGGGTGAAAAACATAAACCAGGAGAGCAGTCCGGCGGAGAGCAGTCCGAATGCCACGCCGATGATAAGTTGCAGATGGAGGCTGAATCCATGCGCAAAAAGGGAAACCAGCGGAGCGTCATGAAAAAAATAGAGGAGTATCAGGGTCAGGGTGATGTAAATGACCGTGGAGCCAAGTGACATGAGCAATAGCCCGAATCGGGATATTCGGGAAGTACCCGGGGGGATTCCTGAATCTGGATCGGACTTGTTCATCAGGGTTCAGGCAAAAGTTTCGCTGGTATGCGAATGGTAAATACCGATCCTGTACCAATCTCACTTTTAAGATGGATGCTCCATCCATGAGCTTCCACAATCCTTCCGGTGATAGCCAGTCCCAAACCGGTGCTTTTTTCCTTGCTTTTTATCGTGTTCGACAGTTTTGAGAAAGGCTTGAACAGCTTTTTTTGATTTTCGGATGATATTCCGTACCCCTGATCCTGAAAATGTATTAACAGATCGCCGGAACCAAATGGTTGTCCGTCAGCAAACTTCCCCGGCGATGCGCAGTACTCAACAGAGACGGTAACGGTTGTTTTCTCGGGGGAATATTTAATCGCATTACTCAACAGGTTATTGATGATCTGTTCAAATTTGTTGGCATCGGCAGAAATGATCGCTGTTCCGACAGTGGGGGGCATAGCCGCGGAATCCCCGGTAGCCGGAGAGCGGGACCCAAAACGAATGGTTATTCTCTTTTTGGCGGCCATCATATTATGAATAGTGATGGATCGTTTGAGATGTTTCACCAGGTCAATGTCGGTTGTATCCATGGAAATGCTGCCTGCCTCGATTTGAGACAGATCCAGCATCTGGTTTATGAGGGTCAGCATGAACTCACTTGCCCGGTGGATATCCCGAATAAAATTCGTCTGGTTTTCACTTAGTGACTCCCTGTCGTCATCATCATCGGTTAACAGCTCGCTAAGTGCCATGATAGTGGATAACGGGCTCCGTAAGTCGTGGGCCGCCATACCCATCATTTCATTTTTAAGTTTGTTGAGATGCTCCAGCTCCTTGCTCTGTTCCTGCAATTCGGCAGTTTTCCGCTCCAAATCTGCCGTTCGCTTCATCAGTGTTCGCTGGATGTTGGTCAGTTCGTTATTGAGCCGTGTGACATTGTTATAATAGGGATCATCATCGATGCGAATCCGGCGAAAATTACCTGATTTCATGGATTGATTTGGCTTTTTTTGATCTGACATATCAATTAACCAAGATGCGGGCTTTGTTTACAGCATCTTCGGCATCATTTGCAAAAGCATTAGCATTAATATCATCAAATAGCTCCGGACGCTCAAGAAATATTCGGCCTCCTGCCATAATTTTCAGGTCGGACATACCGGGAATGCTGCGAATATGGGATACAAGATTCCGAACTCTCCCAATGTGTGATGTCATGGTGACCGAAATTGCAAGAAGGTCGGGTTTTACCCGTTCCAGTTCTCTGATAATTTCAGAATCCGGACAGTTGGCACCCAGATAAAGGGTATCCCAGCCCTCCATTTCAAAAAAGTCGGAAACCATACGGATTCCAATCTCATGCAGTTCGCCGCCGACAGCCATAGCGATCATCTGCTTATTAATACGTTTGGAGTTGAATATTTGCGGATAGAGCCGGGAGATAATCATCTGCGTGGCAGCCGAAAAAAAATGCTCCTGTCCGACACCAATGACATTTTTATGCCACAACCGGCCAACTTCCCGGAGACCGGGCTGAAATACATGCAAAAAGATTTCTCTTGGATGAATCCCCGAGGAGACGGAATCCATGACCAGGTTCCCGGCCGTATGACGGTCACCTTCCATCAATGCCTCAAAATAGGCAATCGAAAGATTGCCATGCGGAGCTGTGCTGCTCAGAAAAGTTGACGACCGTAGTTCCTTACCCTCGGCTTGTTTGCGGCAATGTGTAATAAAATGGTCAAAACCGGAATATTCATCCGGGGTGAGATAACGGTTGGCAAGACCGGTTAGATGATTCGTAATAATATCGTTTTCAAGTTCATTGATCGCGAAATTTTGCCCGATAGACGTTGACCATGCCAGAAAATCTGAAAATACAACCGTCTTTCCCGAATTCAGTGATTCAATGAGGTGATCCCCATAAAGCTTCAGATAGTTATCCCAGTCGAAGACCCCCGGGTCCAGTTTCAAGTCTTGCCTCAGGTCGGAAATAATTTGCTGCTTGTGTTCAGAAATGCTTGTTAAAATAGAATCCATAAGTAAATACAATAAGTAGACCTGTACAATGACAATATCAGCATTGCTGCGGGTTTTTCCTATACGGTTTTGTATATACGAAAAGTAATTACGCGCGGCTCGGGTGATACATGATTTTTAATAATTGCTAAATGATCCATAACAAACCGTTATCGGGGATTTTTGTTTTGAGTTCACTGAATTTCTTGCTAAGTTTACAAAAACCTGAAGAGGTGCATATGCCAGGTAACTATCGTGAGGTGCCAGTTTCCCATACGGGAGAACCGATGACCGGTAGCCAGGGGGTGTTTGCCGAAGCATTTTGGAAGAGTGGCCTTCCGCAATGTTGGGTTCGTGGGTTGAAACCCCGAAACTGTCACGCAGTCTCGTTCATGAGCTGACCGTGGAGTGCTTTAGGAGTGAATTTCGCACTTATTCAGCGATACCACTTCTTTTTGCCCTTCCGCAGTTCGCTGAACTATGCCGCCGTGGCCCCCTGATGGTTATTTTAACCGGAATGTGTGAAAATTTCAGAGCGGAGTCATCCGCCGGGAAATTTCACCAGAATGAAGTATCATCCGTTATGAAAATCGCTTTACTCGGAGCCGGCAAAACCGGAAGTGAGGTTCTGCGCCTGACCCGTAACCTCTCCGACGTATCTGTCACCGCATTTGATATCGAAAATCCACCGAAAGCCTCGAAACTTGACGGATATGATGCCGCCATCAGCTTTCTGCCCGGCGAACCGTTTCTGGAAACCATACCGGAATTACTGGAAACGGACCTTCCCGTGATAACCGGATCTACCGGCTTTACCTGGCCGGGTGGGCGCGAAACCTTTTCGGAGAAACTTCGTCAGCGCGGACTGATCTGGGTGCACGCCAACAATTTCAGTATCGGTATGAACATCATGCATGAAATCATCCGACTTATCGGAAGGGCCGATTCGCTTTATGATGAGTGGTCCTATTCCATCCACGAAGTTCATCACACCAAAAAGAAAGATGCTCCCAGCGGAACAGCACTTGCCTGGAAACAGTGGCTGGATAAACCTGTTGAGATCACCTCAGAACGTACGGGCGATGTTATCGGCGAACATTCCCTCACCCTCTCCACCCCTTTTGAAAATATCACGGTTACCCATTCCGCCCGGGATCGTCAGATTTTTGCCTCCGGAGCTCTTTGGACGGCACGACAAGTTTTGGCAGACCGGAATGAGATGGAACCGGGTCTGTATGACGTTCAGCAAATTGCCCTCAGCAAATTATGGAATAGCGGGCCCGTTACTTCCGAACGCATGAATCGTACCTCATAAATCTTCAAACCAATGAATAACGTGAATAACAGTTTGAATAATCCGCTTTGGACCGCTCTTGTAACACCCCTTACGGATGCGGGACACCCTGACCTGGAGAGCATGGAACAGCTTCTGCGCGAGCAGGAATCGGCAGGAAATGGCATTCTTATTTTGGGAAGTACCGGAGAAGCGCTCAATCTAAGTGACGATGAACGCAAGCTGATTGTGGATTTTACCCTTTCGCTCACATTGAATGTCCCCATAATGGTGGGTGTCGGCGGACATTTTTTGCCGGGGATCATCTCCTGGCTCAATTATTTGGAAACCCGGAAGATTGACGCCTATTTGATGGTGACTCCGCTTTACTCCAAACCGGGCCCGCTCGGCCAGTATTACTGGTTTAAAACACTTCTTGATCTGGTTACCCGTCCGGTAATGCTCTACAATATTCCGGGCCGGACCGGAACGCCGCTGAGTCTTGAAGCCGTTCGTAAACTTCGGGAGCACCGCAATTTCTGGGCAATTAAGGAAGCGAGTGGATCGGTGGATGATTTCTGCCAGTATGGTTCAACGTGCGGGAATGTGTGTCTCTTTAGCGGGGATGATGTGATGTTGCCTCATTTTGCACCACACGGAGCCGCCGGTGTGGTATCGGTGGCCGGTAACGTTTGGCCCAGAGCAACCCGTCTGTATGCTGAGATGGCTTTAAACGGAGATCTGAACGAGGAAGATCGTGATTTCTGGAAAAAGGCATGCAAGGCAATGTTCATTGCATCCAATCCGGTTCCTGCCAAAGCGGTGTTGTTTCGGGAAGGGCGCATCCGCACACCGGAAGTAAAATTACCGCTTCACCGGGAGGATATGGTCTCTGAGGAGGATGTATGCGAACTTTCGAAAGAGGTCGGTGCCTGGTTCAAGAAGCGGAGCCATGAGGGTGTCTCGGTAAGTTAATATCTGATCCCGGGTATTTTATTTCTTTCAAACGGGTTCCTTATATGCAGGGATGTATGTATTTTCCCGCTGATCTGATCCGACCGTGTTCGCCGGGAAACTGGTATCGGGAGTAACCGGACTGTAATCGTACACTCAAACCAATGTGAAGTAAACCGTATGAGCGACTGGAAAACAATTCTGAAGGACCTGGAAAGTGGCAAGGTAAGAAGTGCAACCAAAGAAAACGGTGTCTGGAAAGCCAATGCAGAGGTAAAACAGGCTATTCTTGCGGCTTTTAAAGCCGGTGAAATGATTGAGCACGAAGCATTTGTCGACAAACACAATATTCTCCCCCAGAAATTCACTGTCGACCGCAATGTACGGATTGTACCCGGTGGAACTTCGGTACGGTCAGGCTCGTATATCGCTCCCGGAGTGATCATTATGCCGCCGTCATATGTTAATATCGGGGCCTATGTGGATGAAGGAACAATGATCGATTCCCATGTGCTGGTGGGATCGTGTGCCCAGATTGGAAAAAAAGTACACCTTTCGGCCGGTGTACAGATCGGTGGCGTGCTTGAACCGATCAACCAGTCGCCGGTCATTGTCGAAGACGGTGCTTTTGTCGGTGCCGGTGCCGTTTTGGTGGAAGGGGTGCAGATTCTCAGCGAGGCTGTCATTGCCCCCGGTGTTGTGCTCTCCCAGGGGGTGCCGGTCTATGATTGTGTCAATGAGCGGGTGTTGAAACGCGGCGAACCGATTCCCGAACGGGCCGTGGTCGTTTCCGGTACCCGCCCGGTTTCCGAGCGCCTGATGTGGGCACGAGATGCCGGTTTCCAGATGAGTTGCGCCCTGATTATCAAATACCGCGATGAAAAAAGCGATGCTTCGCTCGCACTTGAAGATTCGCTGCGCTGACCAGGGTTGTGATCGGCCGGGTCAACCGGTCGTTTACGATGTTCCACATTCACCGAAGTTTACTTCCAAAAATCCATGATGACAGAAAACAAACCCGATATTATACCGGCTGATCGCATGCAGCAGCTGCCGGAGTATGTCTTTGGCCGCCTCAATGCCGAAAAACAGCGGCGACGCTCCGAAGGAATCGATATCATTGATTTTGGAATGGGTAACCCTGACATGCCCGCATCCCGCGAAGCGGTTGAAAAAATCAGGGAAGTGCTGGAGGATGACAAAGCCCACCGCTATTCCCGGGCAACCGGGATACCCCATCTGCTTAAGGCTGTCGCCGGACACTATAAGGATGTGTACGGCGTTGAACTGGACGCCGAATCGGAGATCATATCCACCATCGGCAGTAAGGAGGGGCTCTCCCATCTGTCGCTGGCCCTGCTTGGAGCAGGAGATACCTGTGTAGTGCCGGAACCCTACTTCCCGGTCCATATGTGGAGTGCCGTCATCGCCGGGGCTTCGGTAATCAATGTTCCGGTTACCGATGATGCCGATGAACTGATCACCTCGATGGAGGCTCTCGGAGAACGACCGAAAGTGCTCTATCTGAACTATCCGCATAACCCCACCGGAACTACCGTTGACCTGCCTTTTTTTGAGAAAATGGTAGCCTGGTGCCGGAGAGAGTCGGTTATCCTGATTCACGATTTTGCCTACAAGGATATTACCTTTGACAACTACACCGCTCCCAGTATCATGGAGGTGCCCGGCGCCAAAGATGTTGCCGTCGAATTTCTGACCATGAGCAAATCCTACAACATGGCGGGATGGCGGGTCGGTTTCTGTGTCGGTAATCCCAAAATCATTGCAATGCTTTCGCGCATCAAGGCCTTTTTCGATTACGGCATGTTCACACCGATCCAGGTGGCAGCTATCGTGTCACTTAAAAAAGATCAATCGGAAGTGCGGGAGCTGGCCAAAAAATATGAATTACGTCGTAATGCATTGATTGAAGGGCTCTCCCGGGCCGGTTGGGAGGTTCCCCCGAACCGTGGGGCCATGTTCATCTGGGCGCAAATTCCCGGGAAGTATCGTGATATGGGCTCGTATCGTTTTGCAGAGTGGCTTTTGGATGAAGCAGAAGTACTGGTCACACCCGGCACCGGATTCGGAAAGGCTGGTGAAGGGTATGTCCGCATGAGTCTGGTTGAAAATATCCACCGGATCCGCCAGGCAACCCGCCAGATCCATCGGGCATTAAAATAGCGTTCGGCAATACGGGTAAATAAGACATCCAGCCTCACATTAATGGCACGAGGCTATAAATCGGAACAAATTCTTGAAAAAATCACAAAAAATAGTGCTGTTGCCGGTATTTTTCACAGCCGTGTCTATCGTTTTGATCAGTTTCGGCTGTGGCCGCGATGACCCGGATCCTGCGTCTGATGATCAAACCGATGCTCATGAAGAGATGGCAGATGACAATAATGTGGACATCGTGAATATGTCGGAACTTTCTGACGACGAGTCGTTCTGGAGGTTTATGAGCGAATATTGCGGCATGGCCTATAACGGGTCACTGACGACTGCTACAGAAGGCTTCGACCTGCTGGAAGGGGACGAGCAACTCATTGTCCATTTTCGTGAATGTTCGGATGATGAACTCAGACTTCCATTCCATATTGAGAGTGAACCCGGGCAGTGGGACCGGTCTCGTACCTGGGTTTTTTTCAATCACGGAAGTGACGGATTGGAGTTGCGGCACGACCATCGCCATGAGGATGGAACCGAAGAGGAGAACACCTGGTATGGGGGTGATGCGGTGGAAGGCGGAGAGCATTGGCAACGATTCGTCTACCCGCCCAGAACCGAGGAGGTAGGTGAGTTTATGGGATGGCGTGTGGAGATCCATCCCGGCGACCGATATACCTACGGAACCATGCGGGGTGATGCATGGACCTTCCGGGTCGATTTTGATCTGACAAGCCCTGTTGATCCTCCACCTGCGCCCTGGGGGTTTTAATAGCGCAGATGGTTGTTAATAAAGTTTGTACACAGGGCAAAGTGCAGAATGTGTTACGCCATTGCCGTAGCCGATTCAAACTGCTCATCCAAACGGGCGCGTTCACGCTCGACCGCATCGGCCAGTGACGCCAGATTTTCGTCACCATAGGCGTTTCCGGATGCAATTTCCCCGCAATATTCCATGCTTTCCACCAAATTGGTGTAGAGCGTCTTGAGACGTTTCATCGCTTTGGTATCGGAGAGGTCGGTCAGCTCTGTCTGCTTGCTGATGTAATCAACATACATTGCCATCTCTTTGGCAAACATATGCGGACGATTTTTCGGAACGAGGGATTC
>Ga0207421_10008618_pt1 | contig 10530 bp, 9 predicted proteins | sample SodLakKL_010_SED_4_FD_187542 | JGI IMG/M metagenome (GOLD analysis project Ga0207421, IMG submission 187542) | Alkaline sediment microbial communities from Lake Tanatar, Kulunda Steppe, Russia - 8KL_010_SED (SPAdes) (version 2) | ecosystem: Environmental > Aquatic > Non-marine Saline and...
CGCCGCTACGTGACCTACATGGGCGGCGCCGATGCGATCCTCGAACGTGCTCGTCTCGACCACGAGGCCGGGGACGACCGGTGGGTCGCGGAGGTCGTCAAGCACGTGGTCTTCGCCGATCCCGGGAACCAGGCGGCCCGGAACCTCCTCGCCGACGCGCTCACCCAACTCGGCTACCAAGCCGAGTCGGGCCCGTGGCGCAACTTCTACCTGACCGGCGCCAAGGAGCTGCGCGACGGGGTCATGGCTCTGCCCACGCCCACCACCACGTCGCCCGACATCATCGCCGCGATGCCCACCGACCTCATCCTGGACTACCTCGCGATCCGCCTGAAGCACCCCGAAGCGGCCGATCTGGCCGGCACGGCGTCGATCGTGCTCACCGACGTCGACGAGCGCCACCTGCTCGAGCTCTCCAACGGTGTCCTCCACCATCGGGCGCTCGCCGGCGACGAGGAGGTGGCGGCGGACGCCACCGTCACGACCACCCGCGCGCGACTGGACGAGATACTCGCGATGGACGACCCTGCTGCAGCGATGACCCAGGGCGATGCCGACCTCCGGATCGAGGGCGGCGACTCTTCCCCGCTGCTGGCCCTGTTCGGCCTGCTCGACGAGTTCCCCTTCTGGTTCGACATCGTCACCCCCTGACCGTCGCGGCGCTCGGGAGGGCCAGGCAGAGTGGCAACCCGACGACGCTCACCCCGCTGGGGTGACGCACCCGGCCGGTCCTGGCTCCACGCTGTCCTTCCAGGCCCCAACACACGGAGGCCAGGCCCCAACACACGGAGGCCAGGCCCCAACACACGGAGGAACGACCGTGGCCGAACCGCAGCTCCTCGAACGACGCCGCACCGGCTGGGACATCGTCCTCGGCGTCCTGTCCATCGTCGCGGGCGTCGTCGCCCTCGGCCACGTCGCGTTGGCCAGCGCCATCTCGGTGCTCTTCCTCGGCTGGACCATCCTGCTCGGCGGCGTCGCGCTCGCGGTCAGTGCCCTCGCCGGGTGGAAGGATCCCGGCCGACGGTGGGACCTCGCCTTCGGAGCCCTGCTGTTCCTGGTCGGCCTCGGCTTCGTCCGCAACCCCGGTGTGGGGCTGCTCACCCTGACGCTCCTGGCCGGCTCGCTGCTGCTCGTGGGCGGGACCGTGCGGATCGTCGCCGCCTTCCAACCCGGCGCCCCTCGGGTGCTGCTGCTCCTCAGCGGCGCGGTGACGCTCCTGCTCGGGTTCATGGTGCTCAACCAGTGGCCCGTCTCGGCACTGTGGTTCCTCGGCATGGTCCTCGGCGTCGAACTCATCCTGGACGGCATCACGACCGCGATCAGCGGACGGTTCCGGCCCGTCACCGTCGCCCCCAGGATCCCCGAACCCGAACCGCCCGTCCCAGCGTGACCCGCCTACAGCAGCCCGCGACGGCGACCGACCTCGACCGCCTCGCGCCGCCCCTCGACCCCGAGCTTCCGGTAGATCGACCGTAGGTGCGTCTTGACGGTGTTGACCGACACCGACCGTGCCTCGCCGATCTCCCGCAACGACAGCAGCGAGGGCAGTTCACGCAGCACCGCCAGCTCACCGGGCGTCAACCGGCCGGCCTCGTGCCCGGTGTCGGTGAGCTGCGGCGCCGCTCCGAGGATCCGGTCCACGAACCCGTCCTGCCGACCGAAGCGTCCTCGCCCTGCCGCCAGCAACTCGAGGACCGAGGGGAACAGCAGGAACGGCCGGACGACCTCCTCCTCCGAGGCCAGCTCGACCGCTGCCGTGAGCAGCTCGTGTGCCGGGGTCGCGGCACCCCGGCGGAGCTCGATGTCCGCAGCGAGGAGCCGGGCCCACACGGCGGTCGTGAGCACGTGGCAGCTCGCGGACCCGCGGACGACCGGGGCCAGCGCGGTCCTGGCCGCATCGACCCGGCCGGCGTCGTGCAGGACCATCGCCCGCAGCAGCGCAGGCTCGCCGGGGTCGGGGGACGCGGCGCCGACCTGTTGGGCCACCGTCTGCGCCCAGGTCCGCTCACCGACGTCGAGCCCGATGCGCAGCACGAGGGGGGCCGCGTACGCCAGGAGGGCCGGGGCCATCTGCGCGCCCACGAGCCGTTCGAAGGCGCCGCGGTAGGCCCGCAAGGATTCGAAGACCACCCCTCCTTCCGCACCGACGACCAGATCGAGGCTGCGGACAGCGAGCTCCACATCCGGATCGACCAGCTTCCCGAGCGACGCCATCGCCAGCCGGGTGTGCTCCGCCGCGAGGTCCCGGTCGGCCTCCAGGTAGGCGGACCACCCGATCAGCATGTGGGCATGGGCGACCGCTTGCGACCCGGCCCAACCGCGCCGTGTCGCCAGCTCGACGGCGGCCTCAGCCGGCCCCCGCATCGTGACGAGCTGGCTCCGGCAGGCGATCGCACCCGCCAGGAACGACAGACACGACAGCTGTAGCGCATCCCGGCCGGTCAACCGTGCGAGCGCTGCGGCGCGTTCCAGGTCGTCGATGCCCTCGTCGTACCGGCCGACGTAGAGCCGGGCGATCCCGCGCTCGTGGAGCGCGAGGAGGTCGTACTCCTCGACGCCGGTGCCGGCAGCCGAGGTCGACTCCATCCGTGCCAGCGCATCCTGAACGCGGTCGGTCGCGCGAGCGCGCCACACCGCCACCGTGGCGGCCAGCGCTCCGAGCAGGGGGTCGGCCCGCTCGACCGCGGCGATGTCGACGCCGGCGAGCCACCGGTCGGCGGTCTCGGGGTCACCCTGTTCCAGCGCCGTGGCGGCTCCGAGCAGCGCGACCGCCGGCACCGATCGACCCGTGGGTGGGACGGTGACGAGCAGGCTGTCCAGCGCCTTCGCGTGCCCGTCGAGGAGGGCGCCGATGGCATCGGCACCGACCAGGCCGGCGAGATCGGCGAGGTGCCCACCACGGATCAGGTGCTCGATGGCCTGAAGTGGCTCCCCGTGCCCGGCGTGCCAGGCCGCGGCCAACCGGTGGAGTTCCTGCTCGACGGTCGGCTCGGTCCGCCGTAGCTCCGCGACCAGATAGGTCCGCAACAACTCGTGGTAGCGGTAGACCTCCCGGGTCCGACCCTGCCGTCTCGTCAGAACCTGGTCACGTTCCAGCTCGTCGAGCAGCACCCCGGCATCGTCCCGACCGCTGAGCTCACGCGTGAGGTCGACCCTCAGGAGCGAGCAGACGCTGGTCCGGAGCAGGAAACGGCGCCGATCCTCGGCGAGGCCGGCGAGCACCTCGGTCACGAGGTAGTCCGCCACCGCATGGTCGTCACCTCCGAACCGCTCGATCAGACGCCCGCGGTCCTCACTGCCGGCGATCGCGAGCGCCGCGATCCGCACCCCTGCCACCCAACCCTCGGTCCGCGCCTGCAGGCTTCGGACGCTCGAGGACGGCAGATCGAACCCTCGGCTATCGAGGTAGGCCGTCGTCTCCTCCTCGGTGAACGCCAGGTCCTCGCTGCGCAGTTCACGGAGCCGACCCTCCAGTCGAAGCCGTGCCAGACCGATCGGCGGGTCGCTTCGGCTGGCGAGGACGAGCTGGAACGCCGCGGAGCTCCGCCGGACCAGCTGCGCCACCGTGTCGACCGCTGCCGGGGTGGTGAGGAGATGGACGTCGTCGAGGACCAGCGAGACCGGCGTGCCGAGCGCCTCGACCGCGTCGAGCACCACGTCGACGAACGCGCCGGCCACCTGGTGCTTGGGCGCGACGAGGTCGTGTAGCGCGGAGGTCGGGGGGAACCCGCCGGTGGCGCGTAGGGCAGCGAGGATGCCGTTCCAGAGCAGCACGGGGTCGTCATCGAACCCGTCGAGGGCATACCAGGCCACGAGCCGACCGCCCCGCGTTGCAGCCGTCGCCCAGGCCGCGAGCAACGAGGTCTTGCCGGCCCCGGCGTGCCCGCAGACGAGCGTGACGGGGGTGGGGTCGCGATCCAGCCAGCGGACCAACCGCTCACGGGGCAGCTCGGTCAGGGAGGTGGAGGGTGGTCGCAGCCGCGTCGACGCAGCCGGCACACGGTCATCGAGCACGAACGACATCTCGAGCCTCCCGGGGGACGGCCGACGGCGAAACCATGCCGTCCCGGCTTCCACCGGCGCTCCTCCCACTATCCCCCATCGACGCCTCACCCGCCAGCGGCCGACCGAACGGGCCCGACGACCCGGCGGAGCGAGGATGGCTCTCTGGGGGGTGGTACGGGTTCACCCGTTCGGGGTGGTTCGTCGCCGGTCCCGGTCGCCGTACACCTGGGTCGCAGCTCGGCTCCCCGACCGCCAGTCGCTGGGAAGTGAGGCGTACCCGTGGACCTCGTGACCGCAGCCTTCAACGTCGCGCTCGTCGCCTTCATCACCTCGACGATGCTCGCCGCCGGGCTCGGGACCAGGATCGCGGATCTGGTCGCCGTCCTACGCAGAGGGTCGCTCCTCGCCCTGGTGCTGGCGGCCAACCTCGTCGTCGTCCCCCTGCTCGGATGGGGTGTCGCCTGGCTGTTCGGCCTGAGCACAGCGGCGACGATCGCGCTGATCCTGGTCGCCTCCTCCCCGGGCGCCCCCTTCGGGGCGAAGGTCGCGATGATCCAGCGTGGCGACGTCGTCACCGGCTCGACGCTCCAGGTGGTCCTCGCCGCCGTCGGCTCGGTGAGCTTCCCGTTCACGGCCAACGTGCTGATCGGGTGGGCCGGCGTCGGTGGCGATCTCGCCCTGCCGGTCGGCGACCTGGTCCGCAGCGTCGCGATCCTGCAACTGGTGCCGTTCGCCGTGGGGCTCGCGTTGCGGCACTGGAGCCCGGACACGGCCACCCGCTGGGAAGGGTCCACGCAGCGGGTGTCCTCGCTGTCCTTCGCCGCAGTCCTGGTGTTGGGTCTGGGCAGCTCGTGGGAGCAGATCGTGTCGCTCCTGGGCAGTCGGGCCCTGCTGGCGGCCGGCACCTTCACCGTCCTGGCCGCCGTCGCCGGAGGGTTGCTGGCATCGGGTTCCGCGGTTCGTCGGACAACGATGGGCGGCATCGCCCCGCTCCGGAACGCGGGCCCGGCCTTCGCCGCGGTCGCCATCGCCTTCGGCAGCGATCCGGAGATCCTGGCGGCGCTCAGCGGGATCCTGCTGGTCGGGCTGGTGGTCTGTCTCCCCGTCGCGGCACGGCTCGCTTCGGCCCGCTCGGAGAGCTCCGACACGGCGCAGGACGCGCAACCCCTCGCAGGGCAGGAGAGTCCCTCGGAGGCGCCAGCATCCGGGAGGTGATCGATGCAGGAGCACGGTGGACGGGCGTACCGCGGGCTGCGCACACCGAGGGCGGCCGGGATCGCCGGTGTGCTCTTCGCGTTGCTGTTCGGAGCGAGCCTCGTGCTGTTGCGTACGGCGCTCGGCCCCGACCCCTTCGTGGCCATCGATTGGGGTGGTCCGGCCGGCGGGCGTGTCCGGATCGCGATGACCCTGATGCCGTTCGCGGGGATCGCGTTCCTGTGGTTCATCGGCGTGGTCCGGGATCGGCTCGGAGAGCACGAGGATCGGTTCTTCTCGACCGTCACGCTCGGGAGCGGGCTGCTGTTCGTCGCGATGGTGTTCGCCTCGACGTCCATCGCCGGTGGGCTGCTGGCGACCGCGAGTGCGGAGCTGGCCGCGGATGCGGAGCGTGGACTCGCGGCGTTCGGGCGTGGGGTGATATTCCAGATCAGCAACGTGTACGCGCTGCGGATGGGGGGCGTGTTCATGCTGTCGCTCGGGACGGTGTGGCTTCGGACGGGGCTGATGCCGCGCTGGCTGGTGGTCGCCACCTACCTGCTCGCACTGGCGATGCTGGTGATCGTCAACCTGAGCCTGTGGGTGACCCTGATCTTCCCTGCGTGGGTGCTGGTGGTCAGCCTCCACATCCTGTCGCGACCGAGTAGCGCAGGAGGTGGCTGACCCATGGCGCCAACCGGTGTCGACGCATCCGGACCCGCTCCGCAGCGCCTCAGAACCGTTCCGGGGCCCCCCCGACGGGTGATCGTCGGCGGGGAGGAACGCAGGGTGTCCGAGGCGGCCGACCTCACCCGGTCGGGGTGAGTCGGAGCTCGCTCCCCCGGTTGCATATTGGAGATCCTCCGAGCCACCCCCGAGGTCACCATGAGCGTCGAGCCCGTCGACACCCGCCGTTCCCGTTGGGATGGCCTGTTCACCCCGCGCCGCGTCGTTGCGGTCGCCTTGGCGGCGCTCGGGTTGCTCTTCATCCTGCAGAACCGTGACGACACCTCCCTGCAGCTGCTCGGCTTCCAGGTCACCGGCCCGCAGTGGCTCGCCTCTCTCGCGCTGCTCGCCACCGGTATCGCGATCGGCGTGTTGATGACAAGCCGTCGTCCGAGACCGCCTCGGTGAGCCCGCCAGCGGTGAGGTGGTGACCGCCGACTCCCGAGCCGGGTCGAACGATCTGGGACCGCGATGAACTGGGCAGCGGTGCAGATGGGCCCGGCATTCGGGTTCACCGTCGTCGGACTCGTGATCGTGTTCGGGCCGCTGGTCGCCGAGCGTCTGCGGCTGCCGGGACTGTTGGGTCTGCTGGTGTTCGGGGCCATCATCGGGCCGAACATGCTCGACGTGTTGCCGCGGTTCGCCGGCCTCCAGGCGGTCGGCAGCATCGGGGTGCTGTACCTGATCTTCCTCGCCGGGCTGCAGCTCGACCTCGAGACCTTCGTCCGCTACCGCGTCATCTCCGGTGGGTTCGGCCTACTCACGGCCCTGATCCCGATGGCGCTCGGTTTCGGTGCGGCGCTGCTGCTCGGCATCGACCCGCGTCCTGCGCTGCTGATCGGCTCGTTCTGGGCGTCGTTCACCCTGATCGCGTATCCGACGGTGGCGAGGTTCGGGCTCACGACCTCCCGTCCCGTGGCGGCGATCGTGGGGGCCAGCGCGATCACCGACGGCATCTCGCTGGTGGTGCTCGCGCTGATCGTGGGCGCGGAGACCGGCGACGCGACCGGCGCCCGTCTGGTGTTGGACATCGCGCTGGGGTTCGTCGTGCTGGGCGTCTACTGCTTCGTGCTGGTCCCTGCGGTCGCTCGGTGGTTCTTCACCGGGCTCGGCCAGGAACGCACCCTGCGCTACATCCTCGTCTTCATCAGCCTCACTTCCTCGGCCGTGGTCGCCCAGCTGGTCGGGGTCGAGCCACTGATCGGCGCGTTCTTCGTCGGGGTCGGGCTGAACCGTCTCGTGCCCAATGCCAGTCCGTTGATGGCGGTGACCGATTTCTTCGGCAACGCGTTCTTCATCCCGACCTTCCTCGTCTCGGTCGGACTGCTCTTCGACCCGGGGGTCATGTTCGTGTGGTCGACGATCCGCCTGGCACTCGGGTTCGTTACGGCGCTCCTCATCGGCAAGGCGATCGCGGCATGGCTCACCGGACGCATCTTCCATCTGGTCCCAGCGGAGATCGGGCTGTTGTTCTCGATGTCGGTCGCCCAGGCGGCCGCCACGCTGGCCGCCACCGTGATCGGCTACAACATCGGGCTGTACGGCAGCGACGTGGTCAACGCCGTGATGGTCGTGGTCGCGGTGAGCCTGGTCGTGACCTCGATCGGCACCAACCGCTTCGCCCGTGAGATCCCCCCGCCCGTCGCCGAACGCCGGCGGGCGGGCGAGACGATCCTGGTACCGGTCACGGGCGAACTCGACGGGCTCGCAGAGGTGTTCCGGCTCGGCCAAGACCTCGCCGAACCGGCCGGCGGGTTCGTCCAGCCCCTGGTGTCGGTCACCTCGGTGCAGGGTGACGACATCCTCTCCGGCAGGACGAAGCGGGCCGAGGTCGACCGGGTGCTGCGCGAGCTCGGTGGCGACGCGGAAACGATGCTGCGGGTCAACCGGTCGGTGGCCACCGGACTGAACCAGACGGCCATCGAGATCGACGCCTCACTACTGCTGCTGGCATGGCCCGGCCGCACCGACCTGCGTGCGCAGATGGTCGGCGCGACCTACAGCGAGATCATCGCGGCCACCTCCGTCCCGGTCGCGATCGCGGCGCTGCACCCGCACGCCGGCCACCGGCGGGTGGTCCTCTACGCGTCCGCTCGTGAGCTCGCCCCCGGCAAGCTGCCCACCACGACTTTGGCGTGCGAACTCGCCTCGGCTTTGGCCCGCCAACGACACGAGGCACCGATCATCGGCCCGGTCACACCGTCCGTCCTGGCGGCTGCCGGTCTCGCCATCCCACCGAACACCGAGCACCACCACGGCAACCAGGATCTCGAGGAATGGGCGGCCACCGCCACCCGCCCGGGCGACCTGCTCGTGGTCCCCATCCACGACACGACCATCGGACCGGCCGCGATCCGGGTGCACCGCACAGGCCGGTCGATACTCGCCGTCAGCCAGAACCCCGAGACCTCGTCGACCACCGTGATGAGCCCGATGAACCTACCCGTAGACCGCACGCTCAGCACCTGATCACCCCGTCTCACGCGTATCGGGGCGCTTCGAACTCGACCCCGACCGGATCACGTCGGCGACCCCAGGCTCAGCCGGCGGCCAGCGCCGAGCTCACCGCCACCGCCACGGGCAACTCGAGCGAGCGCAGCCGGATCCGCTCGAGAGCCACGATCAGCGCGATCGTGGCCTCACCGATCAGCACCGTGGGCCAGTGGAAGGACGAGGGGTTCAGGGCGGCGTCGATGGCACGGGTGAGCCGACGGGCTTGATCGCTCTCGTAGCCGGTGAGGTTCGCGAACTGGCCGAGCACGATGTTGACCGCGAGCGCGTTCACGAAGCCGGCGAGCACCGCGTTCGGCACGAAGCGCACGAGCGTTCCGAGGCGGAGCACGCCGAGGACGAGCATCACCACACCGGTCAACACCCCGAGTGTCGCGAGCGCACGGGCCGGGTCCGCTGCGCCGCGGAGCTCGACCACGTCGGCAAAGAGCCCGCCGGCGCAACCAGCGGCTCGCAGCGACCGGTCCGTGATCGACCCGGGACAGCGATGATCCTTGTGGGCATACTGCGTCGTGCGTACAAACCGACGTGAGCAGCCGTCAGCATCCACCGGCCAGGAGGGCTCGGGCTTCGTGCTGCGGTCCCTCCAGGTGCAGCCGGAGGATGTCGTCGACGTCTTCGTCTACGTCACGGTGCTCAACCTGGCGATCGAGTACCTCCCGGCCGTGATCAGCGAGAGCTTCACGCTCTCGTTGCTGACTGCGATCCTGCTCAAGCTCTCCCTCGAACTGGTCCTCGTTGTCAAGGCCAGGGCCGTGACCCGGTTCCGTCGCGCGATGACTGTCCGCACGAAGCTCACCGCGGGGCTGCTGCTGTGGGCGACCGCGGCGGGGAGCAAGATCGCCGTCCTCGAACTCGTGAACCTCGCCTTCGGGGACACGGTCAGGCTCGGCGGCTTCCTGTCGGTCACCCTGCTCGTCGTCACCCTCCTACTGTCGCGAGCAGCTGTCCGTCGGCTCTTGGCCAGCGGACACGACGCGACCAGCAACCCCGCCGTAGCGAACCCGGCGCCATCCTCGTGACGGCTGCCACGTTGCTGCTGAAGTCCGGCGAGATCCCGGAGGTAGCGAATGTTGGCTCGGCCACTCCACGACCACCTACGTCCACGAGGTCTACCAGCACATCCTGCCCGGCATCAATCGCGACCACGAGCGCCCGCGTGACGTCGAGCAGGCGACCAATCTGTGACCAATCGGCATCGCGGGAGAGGGCCGAGCCTGGACACTCTCAGTGGTCCGGATCTCGGGCATCTTGACCGCCGACCCGCGAAACATCTGACCCTTGAAGTTCAAGCGCGGCATCGACCGTCGCGTTACCGACGTGGCCTGACCAACCCTCGTCCAGCAAAAGGACTCACCACGACGGCCGGTGCCGACGGCTTCACGCCGCAACCAGATTCCCGCACGCCGTTGACAACCGCGCGATGCCGTCATGGATGGGGCACTTCCGCACAACCCGGCCGACCGCGCCGTCAAGCCCAAGGCCCGAGACACCGAGCAGCCGACCTGGACGCCGGAGGAGGTGGCGGACTTTCTCACGTATGTCTTCGACGACGACCTGGACTGGCACGCGCTGTTCGCCACGATCGCGATCACCGGCATCCGACGTGGCGAAGCCGTCGGCGCAACCTGGTCCGCCACCGACCTGAGCGCCGGAACGCTCGAGATCCGCCAGACCATCACCAAAGCCGGCTCCAAGGTCATCGTGAAGCCACCGAAGTCACGCCGGTCACGACGCCGGGTCCCCCTGCCCGTCGCGCTCGTGGCCATCCTCGCCGAACATCATGTACGTCAGGACGAACGACGCCGGGTACTGGGAGGCACGTGGCAGGACCACGACCTCGTGTTCCCCAAACGAGGTCGGGCGCTATCGCTATCCCGACTACGTCTCGACCAGGTTCGCCAGCTACGCGCGTCATGCTGGGCTGCCCCACATCGGGGGCCCGCACGGTCTGCGACACTCGCTCGCATCCGCCCTCGACGCCAGCGGAAACGGGCTCGCCACGATCAGCGCCCTGCTGGGCCACGCCTCGACCGCCGTCACCTCGAAGGTCTACACCCACATGCTGAAGGGCGCTGACCGCGCTGCGGT
>Ga0207421_10008619_pt1 | contig 10530 bp, 6 predicted proteins | sample SodLakKL_010_SED_4_FD_187542 | JGI IMG/M metagenome (GOLD analysis project Ga0207421, IMG submission 187542) | Alkaline sediment microbial communities from Lake Tanatar, Kulunda Steppe, Russia - 8KL_010_SED (SPAdes) (version 2) | ecosystem: Environmental > Aquatic > Non-marine Saline and...
ATCCTTCCCGAACGGAAGATCGAGAGGATGATCCTCGACGATCAGATCGGCGTTAGGACCTTTGGCTGCGAAAGATACCACGGGATGATAGCTCCTTTTCACACCCGGCCATTTTCTGAATACTTCCGGTATCTTACCGACGCTTCCCACCGGTGTTATCTCGGGATCGAAGGCTGGCATCTCTTCTCTGATCGTATCCCACCAGGACTCCGGTACGGGAGGATTTTTCCAGTTTGCCGGGTCAGAATGGCCGCCGGTAAAAGTGGGCATCACGAGCGTGCCGGAAGAGAGTATTTCAAGAAGAGCTTTGATGACCGCTACCGGCCCCCCGCAGACCCAACCGATAGAACTCAGGGAAGAATGCACTAACAGGTCGCTCTCCCTGTCGAGACCTCCATCTAAAAGATCTTTTTTGATGCTTTTCACCGTCCTGGGACTATCGGTCTCTTCCACTGATCTTTTCTCATCCATACTGTTCCCTCTCACCGGACTCCAACTTTTTTACCTTCGATCTGTGATATATAGTTTTTCCGATCGCCTGGCACACTGTCCTCCCGGCTGAAACCGGTATCTATTTTTGATGATATCCCAAGGCAGAGTAGAAGATTTTTTGTCAGAAGTTATAACGACACCCAGAGGCCATACTCAATACGGAAAATCGAACTTCTTGGAGGCAGAAAAACATTTATATAGAACCTCTATCTATCTGACCCCAGTTAAAGGTGAAGTAACATGATGGGAAATCAACCGATATTGCTTTTGAAAGAAGACACGGAAAGAGAAAGAGGAAGAGACGCACAGAAGAACAACATCGCAGCCGCTAAAGCGGTTGCCGACGCTGTTAGAACAACATTGGGACCGAAGGGAATGGACAAGATGTTGGTGGACAGCCTCGGCGACGTCGTGATAACCAATGACGGCGCTACGATCTTGGATGAGATAGATATCGAGCATCCAGCGGCGAAGATGGCTGTAGAGATGGCGGAAAGCCAGGACGACGAGTGCGGTGACGGAACGACCACGGTAGTTGTTTTGGCAGGAGAGTTCTTGAAGCATGCTGAGGATCTTATCGAGCAGAATGTTCATCCCAGCGTAATAGCTAAAGGTTTTAGATTGGCTTCTATGAAGGCCAGAGAGATCTTGGAAGAGAGCAAGATAGAACTCGACATAGAGGACGAAGAGAAACTTCGTGAAATAGCCATGACTGCTATGACTGGCAAAGCCATCGAAGGTGAAAAGGAAAGGCTCGCCGAACTGACCGTAGATGCTGTGAGACACGTCGCCGAGAAAGAGGACGGAACGTACATCGTTGACATCGACAACATCAAGGTAGAAAAGAAAGCCGGTGCTGGAGTGGACAATACCGAGATGATAAACGGCGTGCTGCTGGATAAAGAACGGCTGCACGAGAACATGCCTTCTGAGGTGAAGGACGCAAAGATAGCGCTCCTCAACTCTGCATTGGAGATAAAAGAGACCGAGATCGATGCGGAGATAGAGATAACCGACCCAGATCAACTCGAACAGTTCGTCAATAAGGAGGAAGAATCCATAAGAGAGATGGTGAACAAAGTGAAAAACGCCGGCGCCAACGTTCTGCTCTGCCAGAAAGGTATAGACGACCTGGCGCAGCATTACCTGGCCAAAGAAGGTATCTTCGCTATCAGGAGAGTGAAGAAATCCGACATGAAGAAACTGGCGAAGGCTACAGGCGGTAACATCGTTACGAATCTTTCCGATCTTGAAGACGCTGATCTCGGTAAGGCAGGATACGTGAGAGAAAAGATGGTTGGAGACAGTCACATGACCTTTGTCGAAGATGCCGAGAAGGGAAAAGCCGTTTCTCTGCTCTTGAGAGGTGGAACCGAACACGTGGTCGACGAACTGGAAAGAGCGGTACACGACGCGTTGAAAGTTTCGGCTGTAGCCATCGAGGACGGTGCGATACTGCCCGGCGGTGGTGCGATAGAGATAGAGCTTAGCAACAGGCTGAAGAGCTACGCGGGAACCATCGAAGGCAGAGAGCAGCTCGCCATCGAAGCTTTCGCTGATGCGCTGGATATCATCCCGAGAACACTAGCTGAGAACGCCGGTATCGACGGGATCGACGTGTTGATGGAACTTAACACCGCCCACGAGAAGGAACAACTCAAGAACCAGGGCATAGAGATAATCACCGGTAAGGTCTCTGACATGCTCGACGCTAAAGTCATCGAGCCTTTGAGAGTCAAAACACAGGCCATAGAATCCGCCACTGAAGTCGCCAACATGATACTCAGGATAGACGACGTCGTAGCGTCGAAAGGCGGCGGAGACGAAGGCGGCGCACCACCAGGCGGACCTGGCGGGATGCCCGGCGGCGGGATGCCACCCGGAATGGGCGGGATGTAAGTCCCGTGACAGTTGAAAAAACCTTTCACTAAAACTTCTTTTTTTTTAATTTTCATCTAAAAAAGTTTTTTCGCGATGAGCTTTTCGACGTCATGGAGTTCCTGGTCTACATCTATGATGATCCAATCATGTTCTTCTGCGATCTCCAGGTAATTTTTCCTAACCTTTTTAAGAAACTCCAACCGCTCGTACTTGCTCTTCTCCTCACGATGGGAGATCCTATCCAATGAGATATCGGGGTCTATATCCAAAAGAAAAGTAACAGAAGGCTTCAAAATGAACGGTTTCTGTATCTCTACTGCATATCCCAGGTCTATCTCGTCGTGGGCGGATTGATAAGCCGCCGTGGATCCCCAGTATCTATCACAGACCACGTCGTAACCTTCTGCCAACTTCTTCTTTATCCTTTCCGTATGTTCCGCCCGATCAGCCAGATATAAAAAAAGGTCCATGAAGGGGGAAGTGTCGTCCCTAGCGATCTTCTGTGCCAATCTACCCGTCTCAGAGTCGGAGGGTTCTCGGGTGAGATACACTTTATCGAATCTTTTACTTATGAACTTTGCCACACTGGATTTGCCCGAACCGTCTATACCTTCTAACACGATGAAATCAGCCATCTTGACTGAAATAGAAGCATGACAAAATAGTTTTTCGGTGGTTTCAAGAGTTCTTGCTCGATTCGAAAGACTTTAAATCTACCTTTTTATTCTGAATCCCATGGAAGATTACGACCACGTCGAGATCGAGGAGAGATGGCGTAAAAAGTGGGAAGATAACGAGATCCACAAGACGAAAAGAGACGAAGAAAGGACGCCCTTTTACCTCATATTCGCATATCCTGGGATATCGGGCTTCTTACACCTCGGACACATGAGATGTTATACTTACACGGACATACTTGCGAGATACAAGGAGATGACGGGTTTCAACGTTCTGTTCCCGGCGGGAACACATCCCACGGGGAATCAGGCCATCAGCCTGGCAAAGAAGTTAGAAGAGGGCGACCAAAAAAAGATCGATTACATGAAGAGGAACGGTGCGACGCAAGAAGATATAGAGCGGATGAAAGATCCTGAAGAGGTCGTTAAATATTTTAATGAAATATATAGAGAAGAGTACTGGAAAGATTTCGGTTTCTCTATCGATTTCGATTATTTCACTTATACTACCAGGGATGATTATAAAAAGTTCATAACGTGGCAGTTCAAGAAGTTGAAAGAAAAAGAGCTGCTGACACAGAAGCCGTATTTCGGTACCGAATGCGTGGAATGCGGTCCCGTAGCAGTGGATCCCTCCGAGACCGATCTTTCCAAAGGAGGGAATGCCGAGAAGCAGGAATTCACGCTTCTAAAGTTCGAATACGGAGAGAGGTACGTTACCGCCGCGACTCTACGTCCGGAGACGGTCTTCGGGCAGACGAACCTGTGGGTCGACCCGGAGATGGAATATGTGATCGTAGAGATAAAAGATGAAGAATGGATAATGAGCAATGAGGCCGCGGACAAACTCAACTATCAAAAAGATCGCATCGAAAAGATAGATACCATAAAGGGAGAGGAGATGATAGGGGATAAAGTCGTAGCTCCAGGTATCGGTAGAGAGATCGTCATACTGCCGGCCAGTTTCCTTGACCCTGATTTCGGTACGGGCATAGTCACCAGCGTGCCCAGCGACGCGCCCTATGATCGGATAGCTCTGAAAGACATCAAGCAAGATGAGGAGCTGAAGGAAAGATACGATCTAGATATAGACGATCTAGAACCTATAGAGATAATCGAATCCGACGAGTGGGGTACCGATCCAGCGGAGAAGATAATCGAAGAGCTTGATATAAGCTCGCAGGAAGAAGAAGAAAGATTGGAAGAGGCAACTGAACGGATCTACAGGGCCGGATTTCACACGGGAGAGATGCTGGACACCTGCGGAGATTACAGCGGTATGAGGGTGCAGGACGCAAAAGAGAAGATAAAACATGATCTGATCGAAGAGGGTAAAGCCGACGTGATCTACGATCTTTCCGAAGAGGTGATCTGCCGCTGCGGCGGGAAGGTCGTCGTTGGAAAGATACCCGACCAGTGGTTCATACGTTATTCGGACGAAGAGTTGACCGAAAAGAGTATAGAACAAGCCGAAAAGATGATGATCACACCTCAAAGTTATGCGGACAACCTACCAACGACCATAGAATGGTTCCAAGATCGATCTTGCGCCCGGAGGGGCAATTGGATGGGTACGGAATTCCCCTTCGAAGAGGATTGGATAATCGAAGCTATAGCTGATTCTACATTATATCCCGCTTTTTATGTTATCGCGAAGCACTACAACCAGGGAACCATAAACGCGGACCAGATGACCGAAGAGTTCTTCGATCACGTCTTTTTGGGCGAGTACAAGCCCGAAAAGGTATCTGAAAAAACGGGTATAGCCGAAGAAGATCTGGAGGAGATACGGTCCGATTTCGAGTACTGGTATCCTTTGGACCTTAACCTGGGCGGTAAAGAACACATGACGGTCCATTTCCCTGTTTTCTTGATGAATCACGTTGCTATATTTGAGGAAGAAGATAGACCCCGGGGCATATTCGTCAACTGGTGGCTCGTCGGTAAGGGCGGCAAGATATCAAAGTCTAAAGGGGGTGCGGAACCGATACCCGATGCGGCGGAAAAGTACGGGGTGGACACCCTGCGTCTTTTCTACGCCCACTCTGCCAGTCCCTTCGTTGACAAGGAGTGGACAGAGGATGAGGCCTTCACATATCAGAAAAAATTGGATGCCTTATGGGATCTTATAAAAAAAGTAAGAGATGTGAAGGGCGAGGAGAAAAAAATAGACGATCATCTGAAGTCTAGATTCAACAGACTTTTGAAAAGATATCACGAGTTCATGGACGACTACGAGATAAGGAAAGGTGCGAACATAGCCTTCTACAACATACCGGCGGAGATAAACTGGTATCTGAAGAGAGGTGGATCTGATCCGGAACTCTTGAACGAAGTGGGAGAAAAGCTGGTCCGTATGATCGCTCCTTTCACTCCTCACATAGCGGAAGAACTTTCCGATAACTGGGATATAGATTTCGTCACCCAGCAAAGACTTCCTCGGTACCAGGAAGAAAAGATCTCTGATCTAGCTGAAAGCCGTGAGGACTACGTGAAGAAAGTACGGGAGGACATAAAGCATATCTTGGACATAGCCGAGGTCGAGGGAGAAAAGATATACATCTATGTGGCGGAAGGATGGAAGAAGGAGGTCCTGGAAAGGATGAAAGAGGAGCCGGAAAAAGGTATGGGTCTCATGGGAGAATTGGTCGAGGAGATCGACGCACCTTCAGACGAATTGGCTTCCTTTGTCCAGGAGGCTCTTGAGGACATCAAAACCAGAGGCGCTGAAAAACTCCACGTCGATTTGGACGAGAGAGAGGTACTCGAAGAGAGCCTCGAATTCTTGAAGAAGGAATTCGACGCTGAGATAAGTATATCGAAAGCCGGCCAGGACGATATCTACGATCCTGAAAATAGGTCATCCCAGTCCAAGCCGAAAAGACCCGCGATCTATATAGAGTGAATCCACTTCTATTTACGTAAAACAAAATCTTTAAATTGCGCCTTGATGATACCAGGACATGAAAGCTGTCATCTTGGCTGCTGGGGAAGGCACGAGATTACGTCCGTTCACCGCTACGGAACCCAAGGTCATGATACCCGTAGCGAACAGACCCATCCTGCAGTACGTGGTTGAATCTCTCGTCAAAAACGGTATCGACGAGATAGTGATGGTGGTTGGATATAGAAGACAGAGGATAATGTCTTATTTCGGCGACGGAGACGATTTTGGAGCCGATATAGAATACGTTATCCAGAGGAAGCAGCCTCCTTCCGGGGGCACAGCTCATGCGCTTTATCAGGCCAAAGATAAGATAGAAGACGAATTTCTTGTCTTACCCGGAGATAATGTGATATCCAAGGAGACGGTATCGGATCTCTTGAATAATATGGATGATTACTCACTCCTTATAACAAAAAGCGAGACCCCTTCGAAGTACGGCGTCGTCACCTTAGAAAAGGGCGGTGAAGAGATAAGAAATTTGATAGAAAAACCTCAGAGGAGTCCGAGCCACCTGATCTCCACAGGGATCTGTTCTTTTCCTCCCGAGATCTTCCGCTATATCGAGGAGACCATGAAGGAGGACGATTATGATATACCTTCAGTTATTCAAAAGGTTTTGAAAGACAAAAGTGTAAGGGTCATCCGAACCGAAGAGACATGGATAGACGCTGTCTATCCCTGGGACCTGCTTCACGTGAACAGCGCCGCCCTTGGCAACGTGAACAAGAGTATAAATGGCCAGATAGAAGAGAGGGTTATAATAAAAGGGAATGTCAGGATAGGTAAGGGCACCAGGATAAGAGGCGGAAGTTTCATAGAAGGACCGGCGGTGATAGGGGAAGGCTGCGATATAGGTCCCAATGCGTGTATACTACCTTCTTCAAGCATAGGAGATAATACAAAGGTAGCGCCTTTCACCGTGATAAGAAACAGCGTGCTGATGAGAGGTGTTTTGCTCGAAGCCAATTCCACCGTGGAGAACTCTGTCATAGGAGAAGGTGTCAGGATAGGCACCAATTTTTCGACATATTCTGCTGATTCTAGAGTCGATGCTGAAGACGGGCTTCACCAGGTAAAAAAGATAGGAGTTATGATAGCCGAGGACTCTATCGTCGGTTCCGGCGTCACCGTAGAATCGGGAGTGATAATAGGAAAAGATTGCGAGATAAAGTCCGGAAGAACGGTGAGGGAGAATCTTGAATCGGGTGTGAAGGCGGTATGATGAGGTGATGTTATGTGCGGTATAGTCGGTTACACGGGTCATAAAGACGCGGGAAAGGTGATCATCAGCGGACTCAAGCGGTTGGAATACAGAGGGTATGATTCTGCTGGCATAGCCGTAAAAAATGAAGGAAGCATTTATCTACAGAAGAAGAAGGGCAGGATAGATCAGCTCGACGAAACCGAAGTACCGAAGTACGACGCGGGCATAGGACACACCAGATGGGCTACTCACGGAAAACCTTCGGACGAGAACGCTCATCCTTTTTTGGATTGTGATGAGAATATAGCCCTGGTCCACAACGGTATAATCGATAATTTCAACTCCATCAAAGACGAACTTTTGGACAAAGGTCACGAATTCACTTCTGAGACTGACAGCGAAGTGATCGTACATCTGATAGAGGAGAACTACCATGGAGACATCTTAGAAGCTTTCAAAAAGACCATCGAATTCATCGAAGGCTCTTATGCCGTGGCTCTTATCCATAAAGATTCCAATGAGCTTATAGTTGCCCGGAATGAGAGTCCTCTAGTGATAGGTGTGGGCTCCGGAGAAAATTTTGTAGCATCAGACGTTCCCGCTCTCTTGGATCATACGAAGGACGTGAAGTACCTCTTAGACGGCGATATAGCCCGTGTCACTAGAAACGAGATAGAGATATGGGATGAAAAAGATGAACTTGTAGAGAGAGAGACTAAAAGGATCGATTGGGACGTGGAAGATGCTGAAAAGAGCGGTTATGAGCACTACATGCTTAAAGAGATATTCGAGCAGCCTAAAGCCATACACGAATCCATATTGGGACGTCTCACGAGCTTCGACGACGTCGACCTATTAAAGTACGATATAGACTCGGTTCAATTCATAGCATGCGGAACTTCGTCTCATGCGGGTTACGTGGGCAGATACATATTTGAGAACCTAGCTGAGATACCCTGCACGGTAGAGGTGTCTTCCGAGTACAGGTACACCTCTCCATCGGACAGCACTCCCTTCACCATCCTGTTCTCCCAGAGCGGCGAGACTCTCGATACCATAGCGGCGGCTAGGGAGGCTAGGAAGAGAGGATGCAATACCTTGGCCGTCACCAATGTGATGGACAGTTCCATCACCAGGGAAGTGGACGAAGTCGTCTATACCCAGGCTGGTCCCGAGATAGGGGTCGCAGCCACTAAAACATTCACCACCCAGGTGATCATATTGTATCTATTGGCTATCGAACTGGGTTTGAAAAAAGGCGTCTTGAGTAGGGACAAGGCGGAGGAGTACAAAGATGAGCTGAGGAGACTCCCAAGGAAGGTCGAAAGGATCCTTGACGATATGGACAAGATCAAAGATATCACTGAAAGGTTGTCAGAGTCCAGGGATATATTTTTCGTTGGAAGAAATATAAACTATCCTGTCGCCCTAGAAGGCGCCCTAAAATTGAAGGAGATAGCTTATATTCACGCCGCAGGATATCCCGCGGGAGAATTGAAGCACGGTCCTTTTGCCCTTTTGACTGAAGACACACCGGTCATCGCTTTAGCGGTGAAAGATCACACTTTCCAAAAGATGCTGGGTAATATAGGAGAGATCGCAGCTAGGAACAGCCCGGTCATAGTGGTAGGTGACGAGGACAGGGAGATCAAAAAGTTAGCCGACGATTTCTATTTCATACCTGAGACTACACCTATCTTCTCCCCATTATTGGTGAATGTAGTGCTGCAGTTGATAGCTTATTATACCGCTTACCGATTGGACCGGGATATAGATAAACCAAGGAACCTTGCCAAGAGTGTGACCGTGGAATGATAAAGATCGAACGGATGGTCTCTCTTTACAGGGATAATAGACTGAAAGTCTGGATGCTCCTGCTTTTAGGTCTTCCTTCGTTCCTCTTGATAGGTTCGCTTTTGATGCCCGACCTGTTTTGGGACGGATTCTTGTGGAGGTACTTTTGGGGTCCTGTGGTGGCGGATGCCGAAGGACGTGACGTGAACGGTATATCCGCAGGATACAACCCGATCAACACCACAGTTTACGGCTTGGGTCTGGTAGTAGCCTTTTTTGGGGTCTACGAGTTGATAAGACACTTCGACCTAAAGATCGATAGAAATTTCGTCTATTCGCTGCTCCCCTGGGTTATACTCGGCGGTTCTTTACGTAGTTTGGAGGACGCCGGCCTTTTTAAAGACCCGATAGACAAGTTCATGATAACTCCCTTGATTTACTTTGTTCTGGGCATCTCCGCCATATCGCTGCTTATCGTTGGATCATGGCTCTCTAAGATTGATCTAAAGGAAAATAAAAAACGGGTTTCCCGACTTTTGCTTCTGCTGCCTATCCCGACGGTTTATTTATTCACGGCAAATATTCTCGAATACTATAACATCCTTTTTCTATTGGTGATCCTCTGCGGGATATCGTTATGTTTCTTTCTCGCACCTAGATTTTTTCACTCCTATGAAAAGTATCTACTTTTCTCTTACGGCTCTGTCACTCTTCTTTTGACTCTCTCCTACAATCTGTATTATATCGTTGAACTGCCTCATACCAATCCTTTGGAGGTCGTGCTGATACCCGGAGCGGCATCGGCTCTAACACTTGCATTTCTAACCCTTTTGTGGTCCTTCGACCGTCTTTCTCAAGGGTCAAAAAACGTGAGAAGCTTCGGGGTTTTCTTTCGCTCTTTGAACGTTTTGATCTTTTTTGCCCATCTATTCGACGCTTCATCCACCTACAGGGGCATCACGGCTTACGGATACGCTGAAAAACATGTAATCCCCGAACTTCTGATCGATATAACCGGGACTCCTCTCGTAGTATTTCCCATAAAATTGATCATGGTTGTGCTGATCGTGTACGTTTTGGACGTATACATGAGAGAAGAATATCAAGATAAAAAGATGCTGGTGAATCTTCTAAAATTGGTTGTGATAATCCTCGGAGCGGCACCCGGGGTAAGGAACACTTTACGACTAGCTATGGGTGTATGAGAAGATGGTTTAAAAAAAGATGAGCCCGTAAGGGCCCGGGCTAGCAGGTCAAGAGTGCATCCATCCCTCTGCTCATTACTTCTGCAGATATTCTTCTCTGATAGCCTTGGCTCTCGCCATCTTCTGTTCCTGTTCTGCCATCTTTTCGACCTTTTCTGCTACCAGATCGACCCTATAATATAACATATCCCTCACGGCGATCCTGATAGCTTCAGATCGGGAGGAAAAGTCGTCCATCTCAACCAAAAAGTCTATCCTATCCAGAAAGCTCTCCGGAAGCCGGACATTTATCCTTTCGGTATCAGACACGTTTTTCCTCCATTTGGTGTA
>Ga0207421_10008623_pt1 | contig 10528 bp, 11 predicted proteins | sample SodLakKL_010_SED_4_FD_187542 | JGI IMG/M metagenome (GOLD analysis project Ga0207421, IMG submission 187542) | Alkaline sediment microbial communities from Lake Tanatar, Kulunda Steppe, Russia - 8KL_010_SED (SPAdes) (version 2) | ecosystem: Environmental > Aquatic > Non-marine Saline and...
CTCTGTGTTTGGGTAAAACAAAAGTCGGCGAGCGGAATGCAACTTCCGGGCTTGTGCAAGGAGTCAGTGGCTCCGTAGGAAGCCTCACCCTTCTAGGGTCAAGGAGGACGTCACACTTTTACCCCGCATTCACTTTGAGAGGAAAAAAGTAATTAACTTTGCTCGTTTTTAATGGTCCATGAAATTCGATCCCTTGAACTATCCTTATGGGTCAAAAAGAACCGTAAATTATGCCAGAAAGGGCATGGTTGCAACATCTCAACCTTTAGCGGCGCAGGCCGGTCTAGAGATATTGAAACAGGGCGGTAACGCTATAGATGCAGCAGTCGCTACCGCAGCTTGTTTAACGGTCTTAGAACCCACGTCAAACGGCATCGGTGGAGACGCCTTCGCTATAGTCTGGAAAGATGATGATATCTATGGTTTGAATTCGAGCGGCCCTTCACCTTCAGCGGTTGATATCGAAAAAATAAAAGAAAAAGGATACGATGAGATGCCTAAATACGGTTGGGAGCCGGTGACAGTACCGGGAGTTCCGAAAGCCTGGTCTGAGCTCTCTAAAAGGTTCGGTGAATTATCTTTTGATAAACTTATGGATCCCGCTGTTCGATATGCTGAGGATGGTTATCCTATATCGCCTGTACTTGGAAGATATTGGCGTTCCGCTTATGAAAGTTATAAAGAGAAATTGAGTGGAGAAAAATTTCAGCATTGGTCCGATACTTTCGCCCCTAAGGGAAGAGCTCCCAGTATCGGCGAGATGTGGAAGTCAGAAGATCACGGTAGAACATTAAGAGAGATAGGAGAAACGGAGTCTGAATCATTTTATAAGGGAGAACTAGCAGAGAAAATAGTAGATTTTTCAAAAAGGACCGACGGATACATTTCCAAAGAAGATCTGGCCGATTACGAGCCACAATGGGTAGATCCACTGAACATAGATTATCGTGGTTTTGAAGTCTGGGAACTCCCTCCGAACGGCCAGGGCCTCATCGCACTCCAGGCTTTGAAGATCTTAGAAGGATTTGATTTTTCCTGCAAAGACTCGATCGAAACCTACCATAAACAGATAGAAGCTTTGAAGTTGGCTTTTTCGGATGGTAAGGAGCATATAACAGATCCAGATCACATGAAAGTCGAGCCTGAAGCTGTGTTGGAAGAGGATCATATAAAGGATAGAAGGGACTTGATAGGAGATGAAGCCATCACACCAGAACCTGGAAAGATAAAGCAGGGAGGTACGGTTTATTTGACCACGGCCGATGAAGATGGAAACATGGTTTCTTATATCCAAAGTAACTACATGGGCTTCGGCTCAGGTTTAGTCGTACCCGGCACCGGTATAGCATTACAGAACAGAGGGCACACTTTCAGTTTAGATCCCGATGATTCCAACTGCTTGAAACCGGGTAAAAGGACTTACCACACCATAATACCCGGTTTTCTTACCAAAGGAGGCGATGCGGTCGGTCCCTTCGGCGTCATGGGTGGTTATATGCAGCCTCAAGGTCATCTTCAGGTTGTTATGAATTGTATAGATTTTGGATTGAATCCGCAAGCTGCACTCGACTCTCCAAGGTGGCGCTGGGATGAAGGGAAAAAGGTCTATCTTGAAAAGAAGTTCCCCGGTAATTTCGGCAAGGCTCTTTCAAGGAGAGGCCACGAGATCGAATACCCTGTATATTCAGGTGGTTTTGGAAGAGGCCAGATTATCTGGAAGTTGGAAAACGGAGTGTATGCTGGAGGTACTGAGCCTAGAACCGATGGACAAATAGCTAGCTGGTGAGATTTTTTTTGTGGGTTAATACAAAGAGTCTACAATAGATTTGATCTCACTCATGTTCTCTTCCATTTCTTGTATAAGTTTTTTCTGATCTTCTTCGAGCTCTTCCATGATAGATTTCATCGGTTTATTCAGGGAGTATATGTGAACAGGTCTGCCTTTACCTTCCTTATTCACGTTCCTTTTTTCCACCCATCCTTTATCTCTGAGTATTTTCGTCGCTATCGATGCCTCAGGCTGTCTCAATCTCGTTCCGTTCTCTATCTCTCTGCTGGTGGCCTCCTCACAACTAGCTATGAATACCAACGCTCTAGCTGCGTCCTTATGTAGACCGTATTCTTCTAATCTCTCTATCAATCCTTTTTCCTCTTCACCGAAACTCAATTTAGCCATGATTACCCCTTTAAGGTCCTGAGAATCAAGGTACTATAAAATAGTTTAGATTATGTTGGAATCTTGATATCTCTTAAAAAAGTATCTCCAAGGGTTTCCTCATTGAAACGAAACTATTCCTTAAATAGTCCTTAGCCTCTTTTTCCTTTGTCTTACACACCTATCTAGCCGGTCGCATAGATCAGTCTGGCAGATCGCCACCTTCGCATCCAGTCGAAACATCAACTGGCGAGATAGGTGGAGGCCGCGGGTTCAAACTGCGAGGAACAAGTCCTTCGCGCTCAAAATTCGCAGGAAATCGAAGATTTTTGAAGAAGAGGAGGATTAAATCCTACGAAATCATAGATTTGTTCGTCCCGCTGGATCAACTATTCATTACTTCTTGTATATCTTACCTCTATTTTGATCTCAAGAATCAAAACTCTTAAAAATAAGCACACCTTCTCTTCAAACGATTCATTCAGGGCCCATAGATCAGTCTGGCAGATCGCCACCTTCGCATCCAACTGATTTATCAGTCGGCGAGACAGGTGGAGGCCGCGGGTTCAAATCCCGCTGGGTCCACTTCGCATACGCTCAGTGCACCGCGGGATTTGAAAGCTGAGTAATCAGGTATGAATAGTTTAAATCTTGAATCATCATAACCTATAAGGATCAATTCCTACTTTTATCAGAAACAAGTTCTATAATCTCATCTAAACTATAAGGATGATAATCCTATATATCACATAGAAGGGGCAAATCTTGCCGGTGTTGAAACACCTCGATACTGGTTAGAGCCTTTCGCCCCCTGTACCATTTTACAAGATGTCTGAGTTGATATCTTTGTTTTTTACCCGAATATATTTATATTCGAAGCTATATTGATAATCGGAGGAAATAAAGATGGCTCAACAAGGTTATGGACAACAACCACAGCCGATACAGCAACAAAAACCAGAAAAATATGCAAAGATTGGAGGAATATTGATAATAGTTGGTTCCGTATTTGGTCTAATATTTGGACTGTTCTATGCTATTGTAGGAACCGCTGTTCTGACCGCTGGAGTTGCCGAAGGGTTCTTGTGTTATCTCCCTCTAGGTTTATCGATAGTGGGTATTATCGGAGGGGTTATGGCGGTTAAAAAAAGCAACTTTATCGTAGCTATAGTAGGTGGAATCTTAGGGTTTTTGAGTGTGGGGTTCGTCCTAGGATCAGTCCTATCTTTAGTGGGATTAATCCTGGTTGCGATCTCTAAACAAGACTTCGAAGAAGATGAGTATCAGACCGCACCGGGACCGCAGCAGTGGCAGCAACAGCAACAACAACCACAGCAGCTACAGCAACCACAGCAACAACCACCACAACAACAACCACAGCAGCAAGATCAACAGCCAGATAATACATGTCCTGATTGCAGCAGTGAGATACGCTACATAGATGAATACGATCGGTGGTACTGCGACAATTGTAAAGACTATAAATGAAACAACTTTTCCCTTTTCTTTTTTAATTATACAATGACTAAACCAAACCTCCTTTCTAAACATCTAATAAAGTGAGAAATAGGAAATAATAGAAGTTTTCTACGCGAACGTTTCAAGTACAAATTTAAATACTTCTAAGATTATTAGCATGTGGGAAAAAATGGATGGAATTAGGATTACCGATCAGAGTCTATTCACGGAGGAAAACTTAGAGACTGCGAAAGGAAAAATCCAGTCGATATTCCATACTAAAGCAGATGTCACACTAACTAGCACCGGATATCAAAACACCCTTGAGGGCGAAAACATCTTAAACTCTTACGAAGTAAATTTTTATCCGCAAGAAAAAGGTACTAGTATAGAGATAAATTATGGAGTTTCGACTGTTGGGTTAATTTTAGGGGTGATATTCTTGATCTTGGGTGTGATAATAGGCTTGATAATTTTACTTATATGGTTTATTAAAATGGATGACGTAAAAAGTGCCCTCAAAAATGCTTTTCCCCAATATCATGTACCTCCAGCTCAGCCACAATATCAACATCAAGCTTACTCTACTCAGACTCCGCCTCCTCAAACAGAAGATAACACTCAGTCAGAAGAAGATAAGGATACTCCTCCACCCCCTCCTTCAGAATAAAATAAGAAGTTCTAGAGTTCAACGGAAACTTTTTAGCCTGTCTTTTACTCATCTTTTGCTGTTTTAATTATGTATTTGACTATAGATATGAACAGCTATGTAAATATAGGAATATGACGTAAAAAATAAGTATACTAAACATATTAACAGCATTGGATCTATAAAGATGAGACGGAAAAATTACGATGTCAGATGCATCGAATGTGGAGAACTCCTGCTGAGATACGTAAAATATGGTAAAGGCAATCTAGTCAACTGCTACAAGGACAGGATAATAGAAGATAACAGCGTGAAGAAAGATGGAGATGTGAGATGTGAGTGTGGGAATGTGATAGGAATAGACAGACCTCATCGGATCAAGATGAAAAGTCACGCTGTAGATCTAGAATAGTGCTCCTGGTTTAGCGAAGCCCGCGAAAAGTATGCGATAGAAAAGTTTTTTTGTAGGCTCTACTTAAATCACCGAATGTAGAGATCTTTGAGAAGATCAACGTTTATATATCGGTAAGATATTTCTGCTTTGGAGGGAAAAATATGATGGAAAAAAACATCAAGTGGAGGACCATCCTTTCAGTAACGACTGGCTTTATTTGGCTTATATTCCTTGTGATTTGGTTATTCTTCTATGCTGAAGGATACACGGGATATCAGAATTTGGCTGTTATACTAGTGTCGATGATAGCCCTTTTTGTGATCAACAGTACAGCTTGGAGTTTTATCGATAGACGTAAAAGATCGAAATCCATGGTCTCAACGCTTACCTGGTTTATATTTGGAATCTTTTTGGTGATATGGCTCTTTTACTATGCATCAGACTACACTCTGCTTACAAATTTAGGCGTCTTTTTGCTATCTATCCTGGTCGTAGCTGCGGTCAACAGCTTGCTCTGGATCCCGAAGAGATCCTCCATAGGTTGGAGAGCCGCCGTGTCTGCAGTGTCGGGCCTTGGATGGCTCATATTTTTGGTGTACTGGCTTCTGGTAGGCAGCGCCTATTTCAACCTGTATCAAAATATTGCGATATTCATAATATCTATACTGGTTTTGGCCGCCGTGAATATGATAACTTGGTTGAGCTGGGTATTCTAGCGATCGATCCAGATGACTCCGTCTTTTTTTATTTTGTTATCCAGTAGACTTTTTCAACTCTTCCGTTCAACTACTTCACAGCCGAATTGTACTTATCTATTTTTATTTTCAAGAATAATATAAATAGATGACCCTCTATACCTCTATTAGTGAGAAAGATGATAACAGAAAAAAGGTTTAAGACGAAAAGGGTCGGATATCCAAGTTACGAATACGTTCATCCTCTGATAGGGAAGAGGTAGGAAAGATCGTGGAGATCCGGCCAAAACCCATTTCTTCTTTTTTTTTTGAACAAATTTTTAAATAAAGATTTGAATCATCAGAAGATCCGTTTTTAAGGGTTAGTACGATCCTTTTTTAGACAGCCACGACCGACCCTTCTATCTCTATCTCGATCGGAGACTCCTTTTCCACGTAATCTTTCAGTGCCTCGACAGCGTCGATTTCGAGGTCTCGTCGGTTCTTACCGTACTTCGCAGGTACGCCTTGAGTTGTTACGAAGCAAGCCTCGTACCTCTTATCTTTCTTCAACCTCTCATCTCCCACGAAGAACTCCTGTATCCTTTCACCAGATCCGTTTTCCACCTTGAAATACACGTTGATGCCCATGCACCTTTTGACATAACCTCCCATCTGGTCGTACGGTCTGCGTGAGAACGTTCCTTCCAGGTCCTCCTCCATCATATCCCAAAGTTCCTCTCCACTGATCTCACATACTGAAACCGGAGGATTTGTGGGAATCATGTTCCATATATCCTCCATCGTTATCTCACCTGGTGGTACAGCTGCACCGTACCTCCAACCGTTGGAGAAAGCCATCTCCGCACCGCTTGCGTGTAAGAGTGCCCTGAGGAGGAGGTCGTCCATTGTAGTCTCCAAAACTTTATCCCTGGCAAGGCCGGTTTTCGTTTTTCCAACGACTCTATTGAGCATCTCTTCATGCGGCTCCTTTACATCGTCGATCATGCTTTGAACCTTTTCGTCTTTTCTTAAAGAATCGTCCATAATCACGAGTTCGTGCTCAAGATCTTTGACCGGGCCTTTTTCCAACTTGAGATCTAATCGTCCGATGAACGAGCCGTGGCACCCCGACTGTATGATGATCGTGTCGTTAGCCATCACGGGCTCATACAGCCTGTTGTAGGTATGTCCGCTGACAAGAACGTCTATGCCGTCCACATCTCTTGCCAGTTGAACTTCCTGTGGATAACCCAGATGTGCGAAGACGATCATGTGGTCAACACCCTTCCTTTTCAGTTCGCTGATGTAACTAGGGAGTTCTTCTTTACCGAGAGTCAGGTATATTCCCCGGCTGAAGTGATCGGGCATGGTCTTGTCCACGATAGTATTGGCTATCCCTATCAAGCCTACTTTTAAGTTGTCATGTTCGACGATCTTGTACGGATCGAAGATCAACTCGTCCGTCTCTTCATCGTAACAGTTTATGGCTAGAAGAGGATAATCCAATTCGTTAGATATATTTTTCAGTTGTTCCGGACCATACGCGAAGTCCCAGTGTGCTGTCCAGGCGTCGAATCCCATCTCGTTGAGTATAGGTATCATCTTTTCGCCCTGACTTTTGACAACTGGATAAGTACCGTGGATCGTATCTCCGTTATCTAAAGTTAGAACTAGAGCTTGGTCCTCCATCTCTTCCCTGACCTTTTCAAAATATTTAGCGATCCTAGCATATCCTCCCACTTCTTTGTAAACCTGTTCTCCATCTTTCCAGAAGTATTCGTAGTGTGGATCTAGATAAGCATGACTATCGTTCATCTGGAGTATGGTAATATTTTTCATCATCTTCAGTCCCTTTAGATCATAACTACTTCGTACTTATTAAAGATAACCCGGAGTCTGTGTGGTCATGGTCGCTGTTTGAGGGATACTTGGGATTGAGTGGGAAACTCATTGAATCTCTCTATAGATCTGGGTTTAACTTTATCTTTCAGTGGTCTTACACCTGTACTAAATATGTAGTTAAGTGAGGATTCACCGAGATAAATCTCGAGGAGGACTCACTCGCAATGGTCGTCTTCCCTCAGAATCGCAAACACATTCTCCGGTGAAATCATCATGATAAATACTCCAAAAAGTTTATGCAAGACTAGAGGAGAAATAAATATAATGCAAAGAGTACTGTTAGCCGGAGCAACTGGATATCTAGGCGGATATATATTAAGCGAACTTCTCAACCGGCAGTTTGATGTGAGAGTTGTGGTCCGCAGCCCCTCTAAATTAAATCCAGAAGAGGCAGACAAAATCGAAGTATTGGAAGGTGACCTCACCGAGCCTGAATCGATCAAAGATTGCTGCGAAGATATCGATTGTGTGATCACTACAGTGGGAATCACAGAACCGAAAGATGGTCTGAAATATATGGATGTGGATTACCAGGGCAATAAGAATTTACTAGATGAAGCTCTAGATAGCGGGGTTGAAAAGTTCATCTATACTTCTGTATTAAATGGAAGAGAACTTACAGAGCTAGATGTATGTGAAGCAAAAGAGTTATTTGTAGATGAATTAAAACGATCCAGGCTTGACCACTGTGTTATCCGTCCCAATGGATATTTTTCCGATATGGAAGAGTTTTTTGATATGGCCCAAAAAGGGCGCATTTATCTATTTGGTGATGGAGAATATAAATTAAATCCGATCCATGGTGAAGATCTAGCACCGATATTTGTCGATGCCATCGGAAAAAAGGAAAAAAAAATAGAGGTAGGCGGTCCTGAAACATTATCCCACAGTGAAATCGCTAGCATTGCTTTCGATGCTGCCGGAAAGAAAGAAAAGATAACCCATATACCTGAATGGTTGATAAACATATCTCTATTTTTGCTACGAACATTCACCCCTCAAAGGATTTATGGCCCGAAAGAATTCTTCCTGACAGTCCTTTCCAGAAATATGGTCGCTCCAGAGATAGGTGAACACACTCTCTCAGAATTTTATTCGGATTTGAAAGATCAAAAATGTAGGTAAGATCATCATTTGGGTGAAAATTCAATCGACACAAGAATCTATTGTTCTCTTTTTTATCGCTAACGATGGAAATCATAGTAGAAGCGTGGTAGGTAGTACTACCGATCTTAACATCCTATGAGGTTTCCACAGTACTCATATGACAAGGTATTGGATTTCACCCAAACCTTGCCGACAGGTGCCAGGTACACGGTAAATTCATCCTTCCCGTCAACATCTAGTAGATCATCCATGAGTTCCTGGTCATAGGCGCCGATGGCACAGGTTCCGCACCCTACGGCCTCACAAGCAAGGTATAGATTCTGGCAAACGTGCCCAGCGTCCATAGCGATCACCTTGTAGGACGCTTCGGCGTACCGCCACTCCATCCTGTATGGTATGGTGGTCCATACGAAGGTGGCAGCAGAGTCACCTGCAAAGGATTGATCGAAGGTCGCCTTTTTCATCTTGTTTTCAAGGTCTTGTTGTTCCTTCCTTTTCACCAGTTGATGGTCCAAAGGTAAATACCGGTATATGGCCTTATCCAGTCCATCAACCTTGAACGCGGTGATGTAGGTTTCAAAGGCATGTCGACAGCCGGCCGAGGGTACCACCCTGTAAGCCTGTCCCGAATCCAGCTCTTTGCGTATGCTTTGGGTGGACCATAAAAGGAATGACAACTCGTCTAATTCCAAGGGGTCATCGGAAAAGGATCGTCTAGATTTTCTTTGAGCGATCGCTTCGGTGAGAGATTTATCGGTATCCAATGGTTCCGGCAGGTCGATCACCTCCGCATCTTCGGGAACCGGTTTCTGGACTGGCGGCGGTTGAACGCCTTTGTTCTGATCGGTTTTGGAGAAGTCTATATCCTTTCTTATGTTATCTTTTAGAAATTCTCTTTTCATGATCTCATATGGTAAAACGTGGAAATAAACATAAGTTTTGTGTTGAATTTGAAGAACTCGGTATATATTAGGATCCTAAGAGAGGGGTAAACACCTAAAAACTTATTAATAATTGGTCAATATTATTGACCGTGGTCATCATGATTGACCGAAATGAAGCTGGCATCCTCATACCGATACCTTTACCAAAAGAAAGGATATTCCGGAACCAGGCCATGGACGATATTTTAGAGTTCTTGTATCGAAACCTCCATGATGAGTTCTCAGTACGTGAACTTCGGGATATCACAGGACACGGAGGCCAGACGGTCGACGACGCTCTAAAGTATTTTCTGGAAATGGGCCTTATCAAGACAAGGAGGGAAGGAAATAAGAAGCTGATCAGTATAAACAGAAAGTTGATCCAAAAGCCGAGCGACCCGGTGATGAGGATACCTCAGGAAGAATTTCGAGCACCTATAAGAGGTTTTATCGAAGAGATCGAAAATCTTGGAGATGAGATATTGGGTGTTATGGTGTTTGGAAGTGTGGCGCGTGGTGAGGCGGATAGGACAAGTGATATCGATATGTTCATCGTTGTGGAGGAAGATCTTCTTCAGTTCCGGCGGAAGATACAGGAGATAAGGCAGGCGGTTGAAGAACAGAGATTTGAAGGGAGTCGATATGGATTCCAGGTGATGGTCGAGTCGCTGAAAACCGCTAGAGATTATGAAGGAAAATTGAAAACTATATTCTCTGAAGGTATACCTGTTAAGGATACGGATGAATTTCAAGAATTGAGATGAGGTTTACTCCGTGGATAACAGCCATATGGAAGAGCTTCTGGACAAGACACTAGAAGAGTTCCGTATGATGAGTGAAGAGCCTGAATCAGGTTTAGACGTGGATGACTCTGCACTTCTCCAGCTGCGGAAGTCCTGTCGACTTCTGAAAGCGATAGATGCCTTGAAGAAAGATAACGGTTATTATACTCTTATCATCGAGGCATCTTTTGCCGCGATCGAACGTAATATCCAGTTTTACCTGTTAGATAGGAGATACATAAAAAGCGGCGATTTTGTAGATCATGAGGCTATATATGAAGGAGGCAAAAGCGTTGGGTTTTATGGAGTAGATTTCAAGGAAAAACTTCTAGAACTGTGGAAAAACAATCGGTCTAGGACTTACTATCGAGAAGGGATAGGGACGGCTAAAAGTGCCGATCTCATAAGCGAGATGGCTGAAGAGATCCACGAACATGTTCTTCAACTAGCTGGTGAAAGTCATGAATGTATTTGTGAATGA
>Ga0207421_10008624_pt1 | contig 10527 bp, 10 predicted proteins | sample SodLakKL_010_SED_4_FD_187542 | JGI IMG/M metagenome (GOLD analysis project Ga0207421, IMG submission 187542) | Alkaline sediment microbial communities from Lake Tanatar, Kulunda Steppe, Russia - 8KL_010_SED (SPAdes) (version 2) | ecosystem: Environmental > Aquatic > Non-marine Saline and...
TGGCCTTGTTGTTCCGGACAACCGTTGGGCCTATGTGGCAAATACCCGCTCCGATGCGGTAAGCGTCATTGACCTTGAGAACATGCGCATAGAAGGACACTTTGCAGCGGGCGAGGAACCTGATGGCATTCATTTCAGCCCACTGCGTCCGAAATGATCCGATTTTCATGGTTTTGAATGACTGAAGGATCTGGTTTGGCACCAGTAGTCAAACACTCCGGTTTTACCCAATACCGAAAAAAAAGTGGGCTGCCTGGCAAAAGGCAGCCCACTTTTTAAATGGCTGAAAATAGATCAGCCTCTGACTTGATGCAGTTTCATGCTGCATCCTGCTATTCGAGTGGCAGCAATACGCCATCAATAACATGGATGATGCCGTTTGATGCGGAAATGTCGGCGGATACAATATTTACTTGCTGTTCGGCAATATCGGTGATCACGCCGTTTGCGCTCACGGAGAATGATTCACCCAGAAGGGTTCCGATATTCCGGGGATTGCGCGGGGGCACAACGCTGTTGGCGGCACGACGGCCGACAGTGACATGGTATTGCAGTACATCCAGCACCAGTTCGGCAGGAAGGTCGGTGATTTCATCAATCTCAAGTGCTTCGTAAAGGCCTTCAAAAGCCTCGTTGGTGGGTGCAAATACGGTATATTGATCTGTTCCGTTCAGGAAAAGGTCAACCAGACCGGCATCAAGCTCCTCATCCACATAAACCAGGGCACCAACCAGTTCATCAAATCCGGCACCGATGGCGATTTCAGCAATGGCTTCGCTACCGGGTGCGGGAGACGATGGTACATCTGAATTGCCGATTGATCCCCGGGCATTGTTGTTTTGCTGTCCCTGTGGGCCGTTGTTTTCTGGTCCGTTGTCATTGTCCAGTGGCAGCAGCACCGCATCAACCACATGGATGATTCCATTGGAAGCGGATATGTCGGTGGTGATGAAGTTGACTTTCTGGCCGGCAATATCAATGATCCATGGGTCTGAAGTTACGGAGAAAGCATCTCCCAGAAGTGTGGTGATGGTACGGGGGTTGCGTGGGGGAACAACGCTGTTGGCAGCACGACGGCCTTCGGTCACGTGGTAGAAAAGGACATCCAGCACAAGTTCGGCAGGAAGATCGGTGATCCCTTCAACTCCAAGTTCGTTATAAAGCCCTTCAAACGCTTCATCTGTGGGAGCAAAAACGGTGAACTGGTCTGTTCCGTTAAGGAAAAGATCAACCAGGCCGGCATTGCGCTTATCATCTACATATTTAAGAGCAGCTACCAATTCGTTGAAATCAGCATCAATGGCGATTTGTGCAATGGACTTGGTTCCCGGTGCAGGAGCCTGTTTGTTTTCCATTTCGTCGGAAGCTGCCTGAGAATTTTCAAATCCATCATTCAGCATGGTGTCATCCTTTTCGCAGGATACGGCAAAAACTGCCAGGGCAGTGAACAGAAACAAATTGATGGCAATCTTTCGTCCGATTTTAATTTTGTTCATTTTTTTCATGATTTTAGAATTTAAGGTTAATGGTTTAAATTGAACACAAGCTAAACCTCAAATAACATTTTTTGTTCATTGTTTTTGTTTGAAAATTAAACGCTTTTATGGTTTATTAACAAATAGATCAAAACAATTTACAATACATGTAATTGATTTACTGATTTTTGATATCTTATTTATTACAGTAGCATCATTTTTTATGTTTATCATTTTTTGTTTATTATTTAAACATCCATGATGTTTCCTGAACCAATCATTATTGCAGGGCCTGTCATAAACATGGCAAACTGACTGGTGAGCCCGGACAGGTATTGCGGCAATGGCATGACCGGTGCACGGTGAAATATGATATCCATCGGGTGCGGCAGCCATTGCGTAATTAAACTTTATCCGGTTTGTTTATAAATTAGGCATCAGCCAACGTTAAAACCATCCTGCCGTATGTGTATTGAGGATTTTTTCGTTAATATTGCTGTTGTAAAATAAGAACGACAAACAAAACCAATTTTCACAGCAATGGAAAAATCTGCCACCATCGACTTAAAAAAAGAGCACAAAACGACGCTGGAAACGCCCAGGTATAAGTACAGTTTCATTGCAAAGGTGTTTTTTGCCGGGATGGACCTGGTTGCCGGAAAGAAGGACAACCTTTCCAAGGCAAAACTCCTGGAAATCCTGGCCAGTATCCCCTACCGTGTGTGGGAAATCCGCCATTATCTGAAACTGACCAGAAAGTTCCGGAACGGTGAAAGGATCAAAGAGGTCAAAAATGTAATTGACTGGGGGCGCGATGCACAGGACAACGAGTACACCCACCTGCTTGTGATTCATGAAAAAATGAAAGAAGACGGGATGAAGGACAAATGGTACCTGAGTCCGTTTGTCACCTTTTTTGCAGTTCTTTCCTACGTGATCATTTCCAAAACCATGGCTTTCTTCAATCAAAAAAGGGCTTTCCTTTTCAATGCCGAATTTGAGAACCATGCAGAATCTGTTTACGCCCATCTGATACTGGACAACCCCCAGTGGGAAGAACAAAAACTCACCAATGACTTTGTCAGGCAATATGCGGATGTGGACACCTGGGCGGATGTATTCAGAAGGATCATGCTGGATGAACGTGACCACATGAACCACAGTTTCGAATTCTGCGGAAAACCGGAAATGGTTCAGGAGTATGAGGGCATGCCATCGGGGTATTCTGACCCCAGGCTGGCCAATCCGATTAAAAAGTAATCTGTGGGTTACGAATCGGCCATTGAACTCAGCTACTATTGGCTACCTCTGATCGGGTTTGTCATCGGAGCCATTTCAACCATGATCGGCGGCAACGGTGCATTCTTCTTTCCGCCGATCCTCATTCTTTTTTTCCAGGTATCACCCAGGGTGGCCATTGCCACCTCACTGGCAGCTGTGATCCCCATCGGTCTGGTGGGGTCCTGGGAGCATTTCCGGCGCAACAACATCAACCTTCCCGTGGCCACACTATTTGGTTCGGCCGGCCTCATTGGTGCGATTCTGGGAGCCTGGATATCAAACAATATTGAAATTGCCACCCTGATCAGCACCTTTGGGATATACCTGATCGCCCTTGGTTTACTGACCATGTATAATCCAAAAAAGCGAATCAACAGGGGGATGCCCCCACCCCGGGCTTTTGCGGACTTTCAGACAAGGCAGGCCTGGCTGATGATATCACTGGGGCTGATGGCCGGTCTGGTGGCCGGATTATTCGGTACCAGCGGGACTGCCCCGGTCCTTGCCGGTCTTTTCCTGCTTCAGCTTCCGGTCAGGCTGGTGGTGGGCACATCGGTCCTGATCGTATTTGTCAATGCACTGGGTGGGTTTGGCGGACATTTTTTCCTTGGAGAGATCGATCCGGAACTGATATTCATGCTGGGATCCGGGGCTGCTGTCGGGGCATTTTTGGGCCCCCGCCTGTTGACCTGCATCCGGCCGGAAAAAAATGAAAGCCGGGTACGCTATGTATTCGCAGCCATTTTAATGATTCTGGGGCTGGTGTTGATATTCAGGTAAGCCCGGATGCTGCCGGCTTGTGAAAGATGCTGCCGGCTTGTGAAAATGGACCACACCAAACCAATCTTTGGAGTCCGCAAAAATTTCTTTAACCCGAACGCCTCCTGCTTTTCCCAAGTCCTCGATCTGGCAGGGAGAAAATTTATAGGAATTTTCGGTGTGGATGGTTTCCCCTTCACTGATCAGGATCCGGCTGCCGTTAACCCCGCATTTGATCAGCATTTCCTTCCTGGCCTGGAGATGCATCTCAACCCTTTGCTTCTCTGAATTGTAGAACGCCTCGTGGGCAAACATGGAAGGGTCAAAGTCTGCTTCCATCAGGCCATTGACCACCTGTAAAATATTCTGGTTGAACCTGGCGGTCACCCCTTGCTTGTCGTTGTAGGCATTTTCCAGGATTACGGGTTCTTTGACCATATCTATCCCCAGTAACAGGTGGTCCCCATGCTTCATCACTGCTCCGAGTTGCATCATAAAGTTCCGGGCTTCATCAGGATCCAGATTCCCGATGGTGCTTCCGAAAAAACAAAAAATCCGGGTTCCTCCCACCGGAAGCAGGTGTAATTGTTTGGTAAAATCGGCCAGGATCCCGCCGACCCGCAGTCCGGGAAAATTATCATTCAACTTCTTTACAGCATCTCTGACAGCAGCCGCGCTGATATCCACGGGGTAATATACAATATTCTTCAGCCGATCAGGGGGAAGCTGGTCGAGCAGCAACATCAGTTTTGAACCATCGCCACTACCCAGTTCAATGATGCGGATATCCGGGCCGGTCAACCTCAGTTTATCCCATAAACCACTCAATATTTCTTTTTCACAGGCTGTCAGGTAATACTCCGGCAGGGTGGTGATCTTTTCAAACAAGGCTGATCCGGTTGCATCGTAGAAAAATTTACTGGGAATCCTCCGGGGTTTTTCCTTCAGCCCTGCCAGAATTTCCATTTGCAGCGACAACCTGCCAACTCCGGCAGAACCCGTCAGATGGTTGATCAGGCCAGGGTGTTCAATTTCTTCTTGCATTTTCAATAATCTTTATAACCAGTATTAATCCGGGACTCCTGTTTCATAAGGGTTATCCGGATCGTTGCTCCACTCAAACCACCCTCCGTCAAACACCGAAACCCGTGGCCAGCCCATCAGCCAGGCATTGAACCAGGCTTCACTTCCCCGCCACCCGGTGCCACAATAAAAAGCCAGGTGCTTATCAGGGCTCAGCCCTGCCTCGCGCCAGATCTTTTCAACCTCCCGGAACTCACGTGTGGTATAATCCAGGTTCCGGTAATTCTCCATGTGATAAGCATCACTCCCGGCATCCACAAAAACAGCTCCGGGAATGCGCCCTTTCGCCTCAATGTAGTTGTAACCACTTACTTCACCTATGTATTCGGGCCGGCTCCTGACGCATACCAGTTCTGCCTTTTCTGATGCAAGCATTTCTCTGGCCTCATTTATGTCGACAGCCAGTTCGGGTCTTGCCGGGATATCACGGCCAAAGTCAGCCAGGGAGGTTTTGGGTACATCATCGGTATCAACCTGGAAACCGGCATCCTCCCATGAATGAAAACCTCCATTCAAAACCCGTACATCTTTTACACCGGCATACATCATGATAAAGGCACAGCGGATGGCACCGATGTCACCGGCGGCACTTCCCGGAAACTCGTCATCGCTATCCGGATCCATGTATTTCCCGTACATAATAACGGTTGTGTCACTGTCAATTCCATGATCCAAAAGGGTTTTCCGGATTTCCTCCGGTGAACGGCGATTCCAGGTCCGGGTGGATTCCAGGGCATTGGTATCGATATCAATGGCTCCCGGTATATGTCCGCTGAGGTATGCATCGCGGTTGCGATAATGGGCATGGCAAATCACCGTTCTGCCACCGGGATGCGTGGCAGGCGTCCTGCCCTCCGTTACCTCATTTACCCATTGCGGATAAACAAGATTCTGGTATCCGGGCAGGTGATCCAGCGGAAGGTTTTCGTTGCCGGCCCATTCATCCGGAAAATGGTGGTAAAAGAAAACATTCTCATAGCCAGCTCCCTTAAACCGCCGCGCCACTTCTTCAGTATCCTTTGCATTGTACCCGTACAACACAATCTGATGATAAGGCCAGATTTCCTTATTGCGCACAATCTCGATCCAGTCAATGTAGCCGGCCCATTTTACCGGCAGGGATCTGGCCCCGGGGATGTGGCCGCCACGTTTCTCATTTTCATGCCGCCACCCGTTGTAAGCGTCAACCGGACGCACATCCACAAGACAAGTGTTCCGGCCATCCATCATATTAAGCAGTTGCAGGGTGGTCAAACTCGCTGAATGGTCCATAGAAAGAATCCTTTTTTATGGATAAAGATAACAGGATAATCAAATTTTACCGAATTATGTAAGGGGTTTACGCCTGGTTCTCTCCGGTTTTGACACACAAAAATAAGTGTTTGCCTGAGGGCCATAAAGGGTTGTATGGCATTGCTCAGTTTCTTAAATTTATGATATCCAAAATTTTACGCGCATGAAAAAGCCATGTATTGCCTGGAAAGCCCTCCTGTGGGCAGGGGGGCTTTCTGTCCTGATATTATCAGGATGTGAACTCTTTGACGGAGATGATAATAATGATACCAACGGATCCAAAACCAGGACTGTTACTGATATAGACGGCAACGAGTATCAATCGGTCAAACTCTGGGAGCATTTGTGGATGACAGAAAACCTGCGTACCACACGTTACCGCGATGGCACCCCCATTGCAACCGGACTGAGTGCTGAAGGCTGGGCCTCGGCCTCTGAAGGGGCTTACACCATTTATCCACATTCACAGGTTGATGGCATCGGATCAGACGAAGCAATGGACAATGCCTACGGGTTGCTATACAACTGGGCAGCAGCCACAGACTCAAGGGGCATATGCCCAAGCGGATGGCGGGTTCCTGAGTCCGGCGAATGGAGCGACTTAAGAGATTTCGTGATGGATTTTGTGGATGAAAAACCACAGATCGGCGGGGTTGGCAACGCTCTGAGGGCTGCCCGGCAGGTTGGTCATCCCTGGGGCGGTGAGCACGACACCAATGTGCATCCGCGATGGAATGAAAACACGGAGCATTATGGTTGGGATGAATTTGATTTTGCAGCCTATGCCGCTGGTTTTCGCACTCCTGAATCAACTTATCAGGATTTGGGGTATGTGGGAGGCTGGTGGTCCACCACTGAGCAATCGGCCTCTGATGCCATCGCCCGCTATATCTGGAGTTGGGAAAACTTCATGATTCGCAGGCCTGCCGATAAACGCAGTGGTCTCTCTGTTCGCTGTATCCGGGATGCAAAATAAGGGCCGGCTGTGACCTTTAAAAGCCTTCAGACATCTCATGCATTTCCCTTCCGGCCCTGCGGTTGGAGTTCATTTACAGCTAAAGCAGCGCGCCAGCTGCTGCACCAGGATTCTTTTTACTATCTTTGAAATAAACCAGGCCCTTTTTATGAAGACCAGAATGATCTCCTTCCTGTTGTTCCTGCTGCTTATTATCCCGGCAGGGTGTGACGAACTGAAACAAATCGCCCAACAGGCAGAGTCCGGCCGCCCGCTCACCCGGCAGGAGGTCGTACGTGGCCTTCGTCAGGCCCTGGTGATCGGATCTGATTCAGCCGCGACACGCTTATCGGCTGACGGCGGATATTACCGGGATGAAATGATCAGGATCATGCTGCCTCCCGAGGCAGAGGTCATTACCAGCAACCTTTCCTACCTGCCCGGAGGGGAACAACTGGTGGAAGATGTCATCCTGCGCATCAACAGGGCCGCTGAGGAAGCTGCCCGGGAAGCAGCACCGGTATTTGCGCAAGCCATTACCGGTATGAGCATCCAGGACGGATTTGAAATCCTCCGCGGTGACAGGGATGCAGCCACCCAGTATTTGAAAACCCGCACCTATGATGAGCTTTACAATCTCTATCAGCCTAAGATCCGTGAAAGTATGGATCAAGCCATTGCAGGAAACATTTCCACCAACCAGGCATGGAATGCACTGACCGGTCAATGGAACAGGATTGCCTCCTCAACAGCCGGGCGGATCGCCGGCCTGGAACCCGTGGATACAGAGCTGGATAGCTTCCTGACCCGTGAAGCACTCAATGGATTATTCCTGAAGCTGGCCGAAGAAGAGGCTAAGATACGTACCAGGCCCGAAGCCAGGGTCACCGCGTTGCTGGAGCGGGTATTCGGCAGCGATACCGCTAGCGGATAACATACCGGCTTTCGAGCTCACCGATCACCTCCATGGCTCCTGCTGACAAAACAGGAGGATCACCACTGGTAGCTTGTTGTGCGGCCTGGTTGTACAGGCGAAAAAATGCAAGGGGATTGCCGGTCTGTTCTATAAGCTTTTCTTTCCCCAGTTCCCGGATAATTAAATTGGTCATGTAAAAACCAACCGGATGCCCGCTCATGGGGAGGATTTCACGCAGGCGGGTTCCTGCATCACCCATTCCTTCATATCCCGCAGCGACCCCGTCCAGAGCCTCATTCATTCGCTTCAAAAACACCGGGGCCTCTGCCACCATTTCCTCCCATCTATCGGCCATGTCGTGCATGGGGCCATCCTCACCGGAAATAAGCACTCTTTTGTCAATCTGATCTGCCACCCCTTCTGCGTGTATCTGGTCAATCACCCATACGATATCTGCGTCAGCCGGCCCGATATGATCCCTGTCAAAGGCCAGTATTTGATTTCTATAGAAATGGTGGAGCTCATGGGCAATCAAATAATGCAGCTTTTCCCCCAGTTCCATGGCAAAGAAAGCATCAATCACAACGGGCGTATAACCCCTGGCATCATTGGCAAATACAACAAAAGAAACCGGAATATAGCCTTCAGTTTGCATGGCCGGCAAATACTGTCTGGCCATCTCTGCAGACTGGTCAAGCAACTCTCCTGCGTTTACCCGAAGACTGTCGGAAAAATCCGCAACTTCCTGCCTGTGCTGTTTTACGTTCAGATAATGATGCAAAAAACGAAAATGGGGTGGCTTGTTCTTTTCCTCATCCAATCTCTTTTGCAGTTCTTCCTGCCTGGATGGCATAAAAACAAGCCGGAAACTTTCCATGAAAAACTCCCTCTCAAATTCACTCTGCGTAAGCATGGAATATCCCGGAGTATCAAACAGGGTTTCCCAGTCCACCGGGTCAGGATCCGCGTCTTTATCCAGTGTGGCAGTGATTTCCAGGAAATGGTCGACACCTGAAAAATCCAGTGAATCAGTCTGCACCGGATTAACGCAGCAGAAAAATATGAAAAGAAATCCAAAAATCGTTATGATGCAGGGTGGCTTTAACATACAGGTTGCTTGATCGTGAAACAAAATGTGGTTCCGCCTTCAGGGTTTGATTTGGCCCAGATTCCCCCCCCATGCATCTCGACAAACTCTTTACAGAGCAATAGGCCCAGACCGGTGCCGCTTTCGTTATCCGTACCCGGCCGTGAATACCTGTTTCCCAGACTGAATAACGTATCCATTTCCTCATCCTTCAGTCCGATTCCTGTATCCGAAACACATACAATCAGCCCATCTTTATGCTTGTCGACGTCAATCAGAACCTGGCCACCCGAGGGGGTAAATTTGATCCCGTTGGAGATCAGATTGCGCAGGATGGTTTTCAGCATTCCTTTGTCAGCTTCAATAAAAAGATCAGCGGGAATATTCCGTTTAATTCTGACTGACTTCAGTTCAGCAGGGTCGGAAAAAAAATGAATGACCTCATTCACCAATGGCAAAAGGCTGACTTTTTCCGGTTCAAAAGTAATGGAACCGGTCTGGGAAAGCGACCATTCCAACAGATTTGTCAATAACTCCAGAGCTTGTGCAGAAGAATCCCTGATAATCCTGGCATAACGATCAGTTCCGGCAAGGTCGCCATTCTGTATTTGATTCAATATTACATTGCTAAAACCAAGAATATGGTTAAAGGGCCCCTTCAGATCATGACCGATAATTGAAAAAAACCTGTCTTTGGCGGCATTGAGTTCTTTCAGGCTCTCCTGGCTGGCAGTAAGAGCCTCTTCGGTTCGCTTACGTTCAGTAATGTCTCTGACATTCAGAATTACGGACTGAATGGCCGGATTGCTCAACTGGTTGGAGCCACAGGTTTCAAGATACACCCAGTGACCTTTTTTATGCTTGTGCCGGTATTGAATATTGCCAATTCCGGAATCATGAATGAGCCGGGAAAAAGCCTTTTTTACTTTTTCACGGTCGTCCGGATGGATCATTTTTTCCATCACCGGAATATCCATTAACTCCCCGGGGGTATATCCGAGAATGTGCCTGCAGGATTCACTGACAAAACGTTGAATTCCATTTGCATCCAACAGGACGATCATGTCAAAGGAGTTTTTGATAAGCTGCTTGAACGTTTCTTCTCCGCTTATCCGGAACTCCCCGGTATCTATCCCCGCTTTCTCAGTAAACGCCGACCCGGTATCCATGCTGATTGATTATATCGGTATGATTCTTAAAATTCAGTTTCGCTGAAATTCGGCGACAAATTATATTAATTTGTATATATGAATAGACCATTTGCAGTATGCTTAACTTGCAAATATACGTAATCTTAACAAAAATTTACATTATTCCGGTAAAAAAATAAAATCTGCCGACAAAACCCGGTTGTGTTACCTGCCTGGGTTATAAAACCGGTTCATACCCCCCTGGCAGGCCGTTTTTTGACAATACAATCTGCCAGAGCTGGTTTTTTCGTGCACGAAAAGAGCCGGCACAGGAGAGCAGGTAATATTTCCACATACGATAAAACCTGTCATCATAATTTTCTTTAAGCTGCCGCCAGGCCTGTTCAAAATTCCGGAACCATGCCATTAGAGTCCTGTCATAATGCACACCGAAATTGTGCCAGTCTTCCATTACAAATAGCCCTTCGATGGCCTTCCCGATTTGCCTGATAGAGGGCAGCATTCCGTTGGGAAAAATGTACTTGTTG
>Ga0207421_10008625_pt1 | contig 10526 bp, 8 predicted proteins | sample SodLakKL_010_SED_4_FD_187542 | JGI IMG/M metagenome (GOLD analysis project Ga0207421, IMG submission 187542) | Alkaline sediment microbial communities from Lake Tanatar, Kulunda Steppe, Russia - 8KL_010_SED (SPAdes) (version 2) | ecosystem: Environmental > Aquatic > Non-marine Saline and...
CCAACAGTTCATCTGAAAAGATTGTACAATTAATTGAGAATATGCGCAGCCAGGCAAAATCATCTGCAGAAGAAGCAGAAAAAAAATCAGCTCATATAAAAAAAGGGGAGGAAGAAGCTTTGGCAGCCAGCCAGGTATTCAAGGATATTACCGATTATTCTCAGGAGGTAGTATCACATATAAATAAAGTGAGCAGTGTTTCTCAGGAAGTTGAGAAAAGCAGTGAAGAAGTTTCTACCGCAGCAGAAGAGCAAACTTCTACCATGAGTGAAATTGCCTGTTCCGCTACCCAAGTGCAACATTTAGCCCTTCCTTGCATTAAATAGCATAAGAGCCTCTTTGTTAGTCCGGGAAATTTATGGAAGTTTTTGATGGGGTCTTCTATGTTTAAGCGGTTAATAGCGGGTGAAATATAAACGTAAAAATGGTAAAATAAAAAATATTAAATAGATAGGAATGATACCCATGCCTGACTGGGTTCACCCTCTTCTTTATATTTTTATTTGGACAGGGTTTATAATTCTGTTTATATACTTGCTGGAAGATGAATGGATGGGATTGTTGATAGGTCTCCTTTTAGGGAGAGTAGCAGCTGCCCTTATAGTTTCCAGGCTCCCCGGATTTTGGGGTGATAGCTTATAAGATGGAGATTCCTTAAATTCTTGTAAGGTAACTGCTTAAGCCCATACGCCAGCTACAGGGGGCGGTTCCTTCGCTTTCTCTTAACGGTCCTCCGCTTCGATTGAGGAAGCTCACGAACCGTCCCCGCGGCTCCGCTCTTTTACATCATGCAGTTTAAGTAGTTACCTTGTAAGAGATAAAAGCAGTGCCATCTTCCTGGGATAGTTATTTCTGCTTGTGGTACTGGAGGTAATAGAAATTGATTGCACAAAAGGATTTTTGCCGGGAAACTTTTGAAGTGGAGGTAGCTTCTACGTTTATCAGGGGGGAGGTTTTTATGCCCCGAGAAAGGGATATGCAAGCTCCCACCCTGGTATTATGCCACGGTATTCCCGCCGGTGAAACCAGGCCAGACCGGAGAAAAAACGGGTATATTTTTTGGGGGCGTTTTCTGGCACGCCGGGGGTATCCTGTAGTAATATTTAATTTTCGAGGTACCGGGGAAAGCGGTGGCAACTTGAATTTGAAAGAATGGGTTTGGGATTTGCAGGGAGTGTTGAATATTTACAATTCAGCAATTGATCCCCAATGTCCGGGAGTAGTGCTGATAGGTTTCAGCGCCGGGGCTGCTGTTTCAGTAAAAGTAGCTGCTGAAGATAGCCGGGTAAAAGCAGCGGTTCTGGCAGCCTGCCCGGCAGATTTCAATTTCTTTTTTGAAACTTTTACCCTGGAAGGGGTAATGGAGTGGATGAATAACGCCGGGTTTTTCAGAGAACCTGGATACCCGCCCCACAGTTGGAAATGGCAGAAAGAATTTTTAAGTGTCCACCCTGAAACTCAGGTGGCGCATATATCTCCCCGCCCTCTTCTCCTTTTGCACGGTGAGCAAGACGACCTGGTGCCCCTGGAACACGCTCGAAAGCTTTACCAAAAAGCCAGGCATCCCAAAAAGCTGATTACATTTTATCGTTTGGGACACCGGCTGCGCAGCTATCCCAGGGTTTTCAGTACTATTTTAAACTGGCTTGACCAGTGCTCCTGGTAATGCATTTAGCATTCCCATACAAGAACGAAGGTTTTTACAATTTTTTATCGAAAAATAATTAGAACAGGTTCTTCTGCTGGATTACAAGTAATCAGTTAAAGCTTGCCCAATATATGGGCAGGACAGTCATTTTGTATAATTTAACAACTCAAGGAGGAAAGAAGATGAGCCGAGAAACTGTTTTTAGCAGGAGTGTAAAACCAGAAAATGCTGCCCAGGCAGAGGGGCTTCTTGCCAGGATCAGACGTGTGGCTGAAGGAGCACACAGTATTACCTTTGTTGAGTCGGCAGCCGGTGGCCCGGAGCCGGTAGAAGTTTCCTGGGGCCAGCTGCACCGGGATGCCTGTGGGGTAGCAGCCAACTTGCAGTCCCGCGGCATTTCCCCTGGAGATCATGTGCACCTGTTGGGGCCAACTACCCGGGAAATGGTTACGGCTATCCAGGGAGTGTGGCTGGCCGGGGGTTGTGTTACCATTTTGCCTATTCCCATGCGTTTTCATTCCCTGGAACAATTTATGACTCAAACCAGATCCCTTTTGCATCATGGGGATGCCCGGATGCTTCTCTTAGATTCTGATCTGGCTTCCTATTACCAGCCCGACCCCCATGATCCGCCGGTAGTTCTCCTGGAAGAAGTACAGCCCGGACCGGAACGCCCGGGGGCGGAAGATTACCGCGAAGTACCCGATGATCCTGAACGCCTGGCTATCTTACAGTTTACTTCTGGTTCTACTGCAGAGCCCAAAGGAGTAAAGGTGCTTCACCATCGAGCGGGAGCCAATATCGACGGAATGATTGAAGCTGCGGAAGTAAAGACCGAAGACATTTTTGTCTCCTGGCTGCCCCTTTATCACGATATGGGGCTGGTAGGTTTTCTCACCGTTCCCATGACCTATGGCTGCTCCCTGGTTCTGGCTTCGCCACAGGATTTTCTTTCTCGTCCGGCGGACTGGATGCGATGGTTGAGCCAACACCGGGGAACGGTAACAGCGGGGCCAAACTTTTCTTATGTGCTGGCTACCCGGGCCCTGCGGCGTATGAAAGACAGCGGGGAAGAACTTGACCTGTCTCCCATGCGGCTCGCCCTTAACGGTGCTGAGCCCATTGATCCTGAGGCCGTGGACAGGTTTGTAGAAGCTGCCCGTCCATACGGGCTGGATCCTCGAGCAGTATTTTGCGCTTTCGGCATTGCCGAAGCAACTTTGGGAGGATGTTTTTCTCCCCTTATGAGAGGCATGGCCTGTGACACGGTTGACCGAACCGCTTTAGAAGAGGAAGGATTGGCCCGCCCGGTAGATCATTCATGTCCCGATGCCCGCAGGCTGCCCTTGCTGGGACCTCCGGTTCCGGGACTGGAGATGAGAATTTGTGATCAGGTAACCGGGAACCTTCTACCCATGCGCCAGGTGGGTGAACTGGAAATCAGGGGAGAAGCAGTTACTTCCGGCTACTACAAGAGGCCGGAACTTAATGACAGCCTTTTTCACGACGGATGGCTGCGTAGCGGCGATCTGGGTTACTTTGTGGAGCCGCCCGGGGGGGGACACCCGGAACTGGTTATTTGCGGGCGTATTAAAGACGTGATTATTGTTTCCGGCCGAAATATATTCCCTGAAGATATCGAGAGGGCGGTAGGAACGGTAGAAGGAGTTCGGACCGGAAACGTCATCGCCTTTGGCCTGGAGGGAAGCAGAGGTAAAGAAACCCTGGCAGTAGTGGCTGAGTGTCGACCTGAAGCCCCTTCGGGATTACAGAATAAGATTAAGGAAATAGTAGTTGAAGTGTGTGGAGTGCCTCCCAAGGATATTGTGCTGGTGCCCCCGGGGACTGTGCCCAAAACCAGTTCGGGTAAGTTGCAAAGAGGGCAGTGCCGGAACCAGTACCTGGAAGACGAACTTCCGCGGATAGAACAAGAGTAAAGCACTGATTTGTGTATAATATAATAATCTAGACCTGTTACTTTTCATTATTTTTTAGCTACCAGAGTGAAAGAAAGAATTAGCTGTCGTCAATCCAACTGGTAATCTGTAAAGGAGTGTTTCAAGATGGTACCTCGACGGGAAGTGGAGCTGTACCGGTACCTGGATGACCTGGGGATTGCCTACACCAGGCACGAGCATCCCCCGGTTTATACGGTAGAGGAAGCCAGGGAGCACTGCTCTTACCTCGAAGGAGGACATTGCAAAAACCTGCTGCTGAGAAACCGCCCGGGGGAACGTCACTACCTGGTGGTAACGGAAGAATCTAAAAAAACAAATTTAAAAAGTCTTGCCCGGGAGCTGGGAGAGACTAAACTAAGCCTGGCTTCACCTCGCCGGCTTCAAAAATACCTGGATTTAGAACCGGGGGCGGTGTCACCCTTTGGCTTGATTAACGACCATAACCGGGAAGTAGAGGTACTACTGGATCAGGACCTGCTTAAGGAAACTTACATAAACTTTCACCCCAACGTGAATACGGCTACCGTAACTCTAACCGTGGACGATTTTTGGCGCTTCTTAAAAGAATGTGGCAACCAAATCTACCAGGTAGAACTATAGGTATCACATTTCTCCTAATACGGTGGGAGTGACTAAAAAAGTATTTACCGGGACCTTGTTTCATCCGTCAAGGACCTCCTCGGGCCTGCCAGCTTTTGCTCCAGCCCGTTAAATTGCAGGATTAAACGTGTTTTTTCCAGAAGAAAAGTGAATAAAGGCACTCCCGGTACATCTGGAGGCGGTAAGCAAATCCCCTTAAGAAACCCAGTTTACTTTCCTTGGTGTAATGGGTAAGGTTTTCCAGGTAGGGGTGTTCAACGGTATATCCCTGCTCGGCGGCGTACTTGCTGAGAAAGATTTCTACCCCAAAACGGCTCCAGGAAAGGTCAGGCAGTCTGGAGACGAAAAAGTCGGCCAGTCCCCTCTGCCCGTTAAGGATACCGAAGTAACGGTGAGCCAGATCAGTATTGCTCCTGCCTCCCCTGAAAACCCCTACTGTCATGGCAGTTTGCGGGTTTTCCTTGAGTGGAAGAAGTAAAGTATCCATATGGTTTTTTTGCAGGTTAATCAGGTCGGCGTCCAGGAATATCCAGTAAGAGGAACTTCCTATATGCTTGATCCCTTCCTGCAGGGCAGCACCTTTACCGCGGTTGTACGGCAAGGAGATGGTTTCCACCGGGTAGCGGCGGGCTACTTCAGCAGTTCCATCTGTAGAGCCGTCATCAATGACCAGGATGCGTGGGGCAAGCGGGTAGTTGCAAACCACCTCTAACACGCTTCCTATACGGGGTGCTTCGTTTAAGGCGGGTATTAATACAGCCAGTTCGGGTTTCATGGTTTCTCTCTCCCATCATTTTTTTATTTCCTGGATACTAAAGCTTTGCCAGGTAGTTCAATTATCAGTCATCCTGTTTTCCACGGTTTCTGTGGCGTTCTGGTTTCAGGCGCAGGCACCTTAATAAACGGTAGTCGGGCAGGAATTACCTTTATTTGTAGGGGAGGAGGAGGTCCCCTCTCTCCGTCAATTACTGGAAGCATGGTGGCGGGATAGTGCAGGTCAAAATTTCCGGAGCTTAAACGGATTACCCCGGGATGCTCCAGGGAAAGCCCCTGCAAAACCCGGTGAAGTGCCTTCCCCAGTTGAAAAATACCGGTATTTTTCTTGAGGGCTACCAGGTGAAGATTCCCGTCGTGCAGGGTGGCTTCCGGAGCCAGTTGAAATAATCCTCCCGCCCGGCAGCCGTTTAACACCAGAACCAGCAAAACTTCTTCCTTAAAGGTGCTCCCATGGGATACAAATTTTAGCTCAAAAGAAGGGTAAGACCAAAGCGTGCTCAACCCATGGATGTAATAGGCAGGTTTTCCCAGGGTCCTTTTTATTATTCCTCCGGTAAGGTAGGCCACATCAGTAAACATCCCCGCAGCTACCACGTTTACGAAATACCGGTGGTTTACCTGGCCAATATCCAGCCAGGCAACGTGGCCTTTTTTTATGGAAGAAAGGATATCCCCGGGCGTACCCCGGTAATTTATTTGACGGGATATATCGTTGGAGGTACCCCAGGGAAGCACCGCCAGGGGGGGAGGGTTTTCTATTTCTGCATTTATCAAGTATTCTACCACGGAATTAATACTTCCGTCTCCTCCAGCTACAATTACAGCGTCAAAGGCCTGGATATTTTTTAAATAGGGCACCTGTCCCAGCGCCTGGCTTTCCAGGGAGAATCCTTCACCGGTTACCTGTTTAAGAATGTTTTTCAGCCTGCGCCCGGTTTTCCAGGTGCCTGAAAGGGTATTGTATACCAGTAGAACGTGTGGTTTCATTAGATATACCTTTTCTGTAATGCTTAAAATATTTTCAAATAAAAAAAATAAAATGCTGTCAATAACCCACTCATATATTAACTTCTACGGGATAAGCTTAATCCCTTTCAGTTGCATTTACTCCTCAGGTGCCGGCTTAAGGGGGAAATATTGGGAATATAACAGAAGGAAAAGAAGTGCAGGCCAAAAGTAATATATGTAAATAAGAATAAAGAGAATTTATGAATAAGTTTTGTAGCCCATCACAGCAGCTTGTTTAAAAGAAACTTGTTCCAGGCCACTCCTAAAAATAATGATTCAAGGGTGGATTTTTAATGGAACAATCTTTAAAATTAAGGATAAATAAATAATCACTACTTGTAGTGTAATGGAATCTGGTCTGGTTTAAAAATTTTGTTAATATCAAAGATATTATGCTCCAGGGTCATTGCTATACCCGTCAGGCAGCAACAGGGGAGGTTAAAAAGCGAATGAAATGGTTAAAAGAACCCATGGCTTCTCAAGAAAAATTAAATAGCCAGGATTTATCCGTGGAAGAAACGGTAAAAGGCATCATAGACCAGGTAAAAACCCGGGGGGACCAGGCTCTTTTTGATTTAACCCAAAAATTTGACGGGCTTGAATTAAAACAAATATCCGTGAATGAGGAAGAAATAAAAGAAGCTTATAACTGTATTGATAGGGAAACCTTGCATGCGGTTAAAAAAGCTGCCGGCCACCTGGAGGAATTCTCCAGGAAGCAGTTGTCTTCCCTGCAACCCCTGGAGTATGAGAAGATGTCGGGAGTCATTTTGGGGCACCGGTTAATACCCCTGTCCAGGGCAGGTTGTTACGTGCCGTCAGGAAGATATCCTTTGCCATCTTCTGCATTAATGTCTATTATCCCGGCTAAAGTAGCAGGAGTGGGAAGGGTGATGGCTTGCTCGCCCCCTTCTAAAGAATACGGGACCATTCATCCCCTGGTGCTGGTAGCTATGGATATAGCCGGGGCGGACGAGATATACGCCATGGGAGGGGCCCAGGCCATAGCGGCGTACTGCATGGGGACGGAAACGGTGCCTGCTGCAGATATGGTAGCAGGCCCGGGCAACAAGTACGTTGCGGAAGCCAAGAGGCAGTTGAGCGGGAAGGTAGGAATAGATCTCCTGGCTGGCCCCAGCGAAGTCCTGATTATAGCCGATAAAACTGCAGACAAACAGAAAGTAGCCGTGGACCTCCTGGCAAAATGTGAACATGATCCCGACGCGGTGGCCGTGCTGGTGACTACCAGCCAGCAGCTGGGGGAGGAGGTAAAGGAAGAAATAAACAGGGAGTTGCCCCGCCTATCTACTGCCGAAGTAGCCAGGGAAAGCTGGGAGCAAAACGGGGAGATAGTGTTATGCCGTGACTTCCAAGAGGCTGTAGCCCTGGCTAACCAGAGGGCACCGGAACATTTACAGCTAATGACCGGTGACGACGACAAAATAGCCGACCGGTTAACCAATTACGGCTCCCTTTTTATAGGGGAATATGCCCCGGTTGCCTTTGGGGATTATTGCTCCGGCACCAACCATATATTGCCTACCGGTAAAAGTGCGCGTTATACCGGTGGTTTGTGGGTAGGCAGTTTTATTAAAGTGCTTTCTTATCAAAAAGTATCTGCTCAAGGTGCCGAATCTCTATCAGAAATATGTTCTCACCTGGCAGAAAAAGAAGGCCTTTATGGTCATAAGCGTTCTTCTGATTTAAGGAGACAAGATTACAAATAACCAGGCCATGGAGCTGGCTTTGTTATTTGTAACTAATCAGGTCGTGGCTTCATAAGTTAAGGAAGGTTATTAATTTCAGGGTTTTAAGAAAATTTGGCTTTTATATATAAGCTGGCTACACTCCGGGGGTAGGACTTTCCTACCCCCGGAGTGTAGCCAGCAAAGTCAATTGAAAGAATGCTCTATCAATTTCTATCCTGATAGTAATTTAATATCCCCCGGGTGATAGCCCGGGCCTGTCCATCCAAAAAGTCCTTCTGCCGCAGCAGTTCTTCATCATTAATATTGGTCAGGAACCCCAGTTCCACCAGTATAGAAGGCATTTGTGGGCTACTGATAACATGGAAATTTCCGTGTTTTACTCCTATATCTCTCAGGCCGGAGTGCTCAACCATTTCCCTTTGCACTTCCTGCCCCAAATTACGGCTGGACTGTGCATGCCCACCCCACCGGAAATAATAAGTTTCAGTGCCGGAAATGTTTCGGTTCGGATGAGCATTGGCGTGGACGCTTACAAAAATATCCGCACCATGGCTGTGAGCCAGGTTTACCCGCTGCTGCAGGGGGACAAAATAGTCAGAAGTGCGGGTTAAGAAACTGGAAGCGCCGTGTTTTTTAAGATGTTTCGCCAGTATTTCAGAAGTTTTCAAGGCTACATCTTTTTCCTGCAGGCCTGTAACGCCCACTGCACCGGGATCGCTGCCGCCGTGCCCGGGGTCTACAGCTATGGTTTTGCCTTCCAGGGACTGCTCTTCAGGAGATGCCACCTGGGAGAGAACAGTTTTGGAGTCGGTTACGTAGTTGGTAGAGTTTGCATCAAGCTTGTCCAGTAGCCATTTGTCTTCTTTAACCAGTACCTTGGTTGCAGCCCCGGCGGGGAGCTGATCAAAAGCCGGGTATTCTTTTCCCGGACCGGTACGCAGGGTCATGTTTATAGCGTCTACCCTGGCAGAGTAGCTTTTAGCCAGGGCAAGCAAGGGACGGGTGCCGTTTTCTTCAACATAATCGCCGTGAACCCAACCGTTCTTCCCATTGGGGAATTCTACCAGACACCATTCACCTTCTTCCAGTAATATTTCTATCCTTTTAGATGCTTCCACCATGTTTGTGGCCGGGTGCCTGGCACTCGACTCAACACGTACGTTAGGGAGGCTTGCTGTTATCTCCGGGTTATCGTTGTCCAGGGCCTGCACCTCACTTGTGTCAAAAAATAAGGCCAGCAATATAAGTACTCCCATTAGTAGAAGACTGTATCTATTCACCGTGTCCCTCCTCCTTGCATTGTATAATGCTCTTTGTGAATGATTGTTGTTAACTATTTGCCTTAGATGAAAGTACATATTTTATATTTATATACAAGCACAATCTTAAATAAAAATGCAGTATAAAAGCAATACTATTAATCTATCATCTGATATTGATAGAAGGAGTAATATACAGAGTAATAGTGAAAATGCAAAAGATACTCCCGATTTTTTGTTTGTGGAAATCTCGGCTATTAAAAGAAAAAAACTGCTATTTTATAGGGTCGGAGAAATAGCTGGAGAATTATGTTAACACAGGTGATAAGCAAATTGTGAATTTTGCGCCTGGCATAATGGCCATATATTCGAACTTGAAGTAAATAATTATGACAGTTAACTGAACTATTTGTAACTACTTATTAGCCTGGCAAGATTTAAAAAGAGCGGAGCCACAGGACGGTTCGTGAGCTTCCTCAAGCGAAGCGGAGGACCGTTAAGGGAAAGCTAAAGAACCGTCCCTTGTGGCTAGCGTATTGGCCGACTAAGCAGTTACAACTATTTGATTATTTACATGGAACGCGCGTTTATGTTAACTTGAAATTGCCTCATGAAAGTGAATAAAAAATTACCCATCTAAAATATATGCAGGCTTGAAAATCAAACCATAAAATTTAATAACAAAACCTGCTTAATAAAAACATTAAATGACACTATAAAACATATCTCAACTTGAAATCAGAGACCCCCCCTGAATGCCCAATAGTCTGACACAGCATATCATTGTTAGATAATTTATAATGATATCTTTAAAAGACTTTGAATTATTTTATAAAAAATCCCTTGAATACGGGACTTATCAACTTTAATAGTGTTAAAAAAATATGGCACGCATTTTGCATTAAATTTAAAGTGCAAACAATAAGTAAACAAAGAAAAGAGAGGGAGGTGATAAAAAAAGTAGAAGGTAAATTTCTCTAGTATGAAGCAATCATTTTACAAGGAGGTATGAAAATTATGTTAGAAGGTCCTGCATTATTAGCAGTAACGGTAGTGCTAATTTTAGTGTTGATCTTGCTGGTAGCCAAGGTCAGGCTGCATGCATTTCTTGCTTTAATTTTAGTGGCTATTTTACTTGGCCTGTTTACTGGCATGGAGCCTGTAAGCGTTGTTGAAGGGGTAACAGCTGGCTTCGGTGGGACCCTGGAGTCTATCGGTATAGTGATAGCCCTGGGGGTTATTATTGGTGAAATGCTTAATGCCACCGGTGGAGCCAGGGTTATAGCTAACTCCATTTTAAAGGCTGTAGGACGGGAGCGCAGTCCTCTGGCCATGGGCTTATCCGGTGGAGTTGTTTCTATTCCTGTTTTTTGCGACTCCGGGTTTGTTTTGCTGACGCCTATTTGGAGAGCTATTTCGCGGTTTGGACAGGTTCCTATTATAGCCCTTTCCGCTTCGTTGATGGCTGGACTGCTGGCTACCCACTGCCTGGTGCCTCCAACTCCCGGGCCCATTGCCGCCGCGGGAATGCTGGGTGCCGACCTGGGCAGAGTGGTTATATTCGGGC
>Ga0207421_10008626_pt1 | contig 10525 bp, 7 predicted proteins | sample SodLakKL_010_SED_4_FD_187542 | JGI IMG/M metagenome (GOLD analysis project Ga0207421, IMG submission 187542) | Alkaline sediment microbial communities from Lake Tanatar, Kulunda Steppe, Russia - 8KL_010_SED (SPAdes) (version 2) | ecosystem: Environmental > Aquatic > Non-marine Saline and...
ATATATACCACAGATCACCAGTTTGGGGGAGAAGTTCCGATTAATGACGGTGTTATCCAACCAATAATTAACATCGGAATGGGATATCTGCTGGTCATTCTATCTGCTGGGATGGTTTTCGGTGAATTACTGCGTTCACCACAGCGAGCGCGGAAAATACAGGCGTTCGTCATTTTGAGTTCTATCGTTGTAGTCAGTGTGCTTTCGCTGATCAAGATTCTGAATATCCCTCCAGGATATTTTGATCCAGTTCCGATCGGTTGGACCGTCTCTGGATTACTGTTTGCCGTCTCTATCAAGCGGTATCAGTTTCTCCAGCTATCGTCTGTTCCATGGGAACAAATTGCAAATTCAACACAAGACCCTGCTGTCATTTTTGACTCAGAAAATATCGTTTTGGGTGTAAATAACTCCGCCGTAGAACTACTCGGTATTACGGCTGGCATGACACTAAGTGACCTCACCAAACAGCATCCACAGCTGAGCAATGCTCTTGGCGAGACGACGACAACTGCGGTTGAAATCGCTGTAACGAACGATACCTACTTTTTCGATGTCCAGTCTTCAGCGTTTGAATATGGACGTGGGGCAGACGGACGGTTCGTCGTTTTGCGTGATATCACTCGTCGGAATACAGCCCAACAGGAACTGGAAGCAACCAAAGAGTACTACCAGCGCATTCTCGAACAGTCGCTGGACTACGCGCTCGTCGTCGACGAATCGGACACGATCACGGATGTTACGCCGGGAGTCGAGGCGATGTCTGGATTCAGTCCCGACGAAGTGATCGGACAGAACGCATTCGAGGCTGTCCATCCAGACGACCGAGACCGGGTTCGCGACAGTTTCGCCAGCGCGGCCGAGAACCCAGCAACGATCATCAACACCGAGTACCGCGTCCATCTCAGAGACGGGAGCTACCGCTGGGTCGAATCCCGCGGACGGAGTCATCTTGACGACCCGCATCTCAACGGCATCGTTATCAACGTCAGAGATATCTCCGAGCGAAAACAGCGAGAACAACAGCTGGCCGAGACAGCCGCACGGCTCACACAGAAAAACGAACAGCTCGAACGATTGGCCCAGATCGTCTCTCACGACCTCCAGACGCCGCTGTCGACGGCTCAAAAACTCACCCAACTACTTCGGTCGGATCTCGCCGAAACGGACCTACAACCGGAGGTCGAACAGTCACTGCGAGATCTCGACGCTACACACGAACGCCTGCGGGCGTTTGCTGAGCATCTCCCACGCTTGGCCCGCGAAAGTACGGATGTCGAAGGGCCAGTTGACTGCGAACTCGACCAGATAGCGGAGGCTGCTTGGAGCATGGTGGATACGGACGGGCTCACACTCGACATCGAGTCGACCTGCAGGCTGCAGGCGGATCCCGACCGACTCCAGCGGGTCTTCGAGAATCTCTTTCAGAACACCGCGACCCACGCCACGCCGCCAGCGACGACCGTCTCCGTTGGAACAGTCGAAAATGGCTTTTATATTGAAGACGACGGTCCGGGCATCCGGCCGGAACAACGGACTGAACTGTTCGAGTATGGGATGGGAACCGGTGCCGGCTCGGGGCTCGGTCTGGCAATCGTACGAACAACTGTCGAAGCACACGGCTGGTCGATCACGCTTGCTGAACAACCGACAGCGGGGACACGGTTCGAAATACAGACCACGGGTTGAGTGGGGGGTACTACAGGTGGGGGTAAGTATTGAATAGGGGGAGGCATGTGTGGGAGTTCAGCCGTGCAACCCGTCTGTCAGAGGCGTTTCGGGCCAGCACTGCAATGTTCACGTCCCACCAATTACGCGGAGGCGTCATACGATAATAAATCAATTACCTACATATGCAAACCTTCGCGCAGGAAGCAACGAATTATAAGAAATAAGTAAAATTCCCCAGACAGGTTCCGCCTTACTGCTCGAATAGCTGTTCGAACACCTTTCGTTGTGCTGCTCGCATATGCTGTGTCACTGTTGGCCGAGAGCAGTCGAACTTGTCGGCGAGTTCCGTCGCACTGACACCACGCGGTTGTTCGAAGTAGCCGTCGAAATACGCGTGCGACAGCACGTCACGTTGTTTCTCGGTAAGGTCGACGAGCGGATCGCCGACCGCCGTCGAGACTTCATCGTGGTGTTTGTTCCAGAGCGTGGTGATCCTCACGCTGTCGTAGGTGCTGGTGAGTGCCTCTCTGACAGTTGAGACGACACCGTGGTCGACAACTGACAGCGAGACTGTGACGGTGCCGTCTGCTGCAGTCGTCTGCTGGACACGTGCGCCGTTCGACACCAGCAGGTCTTCAGGGGTTTGTGCAGTCGTCGAAAACTCACAGCGCAGACCGTTGTCCATCTGGGTGACTGCCTCGACCTCGATGGACTCACACACTTCGGTGGCAGCTCGAATGGTTTCGGGGTCAGTGGTCGGCAGTGCAGCAAGATACAGTGTCGTGCCGTCGGTCTGTTCGATTGTCGACAACACTTCGAGGGGTGTCGACGATGGCAACTGGGCACTCAAAGCTGCCAGCGGGACGGTCTCGTCTGCGATTTCGATGTCGACATAGACGGACTGTTCCGAAAGCAGCGAGCGTTTCAACTCGGCGGTTCGGTAGGCGTAGCCGATAATTTGGCTGTACTCTTCGAGCAGACTCCACTGCCGCGAGTCGAGCGGTGATGTCTGCGACGAGCAGTAGACTCCGAGTACGCCCGCACGAACGCCGTCATGGCTGATTGGCATGCCGACGGCTGCGACAATTCTATGCTCGGCCGCCAGCGAGTCCCACGCTGTGGTTGTCTCGCCGTACTGCTCGACGAGGCCATCTTCGAGGACTGCCGTGTCTGTCGGGGCGACGATAACCGGCCTATCGCGCTCGACGGCTCTGAGTACTGGATCGACACTTTCGGTCGAGATCGTCCCTGATGATGCTACTGTATCGAGATACGCCTCACAGCCCTCGACCGCCCGCGGGACGACCGTCCGCTCGTCGTCGTCTTCGATGGTGCCGATCCACACTCCTGCATAGCCGTGGTCGTCGGCGAGCACGCGACAGAATTGGCTCAAAAGCGCACCCATACTCGTCGTCGACGTGAGGATGTTCAGCGCCTCTGTTTTTCCCCGGCGTTCGCGGTCAAGTTGGCGGCGGACTCGTACCGACGAGACGGCGTTGCGCACACGAGTCGCCAGCAGCGTCGAATCGTTGCTGTCGCGGTCTTTTGGAATGTAGTCGGTGACACCTCGACCGATCGCCTCGCTGGCGACAGTTTCGTCGCCCCGTCCGGTGACGAGAATGAACGGCCGCTCTGGGTCTCTCTCGCGGACAGTCGAAAGCAGGTTGAGCCCCGTCCCATCGCCCAGTTGGTAATCACAGATCACACAGTCGGGATCGGTGGCTTGGAACTGTTCGCGGCCCCCAACAAGGCTGTTGGCGATTGTGACATCGAAGTTGTCATCGGCAGTTTCGAGCAGCCGTGCGGTCACTCGTGCCCACTGGCGATCATCGTCGACCAGCAGGATGTCGACGTTCGACACCTGTTGTTCACGGGGCAGTCCACTGACGGCATTCGGGACCATTGCTTACCACCCCACCGAACGTGGCCATTGGTGGCCGAATCGCTTCATGGAGGACTCAGACGGACGGACAATCGTTTCACTGAGGACCAAACTCATCGCTATACGGAAGTTGTACTTCCATAATTTATACCCTCCTACCTGTGTCGATCTAGCCCATCAGAACGCTGTCGACTGATTACTCTCTTGTCATCTACCAGTGCGTCAGATATACCCCGTTAGCGTGAAATTCATCAGTATGGTCCCAATTGTTGGTTCACTTGTTGCGTTTGTAATCGCCCTCCTCGTCGGCGGATTGGCGATCTATCTCAGCGCACGGTTCGTGATCGATGTCGACGACTACAGTCGCGCCGTTGTTACGGCATTCCTCGGTGCAGTTGGCTGGGCAGTTACCTCTTGGATTCCACTCATCGGGCCCGTCATCGCACTGGTCGTCTGGGTCGGCATCATCAACTGGCGGTATCCCGGCGGCTGGACGAAAGCCGCGATTATCGGACTCGGTGCGTGGGTCTCAGCGCTCGCCATCCTGTTCGTCGTCAACACTGTCTTGGGGCTCGGTATCGGCGCGTTCGGTGTTCCCGGCGTATAACAGTACCCTGAGTTTACTCTGTTTTAAATTGATAGTTGGCGTCTACTTTTAAGCAGTCGACAGAAACATAGCTGCGTCCAGCCTTCTTATCCGGGTTATCGAAACTCCATCAGCTCGCTCAATTGTGTCGAAAGCCGGGCAAACTCGCTGTGCTCGTTTGCTGACTGTAGATACTCCTTTGCCCCGCTCAGTCGTGACGGAAATAGGGCGTCTTCACTCCGTTCACACGCTGACTTCGGGCATTCCTTCACTCTGCTCAGTCATGCCGGAAGCACCGCATGCCGGTGAAGACCATCGCCATATCGTGTTCGTCGGCTGCTTGGATCACGTCCTCGTCGTTGACCGAGCCACCCGGCTGGATGACGGCCTCAATGCCGGCCTCCGCTGCGGCCTCGATCCCATCTGGGAACGGGAAGAACGCATCCGAGCCCATTACCGCCCCCTCGGCTGTCTTGCCCTCGGCGTCGCGGTCGGATTTCTTGTCCGCCAACTCGACAGCGTCGACGCGCGAGACTTGGCCCACACCGAGCCCAACCGTCTCGGTGCCCTCGGCAAACACGATCCCGTTGGATTTGACGTGTTTCAGCGTTTTCCAGGTGAACAGCATCGTCTCCAATTCCTCGTCGGTGGGCTCGCGTTCGGTGACGACCTCTAGGTCCTCGACAGCGGGCGAGGCGAGATCACGCTCTTGGACGAGTCGACCACCGACAATGGGTTTTTCTGTTAGCCGTTGGCTAACCTCGCCGAGTTCGCCCACATCGAGTACGCGGAGGTTCTTCTTTTCGGTCAGTACGTCAAGTGCGGCCTCAGTGTAGCCCGGGGCGACGACGACCTCCTTGAACGAGTCGACGATCTGTTCGGCCGTTTCGGCATCACACTCGCGGTTGAGCGCGACAACACCGCCAAAGGCGCTTTTGGGGTCGGTTCGGAGTGCTTTGTCGTAAGCCTCGGCCAACGAGTCGGCGGTTGCACAGCCCGCGGGGTTAGTGTGTTTGATCACCGCGGCGGCGGGTTCGTCAAACTCCTTGATCAGGTTGAGCGCGCCGTCGGCGTCGTTGTAGTTGTTGTACGACAGTGCTTTGGCGCCTTGGTTGAGCTGCGGGGCCGAAACGACGCTTGCCTCCTCGCAGGCGGCATCAGCGTAGACCGCAGCATCTTGATGTGGGTTCTCGCCGTATCTGAGTGTGTTGTCGAGATCATCGGAGACGAGTCGACGCTGGGGGAACTCTCCACCTGTATCGCCGTCGATTATGGCGGTTTCGGATTCGTGGTCGACTGTCACGCGATTCTCGGCGAACCACCGGACAGCCCGTGGGTAGGCTGTAAATTCGGCTTCGTACAGCACCCGGTTTTTGAGATCGTCAGCGTCGTCGTTCTCGTAGACGGGGACCGCCTCTTGGGTGACAATCGGGCCGGCGTCGACTTCCTCGGTGACGACGTGGACCGTACAGCCGGTCATTCGCACGCCCGACTCCAGAACCTGCTCGTGGGCGTCCATACCGGGGAACGCAGGAAGAAGCGAGGGGTGGATGTTGAGCGTCGTTGGGGCATTGTCGATGAACTCCTCGGTCAGCACGCGCATGTAGCCGTCGAGACAGACGATATCGAAATCGTAGCCCTCCAGCGTTTCGAGAATTCGCTGTTCGTGAGCTTTGCGGGATTCGCCTGCTTGGCGGGTGACAACTTCTGTAGGGATGGCCCGTTCGGAGGCTCCCTCGATGACTGGCGCGCCGTCTTCGTTCGTCAGGACGATAGAGATCTCCGCGCCGCCTGGCGTTCGGTCGGCGATATGCAGTAGATTTCGACCGCGATTGCTCGCTAAACCGGCGATTTTAACCATACTTTTGGCTTCCGCGGCGTCGGAAAAACAGTTGCGGTCGACCTCGGGGAGTATACACGTTTACGGATATATACGCCGCTACAGCCGACCGTAGAGCGGAGACGTATGCATATGAGTGGTGGTCAGTTTCGACATTCTTTTGCAAGTACCCCCACCAGCATCGGGTATGACTGAGCTTTCTCGATCCGATCCGCTGTCGGCAGTCTCGCCGCTTGATGGCCGGTATGCCCGTCGGACGGCCCCACTGTCGCCGTACGCCAGCGAATCCGGCCTCATGCGTGCTCGCCTACAGGTCGAAGCCGACTACTTGCTTGCGCTGGCCGACCTGTCGGCCGTCCCGCTTGACCTCTCTGGGCCCGAACGCGAGGCGATCCAAGAGAGCTACGAGGCGTTCGACGCCGACGACGCTCGCCTGATCAAAGAACTGGAAGTCGACGGTGCTCACGGTTACACCGCGACAAATCACGATGTGAAGGCAGTCGAATACTTCCTCCGGATCAGACTCGACGAATCTGAGACAATCAAGGACGCCGAGCGGCTCTACCCGTGGATCCATTTCGGGCTCACAAGCGAGGATGTCAACAATCTCGCACACCGACTGTTGGTCAAACCCGCCGTCGAGACCGTCCTCGTTCCCGCACTTCAGGACCTCCGCGACGAGCTGATTGAACTCGCCCACGAGTACCGCGATCTCTCGATGCTCGCCCGGACACACGGCCAGCCCGCCACGCCCACCACGTTCGGCAAGGAGATGGCCGTCTACGCTGCGCGGCTCGGTAAAGCAATTGGCCGCTTGCAGGCCGCCAGCGACGACCTCTCTGGAAAACTCGCCGGAGCCTCCGGCACCTATGCCGCCCATCACGCTGCCTACCCTGACGTCGACTGGCAAGCCTTTTCACGCTCGTTTGTCACCGACCTCGGCCTTGATCACACTGCACTCGCCACACAGGTTAACCCGTGTGACGATCTGTCGGCCGTTTTCGACAGCCTACGGGCCATTAATAACATCCTAATTGATATGGATCGCGACATGTGGCTCTACATCTCGGATCGCTACCTCGGCCAACGGACCGTCGAGGGTGAAACGGGCTCGTCGACGATGCCCCACAAAGTCAACCCAATCGATTTCGAAAACAGCGAGGGCAACCTCTCGAAAGCAAACTCCGATCTCACTTTCCTTGGCGACTACATTACGACCTCGCGGCTCCAGCGGGACCTCTCGGATTCGACCGTCAAGCGAAACATCGGCGCAGCGTTCGGCCACTGCCTGATCGGCTACAACAAAGCACAGGTCGGCCTTGAGAAGATCGTTCCCAACGAACAGGTGATGACCGAGGAGTTGGAGTCGACGCCCGAAATTATCGGCGAAGCCGTCCAAACAATCCTCCGGCGGGAGGGAGACACCGACGCCTACGAGCGCGTCAAAGAGCTCACTCGCGGCAAACAGGTTACGATTGAGGATTTCTACGAGCTTTTCGAGTCGCTCGCGGTCGACGACTCTGTCCGCGATGAGTTGCTCGCATTGAGGCCAACCGGTTACACCGGGGTCGCCGAAACGCTGGTCGAATCGCTCACCGAGTAGCTCGAACGACGCTCGCTACACGGACTGGTGGGTGTGTGCGACGATCACTGGTGAGTCTGCTTCTCGCTGGACCTGCTTTGAGGTCGAACCGAACACAAAGCGTTCGAGTGGGCTGTCGGTCGGTGCGCCCATCACCGTCAGATCGTAGTAGTTTGACTGCTCGGTGATCGCTTCGGCTGCCCCGGGAGTCTCGTAGAGCCAAGTGTCGATTCGGTCGCTCTCACCGCCGTCGACGGTCGCTGCCACCTCGGCGAGTAGCTCGCGTCCTGCGTCTCTTGCCTCGTCGGTGTCGGCTTCGATCACGTGAAACAGGTCGACGGCGGCGTCGTTTGCTTGTGCCACCGCGACGGCAGTCTCGACAGCCAGCTGGCTGTGGTCGCCACCCGCAACCGGCACTAAAATAGAGGCGATGCGGTCGGTCTCGCCACGGCCGTCGACGGTCAGCACGTCGGTTTTTCGCGAGAGTCGTTCGGCGCGATCCGAAAACAGCTCGTCGATCAGATGCTGTTCGGTATGGCGTTTGACAACTACTGCCGAGGGATCATGCTGGTTGACGACTGGCTCAAGCGGTGTTTCGCTGCCGATCACATCTGGTGTCGAACAGTACCCCTTGCGGTGGCTCTCGGGTAGCACGTTACCGAGTGACTCTTCGTCAGCATCGCTCACTAACAGGTTGATGTCTCGACTCGCTGCAAGCGCATGCGCAACCGATGCAGCGCGCGTCTGGGCCGTCTCGTCGCTGATTGGCCCAAGCACACAGGGTCCACTCAGACGGTGTACATCAGCAACCTGCTGGGCATCAGAGACCCCGATCATTATACAATCAATTCTCGGGGTAACTGCGTATAAATTGCAGTGATTGTTAGCTGAGTGGTAACTGAAACGTTATTTTTCGATAATACTTTCCTCGACTGCTTCACCGAAATGGCGGGCGACATCCTCGTAGTAGACCAGCATCTCGTCGCCGGCTTCGAGATCAGTGACTGCCTTTCGGCCCTCGCTCGTGGCGACTTTGATTGTCTCGGCGTTCTGTAGCAGGGTCTCAATCCGGTCGCCATCCACGTCGAGTTCGACCCGGAACATCGGTCGTTTTTCGATTTTGACGCGCCCCACAATCGCTTCGCGTGTATTGCCCGCCGTGTCGACGACTTGGACCTCATCGCCGCTTTTGAGCTCGGCGAGATATTTGGTGCCGCCGTCGGGCGTCCGAACGTAAGCGTGGACTGCACCTGCGTTGACCCGGAACGGTCGGGAGGCAACGTAGGGGGATTTGGCAGTCTCGGCATGCACGAAAAACAGCCCGCGGGACATCGAGCCGATCAGCATCCCCTCGTCGTGATCCATCAAGTTCCCGGTGTCGATACAGACTCGGTCAGCCATCCCAGTGCGTTCGACCGCCAGCACCTCGCCGTACTGCAGATCAAGCGTCTCACGTTCGGCTGCATCTCGGACCTCGACGGTCTCTCGGATCTCGTCGGGATTATCTGAGTCCAACAGCACGCCATCTGCGCCGAGTTCCAGCGTCTCGAAGGCGGTCTGTGCCTCTTCGGCACTCGTCACGCCAGCCAAGAGGTCGGTCTCTTCGCCGATGCGGGCAATCAGGTTCTCTAGGGGAATGATTGTCCAGTCTTCGCCGACGACAATGGTGTAGTCGGCATCGTAGGCAGCCGCCTCAGCGAACGCCTCGTAGTCTTGGTCGAAAATCCGGATGTACGCACCTTGGGCGCGATTATCGCTGTGTCGAAGCGTCGTCAGATCCGCAGAGCCCGAAAAATCAGAAGGGAGCTCAACCGTCCCATCTCCTTCGCCGTCTTTGCCGACAAAGTAGGCGTCGGCTACCGCCTCATCAGTTTCGTCTGCGTCGACCATATCCGCATCCGACCGGAACGCCGCGACCTTGATATCGCCCAGCTCTCGGATGCGGCCGATGTCGCTTTCGTCGACGAGTACCCAGTCGACGCCAGCTTCGATAGCGGTCGTAATTCGTTTCTTGCGTGTCTCCCATTCGCCGACTGAGTCGTCGGCTTTCAGCCAAACCGTTCGCGTCATTACCTGTTAGTCAAAGGCCGTGGGTTTGAACGTGACGGAAGCTGCCACTTACGCTTCGACTGTCAGTCCGGCAGCGGCCAGCGCGTCTTCGGCGTCTAGGTCGTCGTGGATGACCGCTGAGACGGCGCGCGTAATCGCTTCGGGCGTTTCGTGTTGGAAAATAGATCGACCCATCGAAACACCTGCCGCACCGGCGTCCATCGCCCCGCGGACCATCTCGACGGTCTCGAAGTCCGTCCCCTTACTGCCGCCCGCAATGACGATTGGGAGGTTCGTCGACTCACAGACGTGCTGGAAGCTCTCGGCATCCCCGCTGTAGGCAGTCTTTACCACGTCTGCACCCAGCTCTTCGGCGAGCCGGACCGCGTGGCCCAGATACTCGGGCTCGTCGCCTTGAATCCCCGGTCCGCGGGCGTAGGCCATGGCTAACACCGGCAAGCCGTAGCGGTCAGCCTCGCCTGTGAGCTCGGCGAGATCCTCGATCTGGCTCGGCTCGTAGTTCGAGCCGACGTTGATATGAAAGGAGACGGCATCGGCCCCTGCGCGGATCGCCTCCTCGACAGAGCAGGTGACGCGCTTGTCGTTTTCGTCCGGGCCGATGGAGGTCGAGCCGTTCATATGGACGATGAACCCGCTGCCGTTTTTGTTGGGATGGACGCGCGATGCGACGCCTTTCTGGGTGAGTACACCGTCGGCTCCGCCGCGCGTGATGGCGTCGACGGTGCCTTCGAGATCTTTGAGTCCCTGGACGGCCCCGATTGTGATGCCGTGGTCCATTGGGACGATCAGGTAGCGACCGTCTGTCGAGATGCGTTCGAGTCGTGCGCTGAGTCCTGCGGACATTGTTGTTGTGTCACTCTCTGTCAGTAGTGGGCTATGTAGCTTGCGACTCCG
>Ga0207421_10008627_pt1 | contig 10525 bp, 9 predicted proteins | sample SodLakKL_010_SED_4_FD_187542 | JGI IMG/M metagenome (GOLD analysis project Ga0207421, IMG submission 187542) | Alkaline sediment microbial communities from Lake Tanatar, Kulunda Steppe, Russia - 8KL_010_SED (SPAdes) (version 2) | ecosystem: Environmental > Aquatic > Non-marine Saline and...
CGGGATTCTTGCAGGAATTTTTGTAAAATTCCTACAGCTCACAAATCAAAGATTTGTTCGTGAACCCTCTTTTTTATTTTAGAAAAGCCACCGGCGGGAATGAGTTTAACTCGGTATACTCAACCAAATATGAATTATCATAGTCAAAGACGTAACTTTTTGTGATTTCTTACGTCTTTGACTAGTTGTGGATGACGCACTGAAACTGCATTCCACTTACTCGCAAGACACCTGTCTTGCTCACGCAACGCAATTACAAAGGAATATAATTCCTTTTCTCATTCAAGCGTAGCTTTCGTGATACAAATAACCACGAGTGTCTTTGATCGAGATCCACTGGAAAATAAGATTTCCCATCGATATTCGGAAAATTTGAAACATTTTCCGAAAATAGAGACGAGGAAAATATTCCTCAAAGTTGCGTCTTCCACTATAATTACAACATAATTCTGTACTATAATTATAGTGTGTACAAAACAAGAAATTCACTGATAATTGTCCTTTTGCTAACCTTTTTATATTTCACTCTAAATCACCATTTGGTGTGAACATGCATCGTTTGATGGAAGATAACAACACAAGTTTTATGGAAAAAAGACGCATCCCAGATGAGGTACATATATGGGACGAAACACTGAGAGGGGGAGAACAAAGCCCAGGAGTCATATTTGACTTGGAAGACAAAATAGAGCTTGCTGAGCTTATGGACAAAGCTGGAATTTCAGTCATAGATGCAGGATTTCCGATGATGTCTGAGAAAGAAAGGGAAGCGATAGAAGCTTTAGTCAATTCCGGCTTTGATGCCGAAGTTGGAGCTACTGTCAGATGTAAAAAAGAGGACATAGATACGGCAATAGATCTCGGTGTAGAGAACCTTTACATTTTTTCGACTACTAGCAAATTTCATCTCCATTATAAGCAGGACACGACTGAGGAAGAGTGTTTTAGAGAGGTGCTTGAAGCGGTGGATTATGTAAATCAAAGAGGGGTCGATTTTGACTTCATAAGTGAAGATACCACTCGGTCTGATCTAGATTTTGTTATCGAATTACTCAAGAATGTCAGGGAAAAAGGGGCTGACCGGTTGATAATCTGTGATACCGCTAGTTCGATTACGCCTGAAGCCATGTTTTCCTTTACTTCAAAGCTTATCGATGAAGTGGGAGGAGAAGGATGGGGTGTTCACTGTCATAACGATTTTGGGTTGGCGGTAGCGAATACTATCGCGGCTGTACAGGCAGGGGTGAACTATCCTACGGTAACTGTAAATTCGCTTGGGGACAGTTCAGGTAACGCCGCTTTAGAAGAAGTCGTGATGATCGTGGAAAAGTTGTTCGGTTCAGATACCGGTGTAGATACCAATATGCTTTACGAGCTTTCAAAGATGGTCGAGCGAAAATCTGGCGTTTATCTCTCTCCACAAAAACCTGTATCTGGATACAATTCTTATAGGCACGAAAGTGAAGTTCACGTATCCGGTGTTCTTTCTCACACTGAATCCTACGAACCTATCTCTCCTGAAGAAGTTGGTAGAGAACGGGAGTTCGTACTAGGTAAACATTCCGGACCTAGTAACGTTGAGGAGCTGTTGAAGTCAAGAGGAGTCTCTTTGACCGATGAACAGATTGAGGAGATCCTCAACCGAATTGAAGAAGAAAAAACAACCCACAGACAGCGCCAGATAGACGAGTTCCTAGAAAAGAAAGACGAGTATAACAGAGATATGCTAGGATTCTCAGAAGATAGGTTTTGGGAACTAATAAATGAGGTAAAAGATAAAGAATGACCACAAAAACCGTTTCAGAACGTTTCTTTGGAGGTGAAGAAGGAGAGTTCGTGGTTAAAGAAATAGATGAGGTAATGCTCCACGACGGTAACGCTCCGCTTATATTCGATGATATGGAAGGAGAAGATATATGGGATCCAGATAGGGTTACTAGCGTAGTGGATCATTTTTGCCCCCCTAGTACGGTAGAAAGAGCAAATTTCGTAAAAGAGTTGAGAGGGTTCGTCGATGAGAAAGGAATAAAAGACCATTTAGAATTTGAAGGTATCTGCCATCAGGTCATGTGTGAAGGCAGAGTTTTACCAGGAGAATTGGTAGCAGGAATAGATAGTCACTCGACCACCTATGGCGCCCTGGGGGCCTTCGGTATAGGATTCGGTTCTAGCGATACGGTTGAGATCCTGAAAGAAGGCAAAATATGGTTTAAGGTCCCGGAAACCATCCAGGTGGAAATCACGGAAGGAGAAAATGGAACTGATATAGCTCTTTCGATGCTGGATAAGATTAGATATGATGCTAATTATAAGACTATTGAGTTCATAGACAAGGTGGGTCTGAAAATGGATGATAGATTGACTGTTGCCAACATGGCCGCAGAAACAGGTGCGAAAGCTGCCCTTTTTCCACCCGACAAGATAACTACAAGATATCTTGAAAAATTCGATATTCAAAGCGAGGCAGAGATCGAATTATCGAAAGAGGAACGCTGTTTTGAGAAAGTAGACCTATCGGTAAAAGAGCCTCTAGTAGCAGTACCGCACAAACCGTATAATGTAAAACCGCTTTCAAAAGTTTCGAGAAAAAGTATCGATCAGGTCTTCATAGGTTCATGTGCTAGCGGAAGATTGAGCGATCTGAGAGATGCGGTTGAAATCCTGGAGAACGAAGATGTACATCCTGATGTCAGGTTATTGATAACTCCAGCTTCTAAGCGCATAGAAGAAAAAGCGTTGAAAGAGGGACTCCTCGAGAAGTTGGTAAATTCTGGCGCAATAGTATTGAATACGAGCTGTGGACCTTGCCCAGGCATAGATAAGGGTTTACTCGCTGAGGGCGAAACGTGTATAGCCACTCAGAACAGGAATTATCCAAGGAGGATGGGTCCAGGTGAAGTTTATCTAGCAAACGCAAAGGTTTGTGCTCTTTCTGCTATTGAAGGCGAGATACCAGAGGAGGTTTGAGTATGAAATGTAGGGCTAGAGTTTTTGGAGATGATGTTACGCTCGACGAGATACATCCAGGGAAATACTTTTCATTAGATCCAGAAAAAGTAGTTCAAGGTCTGATGGCGGGTATAGAACCTGAGTTTTATAAAACCATCAAAGAAAACGACGTGATAGTCGCGGGTAGATACTTTGGTATGGGATCTGGCAGAGAGAGCGGTGCGTGGGCTATGCAGTTGGCTGGAATCGAGATGGTGATAGCTGAAAGCTTTTCTCGTTACATGTTTAGGAACTGTGTGAACAGAGGCATCTGGCCGTTAGAAGTGAAAAGTGTACTGGATAAAGTGAGCGAAAAAGACATGTTAGAGGTGTATCCAGAAAAAGGTTCGTTGATTTTAGAAGAGGGTGAGGAACTCTTTTTCGAGCCGTTTCCACCTAAAATGGAAAAAATAATAAAGTCAAATATCTGTCAGAGAAATGATGATGTACGATAGCGATGTGATCGTGATAGGAGGAGGACCGGCTGGTCTTTCAGCCGCGGTGAGAGCGAGAAGAGTAAGAACATACAATCTCCACTCTTCCAGCGTGATGTTCATAACCAATGCATCTCCAGGAGGACTCGCTGACTGGACGAAGGTAAGGATGACTGGAGATGGTTGGAGTCATCAAAAGGGAGAAATCATCAAAAAACTCATGAATGATATAGAAGATTACTCAATTCCTGTTAAAAAAGAGAAAGTATTAGAAGTAAGGAAGCAAGGGGATACTTTTACCGTGATCACCGACGAAGGTGAATACAAATGCTTGGCCGTGATTATCGCAACAGGGATGAAGATGACTTGGAACGAAAGTGAGCATTTTGGAGACAAGTTGTTCGGTACTTTGAAAGGATATCGATTCATGGAAGAATATTTCAAAAAATTGTGTAAGGAAGAAGAAAATAAAACCATCGTCTTTGTGGGTACAGAGAAGCTAGATAAAACCTTAGAACTATTCCGAGAAATAAACCAAGGGCGTATGGAGATCAAGAAAGTGATCGACGAAGGAAAAAACATCCGGAGATATAAAGAAGATGATGATGAAATTATTATTGTTACTGAAAATGGCAAAGTCCATGGAGACCATATCATTATCGACTTCGAATCCTACCAACTAAAAGCTGTTACATCTGAGATCGTTGAATGCGAAAAGGATAAGAGAGGATTTATAAAAACAGATGAACGCTGCAGAATCAATGATGAAGGACTATTTGCTGCTGGTGATGTTACAGGTCCACCATTTTCTATAGCTAAGGCAGTGGGAGAAGGCACGACCGCAGGTCTAGAAAGTTATAGGTACGTTTACAGTAAAAAATTTGGTGAGGAAGCTCCCGTTTTTGCTTTTTATCCTATACATCAGGATGGAGAACCTACTTATTTTGAGATCCCGGAACTTGAAGACCATTATCGCCCAAGATTACTTTCAGACTATGAAACTAACGGCGGTAAAATTATCTTTAGGGAATGCGAGCTGAAGAAGAACGAAAGAAACCTAAGATTACTTCAACTCTGTGATGGAGAACATACCTTGGGGGATATAAGGGAAAAAATTGATGATGTGGAGAAGACTATAGAAAAGTTGATACATGGAAAGGATCTCACTCTAGAGGTTTAGAAGATGTTAAAACTGCTTTTGAATAAAAAAGTGAGAGCACTCCCTTGGAAATTTAAACTTTTCATCTTTAAACACTACTTCAGTTTGGGTAGATCGGACAACATTCAGAAGATCGACGGTAAAAAGGTATTATCCATTTACCTTCCACTCTTTCCTTCAAAAGCTTTCGATACTTTCTTAGATGCCCAGATCAATGCCTCGTGTGGAGAACCCGCCCCAGAGATAGTGAACATATCTTTGACCAGCGGCTGTCGAAATGATTGTTGGCATTGTAATACTCCTGGGGAACGAGTGGATCTAGATACAGATGTTCTTCTTAAAACTATAGAAGATTTAAAAGAATTAGGAACTTTCCAGTTCCTTTTTACCGGCGGGAATCCACTTTTGAGAGACGACCTCGAAGAGATGATAAGATCTACTAGTGACTCTGCTGTCGCTCTTGTATCTACTCCCGGTCTTGTAGATAAAGAGAGAGCAAAAAGTCTAAAAGAAGCTGGATGCCAGGGAGTCTTGGTAGGGTTGGAGCATCATGATGGGGAAAAAAACGATGAGATAATGGGCTGCGAAGGAGCTTACAGACGAAGTTTGAAGAGCATAGAACATGTTCGAGAGGCAGGCATGCTTGCAGGTTCGTGGGTAGTGGTCACATCCGATAGAATATCTGAACTTGATCGTTATCTGAAATTCGTTAAAAATCAAGGCGTTACCGATGTGGCGATATTCGAGCCGATTATATGTAACAGTGATGAACTTCTAGATGAAAATGAAAGAGAGTACCTAAAAGAGATACAAAAAGTTGCGAGGAAAGAGAAGGCATATCCAAGAATCATCTCTGGACCCTTCATGGACAGCGAAGAGTTCATGGGGTGTACCGCTGGTTATAACAGGATGCATATATCTGAAAAAGGTGAAGTATTTCCCTGCGACATGCTTCGCGAAGGATGGGGCAACATCTACGAAGACAGTATAAAAAATATCTGGGAAGAGATGAATGATGAGTATTCAAAGCCAATTTGCGGCTGCCTCGCCTTGAACAACACGGAAAATAGGTTACCGGACTATTATCGAAAGTTGATAAGGAAATAAAAGCTCATAAAAGAGCGAAAAATAAAATAAATACCATAGGATACCGGGTTGAGATAAAGTAGATAGGTAATCTTTTTCCCTTTTTTTGTGCGTTCTTGTGGATATCTTCTGAGTACAGGATCAGAGTTATGTCTATGAACGTAAATATAATAGCGATAAGCATGAAGATGAAAGCGGCACCCGCATAAAAGTTTGTTAGCTCAGGAATAAGAGTGACGATGACTATAGTACCTCCTATCAAAGCAAAAAAAGAGGCAGATACAACCGTTTTTTCCAAACCTATTTTATGTGCCAAAGTGATGATGCTACTTCTTTTATCGACTTTGTAATCTTCGGCTACATTAACTAAGTTTATCCCCAAATTGAGTAGAGAATAACCAGCTATAAATATAAAAAAACCTACAGAGATATCCTGATCTATGACAAGATGACCAGCCAAAATAGGAAGAACGTAAATTCCCAGGTTAACAGGTATCGGACTTAAAAGGCCTCTACTCTTTAATCTGATGGGAGATGCAGAGTATGCATAGCCAAAAAACCACCCAAGAGATGCTAGAAAAGCGACTATTAGATATCCCTTTAAGAAAAAATATACGATTAGTCCGAATATAACTACGGTTTCAAATATCATCAGATTTCTAACGATTGAAACACTCAATGTATCGACAGACCGGGCAAGATGCTTCTTCTTGAGTACATCGACCTCTCTATCATAATAACAGTTTATATGGCAAGCAAAAGTCACCGAGAATAAAAAGAGGATACCAAAAAATAGTAAGTCCAAGTTAAAAAGAGCGAAAATAGTATCAGCCGCATAAAGAGGACCAAGCAATATAGTAGCTAAGGAAACCAGTTGTATCCTCCATCTACTTATCTCCAGAAAAGCCCTGATTTCCCTCATAAAAAGGGGAAAATACAACTTTCTATTAAATCCTTAGGCCTAGTATGAAATATTTTTTCAAAATAGAGCTTGAAATGAGTCTGAATTTTACACGTGATTATACATAAGCCACCGGCGGGATTTGAACCCGCGCTCTATGGTTTACGAAACCATCGCTTTGGCCATCTAAGCTACGGTGGCATCTAGTCTTTTACCTTCTTTCGGGCCTAGATTAGAGAGGAGTCAAAATAAATCTTTCGTCCCAACGAATTTTTCTCTTTTTCAGTGATCGCCGAAAGCATCCTTAGAACGACGGAGAGCTTCAACACCTTCCAGATCCCTCCCTGCCAAGAAATTGATACACGAACCTCCGCCTGTCGATATATGGTCTATACTATCAGACAAACCTAAATTTTCTAGAACGGCCGTGCTGTGACCTCCTCCAACGATGGAATATGCTTCCGATTGAGCTACACCCCTAAAGATCTCTTTAGTCCCTATAGAAAATTCCTCCATCTCGAAAGCACCTGCTGGTCCGTTCACGACAACAAGAGCAGCATCCTCGATCTCTTTCTTATATTCCATTATCGTGTCTAGCCCGATATCGAATATGGGATATTTAGAGGGTAATTCCTCTAGTGGTTTTCCATTACGTTCACCGTCTGCATTCAGGACAACATCGATCGGCATTTTAACTCTATCTGGCCAGCTTTCTAGAACTTCTTCAGCTTCTTCAACGATGTCTTCATAATCGCCGAATTCATCTCTCAAAAATTCTTTATTTCCTTCACCAAGTTCATATCCAGACGCCATCAAAAATATGTTTGCAGTTACCCCTCCAGTCAAAATCTTATCTACGTGTCCATTTTCTAGCATGTGTTTTGAAACTTCGATGGAATCTTCCGCTTTCATCCCTCCCAAAAAGGCGAGCTTCGGTCTTTCTTCCATCGTGAACACCTTCCCAAGATTATTCAGTTCTCTTTCCATCACTCTACCTGCTAGACTCGGTACCATCTCCGAAAAACCTACAAGTGTGGGTTGAGCCCTATGTGCGGCGGCGAAGGCATCGTGAACGTGAAAATCGATTTCGGGAGCGAGTTTTTGAACGATATGCGTGTTCTTCTGTTTTTCCCAGTCCTTTACACCCTTCAGATAAGTCTCCTCGGAGAAAAATCTAGCGTTTTCCAGTAGTAGTATCTCTTCCTCCACCATGTTCCCTATCCTGTTGAGAACGTTCTTATCGAAGAGCCCGTCAACGTACTCGACCCTCTTTCTCAGTAAGTTCGATATTCTTTCAGCGTGAGGTTCCATAGTGGTGAAATCGTTCTTCCCGGGTCGGCTTTGATGAGCAACTATAATCAATTTAGAATCGGAAAGTTCTCGGATGGTCTCGAGATGACTTCTAATCCTGTAGTCGTCCAATATCCTCCCGGACTCTGGATCAAGAGGAGAATTTATATCTATTCTCAACAATACTTTTTTACCGGTGAGATCGAAATCATCGAGAGAAAATATCTCCTCACCATTTTCATCCATCTTATCGTTTGGTGATTAAGGGTTATCCATATAAATTTTACTTAAACGAACTAGAAATACAAAATCGACAAAGATAGACCAAAGATTTACATATAATCATCTATTCAATTCATTCGATGGATATAGAAGAGCGCATAGAATTGGTTACGAGAAATACTGAAGAAGTTGTCACCGAAAAAGAGTTGAAAGAGCTATTCCAAGAAAAAGGAAAGCCTAAAGCTTACATCGGTGACGCGCCGACAGGAAAGATGCACACCGGCCATTTCATAACTCACAGAAAGATAGCAGACTTCCTCAGAGCGGGTTTTGAGTTCACCGTTCTCCTCGCGGACCTGCATGCCCATCTTGACGATCTAAAGAGCCCTTTCGAGCTTTTAGACGCGAGAAGTGAATATTATGAAGAATGTATCAAAGGTATGATGGAAGCCACCGGTGTAGACTGGAACGATCTAAATTTTGTCCAGGGTAGCGAATTCGAACTTGAAGAGGACTACCTGTTGAACGTTTTGAGGATGTCCGCAGACACTACGTTGAATCGATGTAAGAGAGCGGCTGCAGAGGTGGTGAGATACGGAGACAATCCTAAACTTGGCGGATTCCTCTATCCTCTGCTACAGACTCAAGATGTTTATGCGTTAGATGCGGACGTAGCCTACGGGGGGATAGATCAAAGAGGGATATACATGCTCTCGAGAGAGATCTTACCTGATTTCGGCTATAAAAAGCCGATATGTGTTTTCGCTCCTTTACTCACGGGCTTGACTGGAGGAAAGATGAGTGCTTCGGAAAAAGGTTCTAAGATAGACCTCTTAGACGAACCCAATACGATAGAACAGAAGATCATGGACGCCTACTGCCCCCAGGGTGAAAAAGAGAACAATGGTATCTTAGAACACCTCAAGATGCTTGTCATGCCTGTCCTGCGATCCGAAAACAGAGACTTCGTGATCGAACGGCCGGAAAAGTGGGGCGGCGATCTTGTTTATGAGAATTACGGAGAGGTGGAAAAAGATTACCTTTCTGGAGACCTCCACCCTCAGGACCTGAAAAAAGCAGTTGCAAGAGAACTCATCAAAATATTAGAACCTATCAGGGACAGATTTGAAAGAAAGGAAGCTCTGATCGAAAGAGCATATCCTGAAAATGAATGATTCAATCTTTCGGTTTTCCAATACCTTTCTCTTTTATCTCATCAACTGCTTTTTCCACACATAAATCCAAATATTTTTCAACAGATCCTTTGCCGCTCAAAACACCGGCACCTGGATGGCCTCCACCATAAACTTCGGGATCATCCTCCTGGATAGATTTGAACATCCTTCCTAAATCTATTCCACACTCTAACACATCTTCTACAGCTCTACCTGATATTCTAAATCTGCCCTCGTCTTCGGATCCGCTGAATGCTATGTCTGCACCGCCTTTCAAAAGATAGGAGGAGACGGAGCCCTCAAAGGCTCCTATTTCTGTCTTCACGATTATATAGCCGTTGACTTCACGAAATGAGGACCTTTGAACTCCTTTCAAGCGAGCTATCTTTTCAGAATAAGACCTTTCATCGAAAAGGATTGATTTCACGTCTTCCAAAGGGACTCGAGATTTTTCCATGATCTCTGACAGTACTCGGAATGTCTCAGATGTTCCTCTACGTAACGAAGAGGTATCGGTGAAAATACCACTTATCAAAGCGAGACCTTCCTCTCTAGTCAACTCTTTTGGTTCCTCCATCTCGTAAACTATTTCACAGCAGGAAGTTCTATCTTTAAAAAATATATCTTCATCCCATGATGAATTTAGATGGTGATCAATTACGAATCTCTTCTCTTCTGGGGGCTCGAATGGTTCCAATTGCGTGGGATCAGGAGTATCGAGGATAACGATACGATCGAATTCAGAAAAATCTACTTCATCGTAGAGTTGAAATCTAAGAAAAGTTAAGAGGTTTTGGCCTGTACCGCTAGGATCCGCAGGCGAAGCTATCTTTCCGCCCCATCTTCTCTGCAGAAAGTATGCACTACCGATAGCATCTGGGTCTGCATGTTGATGGATCAAAAACAGGATCTCTTCATCCTTTTCTATTTCCATCTACTGTCCGCCGGGAGCACCCTGCTGCATAGCACCCATCTGTTGGCTCAATTTTTGCTGTATATCCTTGAATTGACTCTGTAGCTTCTCTTCCTTGCTCTTCAAGGATTTCAACCTGACTTCAGCGGATTCCTTCTCCTCCTCGAGCTCCTCTTTCATCTCCTGGTTATCTTCGACCTTGACCAATATCTCTCCGACTTCTTGGTAAAGATCTGTATCATCGTCTACTTTTTCCAACTCTTCAAGGGCTATCTTGAGGTCTTCGGTTTTTTCCTCCAGCTGCTGCTTCTGCTGCATAACCATCTGCAGTTGCTGTTGAAGCTGCTGTGCTTTCGC
>Ga0207421_10008628_pt1 | contig 10525 bp, 8 predicted proteins | sample SodLakKL_010_SED_4_FD_187542 | JGI IMG/M metagenome (GOLD analysis project Ga0207421, IMG submission 187542) | Alkaline sediment microbial communities from Lake Tanatar, Kulunda Steppe, Russia - 8KL_010_SED (SPAdes) (version 2) | ecosystem: Environmental > Aquatic > Non-marine Saline and...
GGCCTCGTCGTCGTGGCTGTGGCCGGCCTCGTCGTCGTGGCTGTGGCCGGCCTCGTCGTCGTGGCTGTGGGCGCCCTCGTCGTCGTGGCTGTGGGCGGCCTCGTCGTCGTGATCGTGGCCGTGGCCGTGGTCGTGCCAGTGCTCGGTGGACAGCTCGTCGGGGTCGAGCGCCTCGTCGCCGAGGAGCACGAGGGGCGCGCCATCGGGCAGGTTGGCCTCGGCGAGGGCGACTGCGTCGGGGTTGAGGTCGAGGCCGCTGTCGATGAACGCGTCGGCTCGGCTGAGCGGGGCGACGTCACCGGGGCGGGGCTCGTAGGTGTGGGAGTCCATGCCCGGCGGCACGAGGGCCCGGACCTCGCCGCGGTCGCCGAGGAGGCGCGCGAGGACGTCGGCCATCGGCGCCACCGTCGAGACGACGAGCAGCCCCTCGTCCGCCGCGGGCTCAGCCGCGTCGTCGGTGGTCTGCCCGGCCTGCTCCTCGTCGGGCTCGGGCGAGGCATCGGCGGAGCCCTGCCCGGACGGCGCGTCGTCGGGTCCGGCGGCCAGTCCGCCGTCCTCCTCGGCGCAGCCGACGCCGAGGAGGACGAGCGCGGTCAGGAGCAGGACGAGGCGATGGGCACCCATGCGGAGCGCTCCTTGGGCTCGAGGACGTGGCGTCGCGGCATCGATGTTGCGAAGCGTTCGCAGGAAGACTACGTCGCGGTGGGTGCGGCAGCCGCGGGAGCGGTCGCTCGCGCGCGGCGCAGCCGGCGCTGACGGTCGAGGTGCGTCGCGAGGTAGGCGAGGGCGAACAGCGCGGTGCCGACGAGCACGATCGTCGCCCCGCTCGGCACGTCGGCGTAGTAGGAGAGGTAGAGGCCGCCGAGCCCGTTGGCCACGCCGACGGCGACGGCGACGCCGAGCATCGTCGCGAACGAGCGCGTGAGCAGCCGCGCGAGCGCGGCGGGGATGACGACGGCCGCGGCGACGAGCAGGACGCCCATGACCCGCACCGAGGCGATGACGACCGCAGCGGTGAGGAGGTTGAGCAGCGCCTCCATCGCGCCGGCGCGCACCCCGTGCACCCGGGCGACCTCGGGGTCGAAGGTCGTGAAGAGCAGCGGCTTGTAGGCGGTCAGCAGGACGAGCGCGAGTCCGGCGGCGACGCCCACCGCGAGCCAGAGGTCGGTCGAGGTCACCGCGAGGGGGCTGCCGAAGAGCAGGCTCTCGGTGTTGACCCGGCCCGCCTCGAGGACGCTGACCACGGCGATGCCGAGGGCGAAGAAGGCCGTGGTGACGATGCCGATCGCCGCGTCGGCGTGCAGGCCCCTGCGCCGGGAGACCCGGTCGATGAGGACCGCGGACAGCAGCGTCGCCGCGAGCGCGCCGACGTAGGTCGAGTAGCCGAGCGCGACGGCGACGGCCACGCCACCGAGGACGCTGTGGGCGAGGCCGTGGCCGACGTAGCTCATGCGCCGCAGGACGATGAAGGTGCTCATCGCCCCGCACATCGCGCCGATGACGACGACCGCGAGCAGCGCGCGGCTGAAGAACCCGTAGCCGAGTGGCTCGGTGAGGAGCTCGGCCACGGTGCTCAGCCGCTCGCGGCGACGTCGGCGTGCGGCAGCAGCGGGGCCTCGTCGGTGACGACGACCTGGTCGCCCTCGCGGAGCACCCGCATGTGCGCCCCGTAGGTCGCGAGCAGCGCGTCGGGGGTCAGGACCTCCCGGGGCGCGCCCTCGCGCACGATCGTGCCGTTGAGCAGCGCGATGTGCGGCAGCTGCGCGGCGACCCAGTTGAGGTCGTGGGTGGTGAGCAGGACGGTGAGCCCCTCGGCGTTGAGCTCGGCGAGCAGGGCGAGGATGTCGTGGCGCGTGGCGAGGTCGACGCCGCTCGTGGGCTCGTCGAGCAGGAGGATGTCGCAGCGGCGGATCATCGCCCGTGCGAGGAACATGCGCTGCTGCTGGCCGCCGGAGAGCTCGCGGATGTGGCGCCGCGCGAGCGCGCCGATGCCGAGTCGCTCGAGCAGCTCGCGTGCCTCGCGGCGCTCGCTGCGGCTGAACCACGGAAGCCGGGCGCTGTCGGCGGTGCGCCCGAGCAGCACGGCCTGCTCGACGCGCAGGGGGAAGTCCCAGTCGATGCCCCCGAGCTGGGGCACGTAGCCGATGCGCTGGCGGGCGCGCGGTCCGAGCGTCTCGCCGGCGACCTCGACCCGTCCGGCGTGGCGCTCGGCCTGCCCGGTGAGCAGTCGCACGAGGGTCGTCTTGCCGGCGCCCGAGGGGCCGGCGATGCCGACGAAGGCACCGCGGGCGACCTGCCAGTCGAGGCCGTGGAGCACCGTGGCGCCGTCGTAGCCGGCGGCGACGTCGGTGAAGGCGATGGCGGGATGCTGTGGCAAGCGGTTCGCTCCTGCGAGCAGGGTGCAGCCAGCATAGGTCGCCGCCGCCCCGCCGGCCGAGGGCGCCTCGCCCTCAGCCGGTGACCGCCCCCCGCTCCGCGCCGGAGACGAGCTTGGCGTACTTCGCGAGCGCGCCGGTGGTGTAGCGCGGCTCGGGGTGCTTGAGCTCGTCCTTGCGCCGTGCGAGCTCGGCGTCGTCGACGACGAGGTCGAGGCGGCGCTCGTGGACGTCGATGACGATGCGGTCGCCGTCGGCGACGAGGGCGATCGGGCCCTCGTCGACGGCCTCGGGGGCGACGTGGCCGATCGAGAAGCCCCACGTGCCGCCTGAGAAGCGCCCGTCGGTGATGAGCGCGCAGTCGCCGCCGCGCCCGGCACCCTTCAGCGCGCCGGTGACCGCGAGCATCTCGCGCATTCCGGGACCGCCCTTGGGCCCCTCGTAGCGGATGACGAGGACCGTGCCGGGCTGGATCTCCCTGTCGAGGATCGCCGCCATCGCGTCGTCCTCGCCATCGAAGACGCGCGCGGGGCCGTCGAAGTGGAGCTGGTCCTCGCTGAGGCCCGCGACCTTGACGACCGCGCCGCGTGGCGCGAGCGACCCCCGCAGCAGGTTGAGCCCGCCCTCGGCGTGGATGGGGTCGTCGAGGGGGTGGACGACCTCCCCGTCGGGAGCGGGCGGGTCGAGGGCGGTGAGCTCCTCGCCGATGGTGCGCCCGGTGACGGTGAGGGCGTCGCCGTGGAGCAGGCCAGCGTCGAGGAGGTGGCGCAGGACGACCGGCACACCACCGATGCGGTCGAGGTCGGACATGTGGTAGCGCCCGCCGGGGGTCATGTCGGCGATGTGGGGAACGCGGTCGGCGATGCGGTTGAAGTCCTCGAGGTCGAGCTCGACGCGCGCCTCGTGGGCGATCGCGAGGAGGTGCAGCACGGCGTTGGTGGATCCGCCAAGGGCGTTGACGAGGGCGATGGCGTTCTCGAACGCCGCCTTCGTGAGGATCTGCCGCGGGCGGATGCCGGCCTCGAGCATGCCGATCACCGCCTGGCCGGAGCGGAAGGCGTCGTCGTCGCGCCGACGGTCGACCGCCGGTGGCGTCGCCGAGCCCGGCAGGGCCATGCCGAGTGCCTCGGAGACCGAGGCCATGGTGTTCGCGGTGAACATCCCCGCGCAGGAGCCCTCGGTGGGGCAGGCGCGGCGCTCGATCTCGCCGAGCTCCTCCTCGGTCATCGTGCCCGCGGCGCACGCTCCGACGGCCTCGAAGACGCTCGTGATGTCGAGCGCCTTGTCGCCGAGGCGGCCCGGCAGGATCGACCCGGCGTAGATGAACACCGACGGCAGGTCGAGCCGGGCCGCGGCCATGATCATCCCCGGCAGGCTCTTGTCGCAGCCGGCGAGGGTCACGACCCCGTCGAGTCGCTCGGCGTGGACCATCGCCTCGACGCTGTCGGCGATGATCTCGCGGCTGACGAGCGAGGCCCGCATCCCCTCGTGGCCCATCGCGATGCCGTCGGACACCGCGATCGTGCCGAACTCGAGGGGGAAGCCGCCGGCAGCGCGCACGCCGTCCTTCGCGCGCTTGGCGAGGCGGTCGAGCGGGAGGTTGCAGGGGGTGACCTCGTTCCAGGAGTTCGCCACGGCGATCTGCGGCTTGGTGAAGTCCTCGTCGCCCATGCCGACGGCGCGCAGCATCGCCCGCGCCGGGGCGCGACGCGTGCCCTCGGTGACATCGGTTGAGCGCGGACGGTCCATCAGCTTCCTCCTCGGGCGGGGAGCCCCATTACACACCCGTGGCGCAAGTCCTGCCGCCCGGGGTGCGTGCCCGGAGGGTCGGGCCGGCCCACGATCGCCGGGACAGGCGTCCCTCCGAGGCCAGCCCTTGCGTCGGGGTGGCGTGCGGTGGCAGGCCCTTCGGAGGGTTGATCGCGGGGGCTGGTGGGAGACTGGCGGTTGGCATGGATTGGCGACGCTCACCCCAAGGCGACCCCGGCGACCCCGACGGGATCACCTCCCTGCTCAATTGCGCCCACGCCGAGATCGGCGGGCCGCCCCTGACGGGCACGCGCTTCCTCCACGCTGCGCGCGAGATGCTGCGGTTCACCCGCCAGATCGAGGCCGCGGTCCTCGGCGTCGGCACGACGCTCTACGTCGGCTTCCAGGACGCGCGCAAGTTCGACAACGAGCACGCGGTCTACCGCGACCTCACCGGCGCGGGCACGCACGTCGTGGCCTTCGGCGCCGGCCAGCCCCAGGACGACTGCGGCGTGAGGTGGGTGCCGCTGCCCAAGGAGCCCGACGCCCTCGAGAACCAGTGGTTCCTCATCACCCGCGCCCCCGAGCCGATCGCCTTCGTCGGCTTCGAGACCTCCCCCGACCCGTTGCGTGCCCACGGGCCGGCGGGCCGGCGCGGCAAGACCTGGGAGGGCTTCGTCTCCGGCGACAAGCGCCTCGTCGACGCGCTCGTCGAGCACCTCGAGGAGGTCGCGGCGATCCACGCCGCCTGACGGCGCCGGTGTCCCCGCTCAGCGGGTCCCGCCGTCGGCGAGGGCCTCGCGCAGGGGGGCGAGCACCTCGGGCTGGTGGGTGGAGAGGATGAGCGTCGAGACCCGGCTCTCCCGCCAGGCCGCCGCCCTCTCGACGAGGCGCTCGACCGGACCGACGAGGGCCAGCTCGTCGATGAGGGCGTCGGGCACCGCTGCGGCGGCCTCCCCCCGACGCCCCCCGAGGTAGGCCTCGGTGATCGCCTCGGCCGCCGCACCGTGGCCCTGACGGGTGACGAGGTCGGCGTAGAAGTTGCGCCCCCGCGCGCCCATGCCGCCGATGTAGAGCGCGAAGAACGGGCGCAGCGCGTCGCGGCAGGCGGCGACGTCGGGGCCCGAGGCCACCGGCACGATCGCCGCGACGTCGAGGTCGGAGGGCCCGCGTCCGGCCTCGGCGAGCCCGGCGTCGAGCGGCTCGGTGAGCAGCGCCTCGGCCTCGGGGCTGTAGAACATCGGCAGCCAGCCGTCGGCGATCTCCCCGGCGAGGCGCGTCATCCGCGGGCCCATCGCCGCGAGGTAGACGGGGACCGCCGGGCGCGGAGGGTGCAGGATCGAGGTCAGCGGCTTGCCGAGGCCGGTGCCGTCGGCGCCGTCGTAGGGGATGCGGTAGGCCTCGCCGTCGTGGCGCAGCGGCGCCTCGCGGGCGATCGCCGCGCGGACGATCGCGACGTACTCGCGGGTGCGGGTCAGCGGGGCGCCGTAGGGCACGCCGTGCCAGCCCTCGACGACCTGCGGGCCCGACAGCCCGAGGCCGAGGCGCAGTCGCCGACCCGACAGCGCGTCGAGCGTCATCGCCGTCATCGCCGTCATCGCCGGCGTCCGCGCGGGCATCTGCAGGACCGCCGAGCCGAGGTCGAGGCGCTCGGTGCGCGCCGCGAGGTAGGACAGCACCGTCACCGCGTCGGCGCCGTAGGCCTCCGCCGCCCAGACGCTGTCGAGCCCGACCGCCTCGGCGTGGGCGACGAGGGGCAGGACCTCGTCCATCGCCGCGCCCGCGTAGCCGATGGTGATCCCGAGTCGCATCGCAGCCTCGCTTCGACGGGTCTGCGGATCGTAGCGGCGCCGCGCGGGCGCTACGGTGCCGGGCATGGACCTCGCGCTCGCGAGCGGGCTCGTCCTCGCCGGCGCGCTCGCCCACCTCCTCGTGGCCCTCCTGCGCGCCCGCGCGCCCGCGGAGGGCGTCCCCGACCTCGACGGCTACCTCACGCGCTGGCAGGGCCTGCACGGCGGCTACGACCCGCGGGGCAACGTCTGGGTCCGAGGGTGGCTGCGCCTCGTCTACGACCTCGCCCGGCTGCCGGCCCGCTGGGGGGTCGCGCCCGACGCCCTCACGCTCTTCGCCGTCTGGCTCGCCCTCGGCGTCGCCCTGACCGCCGCGGCCGGCGGGCGCTGGCCGCTGCTCGGTGCGGTGCTGCTCGTCGCCTCCGGGCTCGTCGACGCGCTCGACGGCGCCGTCGCCGCGCTCACCCGCCGCGCGAGCGCCTGGGGCTACCTCCTCGACTCCCTCGTCGACCGCGTCGCCGACCTCGCCTACGTCGCCGCGCTCGTCCTCCTCGGCGCGCCGCCCTGGCTCGGCGTCGCCGTCGCCGCGGGCGTGCTCCTCCACGAGTACGCGCGGGCCCGCGGTAGCAACGCCGGCGCCGGTGACATCGGGGCGGTCACCGTCGGCGAGCGGCCGAGCCGGGTCGTGGCCTGCGCGATCGGCCTCGTCGCGGCCGGGGCGCTGCCGGCGATGGCGGCCGAGGCCGCGACGGTCTCGCTCGCCGTGCTCGCCGGCCTCACGCTCCTCGGTGGCCTGCAGCTGCTGTGGGCGCTGCACCGCGCCCTCGGGTCGGCCGCGGCACCCGAGGCGGGGGATGGGGCAGGATGAGGCGGGCCTCCCACGCCGCGGAGTGGCCGACCGAGGGGCAGCGCGGTGGCAGCTGAGCAGATTCGAGCCGGCGTCGACGTCGGTGGCACGTTCACCGACGTCGTCGTGCTCGCCGCGCGCCCCCGGGCGGTGAAGGTCCCCACCACCCCCGGTGACGAGAGCCTCGGGGTGGCCGCCGGGATCGCCGAGAGCGCGGGCTCACAGGCGACCGTCGGCGCGCTCGCGCACGGCACGACGACCGCGACGAACGCCGTGCTCGAGCGCGACGTGGCCCGGACCGTGCTCGTGACCACCGAGGGCTTCGCCGACGTCCTCACGATCGCCCGCCAGGACCGCCCCTCCCTCTACGACCTCGGCGTCGAGCGGCCGCGGCACCTCGCCGCCGAGGTCGTCACCGTCGCCGAGCGCACGCTGCCCGACGGCCGCGCCCTCGAGCCGCTCACCGACGCCGAGGTCGAGCGGGTCGTCGATGCGGTCGCCGCCTGCGAGCCTGACGCGGTCGCGGTGAGCCTGCTCTTCGGCTACGCCGGCGACGCCCACGAGCGTCGCCTCGTCGAGGCGCTGGCCGATCGCCTCGACGTGCCCGTCACCCGCGCGAGCGCGCTGCTGCCGGAGTTCCGGGAGTACGAGCGCGCCTCGACCTGCGTGCTCAACGCCGCGGTCGCTCCCCGCATGGCCCGCTACCTCGGGCGGCTCGACGGGCGCCTGCCGCAGGCCGCGATCACCGTGATGACCTCGGGTGGGGGCACCGCGGGCCTCGACTTCGTCGCCGCGGCGCCGGTGCACACCCTGCTGTCGGGGCCGGCGGCCGGGGTCGTCGCTGCCGGGCAGGTGGCGGCCTCGGCGGGCTTCGCCGACGCGCTCGCCTTCGACATGGGCGGCACCTCGACTGACGTCTGCCTCGTCGTCGACGGACGCCCGGAGATCGCGACCGAGGCGCGCATCGGCGGGCTGCCCTTCGGCACCCCGGCGGTGGCGATCCACACCGTCGGCGCCGGGGGTGGCTCGATCGCCTGGATCGACGCCGGCGGGGCGCTGCGGGTCGGGCCGCAGTCGGCCGGTGCGGTGCCGGGCCCGGCCTGCTACGGCGGCGGTGGCCGCGCGCCGACGGTCACCGACGCCCACGCCGTCCTCGGCCACCTCGACGTCGACCGCGCGCTCGGCGGCGGGCTGCGCCTCGACGTCGACGCGGCCGCGCGCGCCCTCGCCACCCTGCCGGCCGGGGCCGGCGACGCCACCGGGGTGCTCGCGGTCGTCCGCGCCACGATGGCCCGGGCGCTGCGCCGGGTCTCGACCGAGCGGGGCGTCGACCCGGGCGACCTCGCGCTCGTGGCCTACGGTGGCGCGGGGCCGTTGCACGCCACCGCGCTGGCCCGCGAGCTCGGCTGCGCCGCGGTCGTCGTGCCGCCCGCGCCCGGGGTGCTCTCCGCCTTGGGGCTCCTGCTCGCGCCGCTGCGGCACGAGGCGCTGCGCACGGTCATGCTCGACGCCTCCGGGGACCTCGCCGGCGTGCTCGACGAGCTCGCGGCCGAGGCCGGCGCGGAGCTCGACCGCCAGCGTCCCGGCGTCGCCCCGACGCGCTCCCCGGTCGCCGACTGCCGCTACGCCGGGCAGTCCCACGAGCTGCGGGTCGCCGTGCCCGACGACGGCGACCTCGCGGAGGCCTTCCACGCCGCCCACGAGCGCGCCTACGGCTACGCGATGCGGTCCGAGCCCGTCGAGCTCGTCACCGCGCGGGTCGTCGCCGAGGCCTCCCCGGTGCTCGAGGCGCTGCCGGCGAGCTGGGACCAGGGCGAGGCACGGCCCGACCGGACACGGGCGATCGGCCTCGCCGACGGGGTCCTCGAGGTCCGGGTGTGCGACCGCGCCGGCCTCGCCCCAGGGCAGACCGTCGAGGGTCCCGCCCTCGTCGAGCAGCCCGACAGCACGACGCTGCTCGAGGTCGGTGAGCGCGCCGTCGTCGACGACGCCGGCAACCTCGTCGTCCACCTCGCCGGGTGAGCCGGCGCCGCCGGCCACCCGCGTCGTGCGGAGGCGACACCGCCGGCCCGAGTCGGTAGCGTCGGGCGCCATGGACGCCGTCGCGCTCGAGGTCGTGCGCCACGCCCTCGCCGGGGTGGCCGAGGAGATGGGCGCCGCGCTGCGCCGCGCGGCGTACTCGCCGAACATCAAGGAGCGCGTCGACTGCTCCGCGGCGGTCTTCGACCCCGACGGCGTGATGGTCGCCCAGGCCGAGCACATCCCCGTCCACCTCGGGTCGATGCCCGCGTCGGTGGCTGCCGCGATCGAGGCCTTCGGCGACCGGCTCGCCCCCGGCGTGCAGGTCCTGCTCAACGACCCCTACCAGGGTGGGACCCACCTGCCCGACCTCACGCTCGTCGCCGCGGTCGGCGACGACGACGGCTCGCTGCTCGGCTACGTCGCCAACCGCGCGCACCACGCCGACGTCGGCGGGGCGGCGCCGGGCTCGATGCCCGCCGACGCCACCGACATCGCCATGGAGGGCATCCGCGTCCCGCCCGTCGTCGTCGCCGACGCCGACGGGGTGCGCCGCGACGTGCTCGACGTCGTCGCCGCCTCGAGCCGCACGCCCGACGAGCGCCGCGGCGACCTGCGCGCGCAGTTCGCCGCCAACCACGTCGGCGCGCGGCGGCTGCGCGAGCTGCGCGGGCGCTGGGGCGCCGACCGGCTCGCCACCGCGATGGCAGAGGTCTGCGACTACGCCGAGCGCCGTGTGCGCGCGGCGGTCGCAGCGATCCCCGACGGCGTCTACACCGCCTCCGACGTCCTCGAGGTCGGCGACGGCGTCGAGATCGCCGCGACCCTGACCGTCGACGGCGAGGAGGTCGTCGCCGACCTCACCGGCTCGGCGCCGCAGGTCGCCGCCCCGCTCAACGCCGTGCGCGCGGTGACGGTCTCGAGTGCCTACTTCTGCTTCCGCATGCTCACCGACCCCGACGCGCCCCCCAACGACGGCTGCTACCGCCCCCTCACCGTCCGCACGACCCCCGGCACGATCGTCCACGCCAGCCCGCCCGCACCGGTGGCGGCCGGCAACGTCGAGACGAGCCAGCGCATCGTCGACGTCCTCCTCGCCGCCTTCGCCGCAGCACTGCCCGACCGGGTGCCCGCCGCGAGCCAGGGCACGATGAACAACCTCCTGCTCGGGGCGGCCTCGCCGGCCTTCAGCTACTACGAGACGATCGCCGGCGGCGAGGGCGCCACCCCCGAGCGCGACGGGATGTCGGGGGTCCACACCGGGATGACGAACACGCGCAACACCCCGGCCGAGGCCCTCGAGCTCGCCTACCCCCTGCGCGTGCGCCGCGCCGAGCTGCGCAGCGGCTCGGGCGGGCGGGGGCGCTGGCACGGCGGCGAGGGCGTGGTCCGCGAGGTCGAGGTCACCTGCGACGAGGCGGTCCTGACCCTGCAGACCGAGCGCCGCGAGCGCGGTCCGTGGGGGCTCGCCGGTGGTGAGGACGGCGCGCCAGGGCGCAACGTCGTCGTGCGCGCCGACGGCCGGGTCGAGGAGGTCGGCGCGAAGGGCGTCTGGCGGCTCGCCCGCGGCGACCGGGTGCGCGTCGAGACCCCCGGCGGAGGCGGCTGGGGGCCACCCGACGGCGCCTGACGCGGGCGGCGGGACCTCACGCGCGCCGACCGCTCGCCGCCGCATCGAGCCGCCCCGCCCCGGCGTCGAGTGGCGGATCGCGGCGCTGTCACGACGCTGAGCCGCCACTCGCCGG
>Ga0207421_10008629_pt1 | contig 10524 bp, 7 predicted proteins | sample SodLakKL_010_SED_4_FD_187542 | JGI IMG/M metagenome (GOLD analysis project Ga0207421, IMG submission 187542) | Alkaline sediment microbial communities from Lake Tanatar, Kulunda Steppe, Russia - 8KL_010_SED (SPAdes) (version 2) | ecosystem: Environmental > Aquatic > Non-marine Saline and...
GCTGATCTTCATAGGATGGAAGAGATACTCGAAGAACGCGGTGATATTCACCATGATAGTAGGTCTGTTGTTCACGGCTCTATGGGTGTTTACAGGTCTGGAGGAACAGATCATAACAGCTAGGCTCCTCAGCTGGCCAGTCGGTCTGGTAGCCGGTATTCTAGGTGGATTCATATGGCCTTCCGAAGATTACAGAAAGGGACCTGATTCCGGAAGTGAAGAAGAGATGATCGAAGAAGAGGAAGAGACTTTCGAGGAAATTGAAGAAGATCTGTTCGATGAAGAAGAGGAAGAGATATTCGAAGAAGAGATATAGAAGATTTCCCACACTAAAAACCCCTTTTCTTTATTATATTTCTTAAATCTCTAGAAAAATCTGACAAAACCTTTTAAACAAGTACTCAATCATCCCGAAAATAATGGAAAAAAAGCTCTTGGAATTTTTTGGACTTCTTACGATAGGTCTCGTGGTGGTCATCGCAGTCTATTCTATGGTGGGGTTCGACCAGATAATCAGGTCGATCTCTGCTATGGATCCATATTATTACCTTCTCGTTATAGCTTTGATAATTTTTAGCGTGTTTTTATGGTCCCTGCGTTGGGGCATATTCGTCAGGAAGAACAATCCAGAAGTTTCCTATAGGGATCTCTTCAAAATACAACTAGTGGGACAGGCGATGAATAATTTGACTCCGATTTTCAAGATGGGAGGAGAAGCGGGAAAACTGTATCTACTTAAGAAGAAATACGAGATAGAGGTTAAGGAAGGCTTAGCTTCTGTAAGTACTGATCTCACATTGGAGTTGATCATCGATATCATAGTTGTGTCCAGCGCAGTTTTACTGCTCCTGATATTCACATCTCCTCCGATCTGGATATACATGATATTGTTGGCTTTCGCCCTGGTCTGCTCTTTGATCATATTTCTGATAGTAGAGATTTACTTTGACATGAAGATAATACACAAAATTATCTTATTCTTCTGTAAGAAGATAAAAAGGCTGAATAAATACGAAGACGATATCTTCGATAGATACGAAAGCTTTCGCCAAAATTTCAAAGAAAGTCTCTCGGATAGAAAAAGATTCGCCCAGGGTATGGGTCTTTCCTTAGGTAGGAAGGGGGTAACTGTAGCAAAATACTACATTTTACTCGCGGCATTCGGATTCAATATCGGACTTGCCAACATAATCATAGCGATAGGTCTTGGTATAATACTCTTGATAATCCCTGCAACGCCCGGAAATCTAGGTATATATGAAGGAGGCATGGTTTCTGTATGGGTTTTCGTTGGAGTCTCTCCCGGAGTCGCAGCGACAGCCGTCTTCCTTGACCGATTGATATGGTTCTGGGGAGTAATCGGTATAGGAAGCCTGATAGGATCAAAATATGGTATAGAGATGATCTCTGAACGCTCATCCGAAAAATTTTGAAAGAAAGGGTTTTAAATGCGCTCAAGAACTTACTCCAAAACTTTTCTTATCCTCTCGAGCGCCCAGTCGATCTGGTCCTTGGTTATTATCAATGGAGGGGCGAACCTTAAAACGGTCCCTTTCGTATCTTTGACCAATACACCCTCTTCTTTCAGAGCCTCAGAATACTTTCTCGCCTCTTCTTTAAGTTCTACCCCGACAAAAAGACCTCTTCCTCTCACATCTTTTATCAGCGGGCTGTCAATCTTTTTCAACTTTTTCCGAAGGTATCTTCCCATCTCGCGGGAATTCTCAACGAAGTTCTCTTCCTCTATAACTTCAAGAGCTCTTTTAGCTGCTGCGACACCAAGAGGATTTCCTCCGAAGGTCGAACCGTGTGAACCTGGGTCGAAAACGTCCATGATTTCTTTATCTGCAGCTATTGCGGAAACAGGATAAACTCCTGCACTCAATGCTTTACCCAATATGTAGATATCCGGTTCTACATCTTCCCAATCGCAGGCGAACATCTTTCCGGTTCTACCTAATCCAGTCTGGATCTCGTCTGCGATGAATAAGACGTTTTTCTCCTCACAGAGCTCTTTTGCTCCTGTCAAATAACCTGTAGGCGGAACTACGATACCGCCCTCGCCCTGCATAGGCTCCATCATAAAGCCCACGGTGTTTTCATCTATCGCCTCTTCTAAGGCCTCAATATCCCCAAAAGGTACGATCTCGAAACCGGGTGTGAAAGGACCGTATCCTTCCCTGTACTTTTCCCTAGTACTGAACGAAATAACAGTCGTTGAACGTCCATGGAAATTATTCTCCAAAGCTATTATTTTAGCTTCACCTTCAGGAACTCCTTTTTTAAAGTAACCCCATCTTCTTGCGGCTTTTATCGCGGTCTCGACAGCTTCAGTTCCGGAATTCATCGGTAAAACTTTTTCTTTTCCCGTCAGTTCTGATACCTTTTTGTAGAAAGAACCCAGTTTATCATTCATAAAGGCTCGAGAAGTCAATGTAACTCGATCGGCCTGTTCTTTTAGAGTCTTGACCACCTCAGGATGGCAGTGACCGTGACTTACGGCTGAATAGGCGCTCAGCATATCCATGTACTTGTTACCATCTACATCTTCCACCCAAACGCCTTCAGCATCTGAGATGACCACCTGAAGAGGATCATAATTTTTAGCCCCGTATTTTTGGGTCAACTTTATTATCTCTTCACTCTCACTCATATATCTCCCCTCCAGGCAAGATATTCGATCTCAAAATCTTCTCGCAATATCTCCTTTCAACATTTTCCGAGCCCATCTTATCAGCAAATACCCCGATAAGCTCGATGTATTAAAATCTTGCTAGTATAGAGTACCTCTAAGCTACTCGGTCATCTGTTCACCGAACTGAAGGTCATAAAAGTGACTGAATTTTTGCCCTCTATCCATCAATTCGTCGAAGGTACCTCTCTCTTTTATCTGCCCGCCTTCGATGAACAATATCTCATCTGCATCCACTATGGTAGATAGACGGTGAGCTATAGTGAAAGTGGTCCTTCCTTTAGAAACTCTATCTATGGCTTCTTGGATCAGCTTTTCCGTATGGGAATCGACTGAAGATGTGGCCTCATCCAAGATCAATATCTCTGGGTCTTTAAGAAGTGCCCGAGCTATGGATATCCGTTGTCTCTGTCCGCCGGAAAGTTTTATTCCACGCTGTCCTACTTCTGTTTCGTAGCCGTTAGGCATGTCTTCAGCAAATTGATGGACATTCGCTTTTTTTGCCATCTCTAAGACTTCTTCCTCCGAAGCTTCGGGTCTGCCATAACTTATGTTCTCTTTTATAGTTCCGGAGAAGAGGTAATCATCCTGTAATACCATCGCGACGGAATTTCTTAATTCCTTGAGATCCCATTCCTTTACATCCACGCCGTCGACTTTAACGGAGCCTTTATCTACATCGTAAAGGCGTGGGATCAACCGAACTATGGTAGTTTTTCCAGAACCGCTAGGGCCTACAAGAGCTATAGACTTCTTTGGAGGTACATCGAAATGTACATCTTTGAGGACAGTCTCTTCTTCATCATATGAGAAATAAACGTTTTCAAAAGTAACTCTGCCAGGGATAGTAGCTTTTTCAACGGCCTTCTCCTTTTCGATCTTCTCTTCGTCAACGTCCTCTAGATCCTGTATCAATTCGAGTCTTTCTTCCCCTCTCAAGATGGATCTTCTCTCTTGTGAATCTTTTTCAGCTTCGCCTTCTTTTTCCATCCGTTTTTCCTCTTCTGTAGATTCTGAAACCACTTCATCTGAGGTGACAGCTTTAGAACCCGAATATATATCCGGCTGTATATCCTTATGATCAAAGAACCTCTCCACAGAAGCGAGAAAACGACTCAAACCTTCATTTATCCGGATCAATCGAAGCATCGGTCCACGGAAACCGACTAAGTAAGTGTAAAACGCGGCCAATGTTCCAGCGGTCAATGCTCCTTCCATGACAAGATAACCTCCGTAACCGAGAGTGAGAACGAGGCCTAAACTGTTCAGGAAGTAAGCTCCCGGACCTAACATGCTGATGTATTTTACAGCTATCCTCCTTGCTTCGAAGTGCTCGATGTTCTCTTCAGCGAACCTTCCTCTCTCGAACAATTCATTGGAAAACGCCTTTATTATCTTCACACCAGAAAGGTTATCCTCAAGTCTATCGGTCATCTCAGCTTTCTTACTCCTGACTTCTCTGAAGGCTTGATGCATCTTTCTCATCAAAAACCATCCATAAATTATCAAGAGAGGAGCGAATGCGAGAACAACTAGAGTTAGAGGGATATTCAAGGTGAAAAGTATTATCAGAGTACCTAGAATCCTGGTAGTTGCGGTGAAAAAACCTTCGGGTCCATGATGTACGAACTCCTGGAGCCTGTTAAGATCATCGATAAGCCTAGCGATAAGTTCTCCAGTCTTCTTTTCATCGTGGAACTTCATAGGAAGGTCCTGAAAGTGTCCGTAAAGGTCGTTCCTCATGTCGTAGACGATCTTCTGAGCCGTTTTATGCCCGTAATAACTTCTCAATCCTCTCCCTATAGCAATAACCCCGAATATACCAAGGGCAATTAGAGAAAGGTTTAGGATCGCATCCATATCTCCGTTGAGAACTGCATCGTCGATTATACTTCGGAGGATCAAAGGAGGTATCAGCGCCAATATTGCGGTTATCACGTGTCCTATCTGGATAGGCAAGTAAACTTTTAGATTCGGTCTGAGGTATTCTTTGTAAAACCTCTTTATCAAATATCTAACGTTGAACTCAAGGACCGCCTTTCTTCCTTCGTCTTCACTCATGATCTTTTTACCTCATACATGAAGTAAATTGAACGTCTTGGGTGCAATATTTCAAATGTAAAAAAATTTTCCCATGTTATTGAGTTTTATGGATGGGAAAATCTTTAAACATTCAACTGTTAATAGAATTGAAATTTATTATGTTAAGGTGATCGATTGGCCGAGGGTTTGACCAGAGAGGAGGCAAAAAAAAGATTAGAAAAATACGGCCCTAACGAGGTGCAGGAAGAGGAAGGAACCACATTATTAGATATATTGAAGCGTCAAATGGAGAACGTCCTCGTTCTGATCTTGGTCGCTGCAGCTTTGATCTCTTTTTTCACAGGAGAGATGCTGGAGTTCTATTTTATTATATTCATAATTGGATTGATCGTTTTTCTAGGTGCTGTGCAGGAATGGAAGGCCGAAAAGGCGATGGAAAAGCTAAAAGAACTTTCTGAACCGACTGCTTCAGTTGTAAGAGAAGGAGAAGTCTTTGAGATCCCTAGAAAAAAAGTCGTGCCCGGAGATATACTAAAGCTTCATACTGGAGACAAGATCTCTGCGGATGCAGAAGTTATCAAATCGACTGACATGAAAGTCGATGAGGCAGTGATGACAGGTGAAAGCGAAACTGTTAGCAAAAAGAAGGGAGATGAACTCTTCTCAGGAACTACTATTGTTCACGGTAAAGGAGAGGCAGAAGTTACCAAAACCGGGATGGACACCGAACTGGGTAAGATCGCATCTGAAATTCAGCAAAAGGAAAGGGAAACTCCGCTGCAGAGGAGGATAAACGATCTAGGTAAAACGCTAGGTATAGTTGCGGTTATCGCTACCGCATCCATCTTAGTTTTAGGGATAGTCATTGGTGCGGAGTTCGTTTCCGTTTTACTTGTAGCACTTGCTTTGACCGTAGCTTCGATACCTGAAGGTTTACCTTTGGCTCTTACGCTCACTCTTTCTATGGGCGTTAGAGATTTAGCTAAAAAGAACGCTATAGTTAGAAAGATGCTAGCCGTCGAAGGTCTAGGCTCGACTACAGTGATCTGTACGGATAAGACCGGGACTCTCACCCGCAATGAGATGACTGTAGAAAAAGTTTACATTTTAGATCAAGAATTCGAAGTCACCGGTGCTGGTTACTCTCCAGAAGGAGAGATAATAGATCGGGAAGGAAACGAGATAGATATTGAAAATCATACTGCCCTCGATCTACTTTTGGACGTCGGGATGGTCTGTAATGATGCAGAATTGGTTCATAAGGAAGGTGAATACAAAATACGAGGCAGCCCTACAGAAGGAGCTTTGATAACTCTTGGCGAGAAGGCCGGAGGAAAACGTGAGGAAGTAATAAGAGATGAGTATCCTAGACTCGACGAGATACCTTTCAGTTCTGACAGGAAGATGATGACCACCGTGAATAGAAGTCCTGCTGATGAAGAAAAAATCGTATTCGTTAAAGGAGCACCCGAGGTTATCTTAGAACGTTGCTCTTCAGTTTTAATTCACGACGAAAAAAAGGAGATATCAGATTCTGTAAAAAAGGATATACAACAACAAACAAAAAAGTACACAGAGAACGCCATGAGAGTCCTGGCGATGGCTTATAAGAGAGATATGGAAGGAAATATCGAAGACGATTTGACCTTCCTAGGGGTAGTAGCGATGAGAGATCCACCAAGAAAAGGGGTTAAAGAAACTATAGAGAAGTGCAAACATGCTGGCATCGAGGTGAAGATGGTCACCGGTGATAATCCAACCACGGCAAAAGCCATCGCCAAAAAGATAGGTTTAAGCGAAGAGGCGAAAGTACTGACTGGAAGTGATCTCGACGATATGAGTGACGAAGAATTATCAGACATTTTAGAGGAAGTAGACATCTACGCTAGGACAATGCCAGGCCACAAGAATAGGTTAGTAAAAGCTTATCAATCGAAAGACGAGATCGTGGCGATGACTGGCGATGGGATAAACGATGCGCCCGCGGTTAAAAGAGCCGATGTCGGCGTCGGAATGGGGGTCAAAGGAACCGATGTGACCAAAGAAGCTAGCGACGTGATTCTTCAAGATGACAATTTCAGCACATTGGTTACCGCTGTGGAAAACGGAAGGAGAATATACGACAATATAGAAAAATTTACCACTTATCTAGTTTCTAGGAACTTTACCGAGATCACGGTTATAGCTTTAGGTATAATAGCATTCTTAGATTTCGATAAGCTTCCACTGCTCGCTTTACAGGTTCTTTTTCTGAATGTTATAGGACAGGAGATGCCGGCTATAGCATTAGGTTTAGACCCTGCTCACGAACTTATCATGGAGAGATCGCCAAAAAGAACTGGGTTGAACATCCTCCACAGGCGTAACATGTACTTCATCGTACCTATGGCGATATATATGGCAGTTTCATCTTTCCTAGCATATTATTACGTGTTGCCTCAGGGTAGTGAACTCGCAAGGACCGTCGTGTTTTCAGCTATAACTATAATGATAATGGTCAACCAGTTCAACTTTAAATCCTTGGAGAATAATTTGACCGAGATAAACTGGTGGGAAAACAAGCTCCTCTGGATCTCTCTAGGTTTAATAGGAATTGTACTTCTTACCTTAGTGTATCATCCATTACTCGCTGAAATATTCGAACACGAACCTCTGAGATTGAAACATTGGGGACTAGTTTTATCGGTAGGGTTATCCACGATACCAGTCATAGAAATCCTCAAGAAGATAACCAATACAAAGATGGATACTTCCTATATGTGGAAGAGATGATCTCTTAATCTTGCGATAATTATTTATTAGTTTATACAAGTGTAAAAATATATGGATTTACTCGCGATAGCTCTGATTTCAGTCTATGCGTTCTGCCTCTGGGGATACCACTACCTGTATTTCTTTCTGACTGAAAGGAAAGATATGATCACCCAACGGAACAAAATAAACGAGGCTATACTCAGTTGGTTCGATACCTCTATAGAAAGAGAAGAGTATTTACTGGTGATCCATCAATTGAGAAACGTGATAATGGCTGTCACGTTTTTAGCTACCGCAGTAGTTCTACTCTTAGGTCTACTTTTCGGGTTGAGTCCTTCCGCTCTTCCTGAGCCCCTTGGAAACGGAAGTTACGTGATCTGGTTGATAATCTTCACCCTGATCTATTCATTCTTCCATTTTTTGTTATGCCTTCGACACTTCACCCGGATAACATTCTTGGTACGAAGTGCACCTGAAAAACTAGAAGATATAAGCGATGAGAGAGCCGAGGTCTATCTCGCTAATCTATTCATACGCGGAAACCGAGAATATACTCTAGGCAGGAGGAGCATGCTCTACGGAATTGTAGCTCTCACATGGCTTCTCAATCCCTGGATCTTCCTAATTTTAACAGTGGGAATGACGTTAGTTTTCATAATTTCTTACGACTTTTAAGAGGGCCCTTAGTTAAATATAAATAGGTAACATAACTATGTTATAATATGGAAGGTAAGATACAGGTAGGAGAGCCAAAAGAGGTCAAAGATTACGAAGTCAGAGACGAAGATGGAAGAGTAATCCAATGTATTTTGAAGGAAGGGAATGAATGTGTTGGACCTATCCTAGAAACAAATATAAAGGGATACAAATTCGAATGTCATTTTAAAGATTGTCAAGAAGAGTTCGTTGGTCTTTCCGAGGAAGAAGTTATAGATAAAGCTAAAAGTCACCTGATAGGCCATTCCGATTACTACTGATTTTGTGGTTAAAAATATATATCAATGCACAAATTAGTACATCTATGTGGGAAATAAAGAAACACTTTAAAGACCATTCAGTCCAACAACAAATAGTTAAGTTCTTTTTAGAAACTGGACTCTCCGTAAAAAACGGCAAAATTTACTGTAACGAAGTAGAGATGTCTCCGTCAAGGATTGGTCGAGTCCTCGATGTAGATAGACGGACGGTTGGAGCTGCTGTAAATACGATAGAGAGTTCGGAAAAACTGTCCCAGATATTTTCTGAACTTAAGGCAACTGCTTTTTTAAAAGACGTAGCCCGAAACATCGATGCCGGATTGATCGAGATAATACCTGATGATCCTCATGGTATTGGTATCTTGGCAGGTGTAGCCACAAAGATATCCGATTTTGGTATAAGTATCAGGCAGTGTATAACAGAAGATCCAGAATTTACAGAGGAGCCAAAACTGTACGTGATCACTGAATCACCAGTTCCTGGTGATGTCGTCGATGATATCAAGCAGGAAGATGGGGTGGAAAGCGTAATCATATATTGATGTACAATTTAGTACAAAAAAGTATTAAATAATACATTAATTATTGCTCTTACATGAGACCAATAGAAAGGGATTTAGTTTGGCCCCACTAGATATTTGAAAGTGCTTTTATTTTTTATTTATAGAGCTTCAATGCTGTTGAATTCTACCTTATCGACTGCTAAATACAATTTTAATTTTTCTTTTCCAAAAGAGGTTAAACTATGAAAAATGAAAAAATCAAGTATGAACTGTCTCCCGAAGAATTACCGAAGGCCTGGTACAATATAATACCTGATCTACCTCATGAGATGCCTCCCCCTAAAGATCCAGAAAAAGGTCCTTCCCGCTTAGACGAATTGCCTAATGTATTCAGCAAGGAAGTACTGGAACAGGAGATGTCTGGAGAACGATACGTTAAGATACCGGAAGAAGTAAGAAGGTTGTACCAAAAGGCAGGTAGACCGAGACCCTTAGTGAGAGCAGAAGATTTAGAGGATAAGTTGGAAACTCCCGCAAAGCTCTACTACAAATCCGAATTTCAAAGTCCTACAGGAAGTCATAAAGTCAACACTGCCTTACCTCAGGCATATTATGCAAAGCGAGAAGGTATCGAACGACTAACTACCGAAACTGGAGCTGGGCAATGGGGCACCGCATTGGCCTACGCTTGTTCTTTGGTAGGTCTGGACATAACCGTTTACTGGGTCCGAGCAGCTTCATCATGGAAAAAAGATCGTAGAAATCTGATGCAATTATACGGTGCTGAAGTCCATGATTCTCCCAGTTCTAACACGGAGATAGGGAGAACGATGTTGAACGAAGACTCAAATCATGAAGGGTCTTTAGGCATCGCTATCTCAGAAGCTTTACAGGATGCAAAGAAAGATGAAAATGCCGCTTATTCTCTCGGTTCAGTCCTCAATCATGTTTTACTCCATCAAACCATCATAGGTTTGGAAACAAAGAAGCAATTCCAAATAGCTGAAGATTATCCTGACGTCGTGATCTCCTGTGTGGGAGGCGGTAGCAATTTTGGCGGTTTAGCGATTCCCTTCGCCGAAGACAGGATAAACGATGGAAAAGACATAAAATTCATAGCGGCTCAAAGTGAAGCCGCACCGAACTTGAACGGAATTTACCGGTATGATTTCGGAGATTACGCTGAACAGACTCCATTGATGAAGATGTACACGCTCGGTCATCGGAGTGCCATGCCTTCTATCAAAGCAGATGGTTTACGTTATCATGGGGCCGCGCCTATAATAAGCGCTCTGAAGAAAGAAGGATTTATAGACACGATGATTTATCCAAAGAATGAGAAATACGTGTTCGATAGAGCAAAAATGTTTATCCAAACTGAAGGGTTTTTGCCTGCTCCAGAATCCGCTTATAGTGTTGCTGCAGCAATAGATGAAGCTAGAGAGTGCAAAAGAAGGAACGAAGAAAAGACTATCGTCTTCAATGTCAGCGGTCACGGTTTCATGGATATGCAGGGATATAGAGAGATACTAGATCTAGGTCAATCAGTAACTTA
>Ga0207421_10008630_pt1 | contig 10523 bp, 9 predicted proteins | sample SodLakKL_010_SED_4_FD_187542 | JGI IMG/M metagenome (GOLD analysis project Ga0207421, IMG submission 187542) | Alkaline sediment microbial communities from Lake Tanatar, Kulunda Steppe, Russia - 8KL_010_SED (SPAdes) (version 2) | ecosystem: Environmental > Aquatic > Non-marine Saline and...
GGCCGCCGCATCGGCGTCCGGGAGGTCGGCGGGATCGGATAGGTCTTCGATGGGGGCCGCCAGGAAACGGCGCGCCGCCTCGGGCCGTTCGAACCCGAGGTGGGCCAGGACTAAAGCCGTGGCGCGCGGGACGGCCAGTGCCTCCTGCAGGCGCCCCACGCGTGCTTCATCGGTTTCCGCTATACGCCAGAGGACGATGTTTCCCCCTCCGCTTCTTCGTCGGGTTCTTCGGACGCCACCGCATCCGCTTCCTTGCGTGCAGCCGTCGCCTCGCGCAGGGCCATCTGCAGCGACTCGACCTGGTCGGCCAGGGCATCCCGCTCGGAGACCAAGTCATCCCGCTCCTCCTGCAGCCGGCCCAGGCGCCCGGCCACGTCCCGATGGCGGAGCCCGGACTGTAGCTGCCGCCACAGGCTCATGATGCCGACGAGCAGGCCGCCGGCGGCGGCGGAAAACACGATGACGACGACCAAAGACGTATCCACGCTCCAACCCAGGAAACGCACGGTCACCACCTGGACGTTTTGCCCGGCGAAGAGCGCGATGAGTGCAGCGATCAATAACATCAAAATGGACATGGCCGTGGCACGCACGATGGGTTCCCCCTTCCGATCGGGGCAGGTAATAGTGGTAGAGTTCGCCCCGGTCGCGATCGGCTCCTTCCGCGGGTCAGGAGCGGGAGGTGGCCCGGGCGGGACGCCATTCCTGCCAGGTCGCCCAGATCGGGCTGGCCACGAAGATGGACGAATAGGTGCCCACGACCACGCCGAGCATCAGGGCGAAGGTGAAGTTGCGGATGGAAACCCCGCCGAAGAGGTAGATCCCCATCACCGCGGCGAACGTCGTCACCGACGTCACCATGCTGCGGGCCAGCGTATCGTGGATACTGCGATCCACCAACCCGGCGACCGCCTCTCCCGTGGCGCGATACTTGAGGTTCTCCCGGATGCGGTCGAACACCACGATGGTGTCGTTGACCGAGTATCCGATGATCGTCAGGATGGCCGCGATAAAAGCCTGGTCGACCTCCACCTGCAACAGCGAAAAGAGGCCCAGGGTGATGAGGCTATCGTGCATCAGGGTGAGCACCGCCGTCACCGCGAACCGGAACTCGAAGCGAAGGGTAATGTAGAGCACCATGCCGGCCAGGGCGACGGCCAGGGCCAATAGGCCCGACCGCGTGAGTTCCCGCCCGATCACCGGCGACACGACATCGAGGGAGGCGATCTCGTATTCACCGAGGTCGCCCAGGACACCGTAGAGCGTGTCCCGGCGGTCACCCTCGGGTAGGTCCGGGGATTTGATCCGGATGAACGGGGCCTCGGCATCCCCGATGCGCACCACCTGCGAACCCTCCATCTCGGGAAAGTCCCGAAGCGCCTCTTCCACCTCTCCGGAAGTCACCGGATCGGCGTAATCGAGCTCCAGCACCGAACCCCCGGTGAAGTCGACCCCGAGGTTGAGCCCCTGGGCAACGAGGCTGACGAGGCCCGCCAGGATGATGACCGAGGAGATGATCAACCAGTTGCGACGATGATCCATGAAACTGAAACCGTAAACCGCGCGCGTAATTCGCTTCATTTCGCATCACGCCCCCCACCGAAGAAGGCCCAGCCGGATCGCACGAGTCCCGCCCCGGCCATCTGGATGAGGGCAAACCGGGTCACGACCAGCGAGGTGAACATGCTCACCAGGATACCCAATGAAAGCGTTACCGCAAAACCCCGGACCGGACCCGTGGCGAGCCAATAGAGCACGCCGGCCGCGATCAGCGTGGTGACGTTGGCATCCAGGATGGTACGAAAGGCGGCGGAGAACCCGCTGTCGATGGCCGCCCGGGGCGTGGCACCCGCCCGCACTTCTTCCTTGATACGCTCAAATATGATGACGTTGGCATCTACCGCCATGCCGATCGAAAGGATGATGCCGGCGATCCCCGGCAGGGTCAGGGTGGCGTTGATGCCGTCGAGTACGCTCAGCAACAGGACGATATAAAGGGCCAGGGCACCGGACGCCCATACGCCCGGGACGCGATAGAAGAGCACGATCAATGCCACGACGGCGGCGAAGCCGAGGATGGCCGCCTGGAAGCTCTGCGCGATGGACGCCTCTCCCAGGGTGGCGCTGACGAAATTCGGTCGCAGCGGCTCGAGGTCGAGGGGCAGGGCGCCCGAGTTCAGCAGCACCGCGATGCGCTGGGCCTCTTCCAGGGATTCGTATCCCTCGATGATGGGGTTCCCGCCTTCGATGGCGGCGCGGATGACCGGTGCCTGCACTTCTTCGTCGTCGAGCAGGATGGGCATGATCTCCCCGACCCGCTCGCGGGTGGCGTCGGCGATCTTTTGGCGTCCCTCGGCATCGAAGGTCAGCTGCACGATGGGACGGCGCACACCGCGCTGGTCCGTATCCAGGACGGCCTGCGCACGTTCGAGGTTGGCCCCGGTGACGAGGACATCCCCGTCCTTATCGGTGAACTCGAGGCGGGCCGTCCGCCCGATCATATCCAGGGCGACCTCCGGATCCTCTACCCCGGGGAGCGCCACCACGATGCGGCGATCGCCCTCGCGGTAAATCATGGGCTCGGCCACGCCCATGGCATCGACCCGGCGGCGGATGATCTCCAGGGCGGAGACCATGGCCTCCTCGGTGACGGGCGTATCGTCGGTGGGTTGGGCCTGCAGGACCACGTGCATACCACCCACGAGGTCGAGCCCCTTATTGATGCGATACCAGACGGAATCGTAAAAACCAAAATAGCCGACGATCACGGCTATCACCAGGGCCAGTATAACCAGATTCACCAGGTGGCGACGGCGCCTCACCCTCAAAGGCCTTCTCCCCCTTCTCTGCGATGCCTCGGCAATTATAACTTTGCCCCCCGAGCAGTGTCAATTCTACGGGGGGCAAATCGCCTCCTAGAGAAGGTGCATCCCGTTGATCTCGAGGGCGAAGCGATGGCCCAGAAAATCCGCCGCGCGCCGGCACATCAACATGCGCGGAAGGAAGATCTCGAAATAATCCATGACGGGTGAGATCGTGGTGTCGATCTCCACCTGCAGCGTGATGGAATCGGCGTCGGCGTCCACCTCCAGGAAGGAACGTTCCGCGGCGTAGTTGACCCGGTCGTGGATGTCAAACGTCGCCGGGTCCGACGAACGCACGCGGGAGCGGTGGACATCCGACTTGTCCGCGAGGATGAGGGCCGCGGAGATGGTGTTGACGATCTTGCCGTACGTCTCCTCGTGGTTGCCCACGGCACCCACGATCCGGGCGTTGTTCTCCGGATCCATTCCCCGCTCCCGGAGGAGCTGCCACACCAGGAGCGCGCTGGCCGTCGGGTGGTCCCGCCGGTTCACCATGTTGCCGATGTCGTGCAGGTACCCGGCGATCCCCGCCAGTTCCTGGTCCAGCTCCGGGTACCCGAGGCGGATCATGACGTTGCGCGCGATATCGGACACCAGGCGGGAATGCCTGAGGCCGTGGTCGGTGTACCCCATCTCCCTCAGGTACTCGTTCCCCTTGAGCAGATACGTCGTGATCTCCTGGTCGCGCTTGATATCCTCAAGCCGAACCGCGAGTTGGCTTGGCACGGCGTGCCCCTCCTTCCAGGTACTCCAGTACTTCTTCCAATACCCTCCCGGGCCCCTTGCCGTCGGTGTGCACGTAGAGGTGGGCGTCCTCCCGCGCGGGTGCCAGCCGCTCCTTCGCCCGCTTGAGCCGGTCGGGTCCCCAGGAGATGGGCCGCCGGAGACGGATCTCGGGATAACTGACGTCGAGGTATACCAGCACATCCGGATCGTGCCGAAGGTGCATCCGGCGAATGCTCGAGTGTTCCTGGGCCAGGCTGCGGGCGTCGTACCCCCGCGCAACGAGGGCCCGGGCCAGCGTGCTCTTGCCCGAGGTACACGGGCCCACGATCACCACGCGGAGGGGGCGAGATCGGGGCTCACCCCGATCAGAACGGGAATTCGATGTCAATGGACCGAATCGCCACCTCTCCGAGGGACGCCTCCACGCGATCGATGCCGACCAGGGCGAGGGACATGTCATCGCGCGGCCGGCCGCCGTAGACCTGCAGGGATCGGTCGAAAAAGGCATCGGCCACCGCCCCGGGGCACCGCGCACCCCGTTCGCCGGCCCCGGCACCGATGGCCGCGGGACCCTCGATCTGCCCGAGGGCCTTTCCCACGCCGTCGGTGAACATCATCGCCCAAATCCCCGGGGATAAGGACACCTCCACGATGGACGGACGGGTGAAGTTATGCACCCCGATCGGGGCCACATCCTCGAGCATCGGCTCCACGTCGCCGTCGCGGTACAGGAGCGCACCGGCGTTGCCGTTGCGCGAGATCACCAGCGTCTTCGTCCAGAGGTCGACCGAAAGGATGGTGAGCGTACAAAGGACCTTTCCATCGCGCAGGGCGAAGAGGTTGTCGTGTACCGCCCGGGCCACCGCACCATCCCGCACGCCCTCGGCGATCAGCGACATCGCCCGGGTGACCACGAGGTTGCTCATCCGCTTGGCGGCGGGTCCGCTGCCCTGGCCGTCGGACATCACCACCGAGAGTCCGCCCCGCGGGCGCTCGACGACGTCCATGCTATCGCCGCTGGTCGAGGTCCCCGCCTTGGGGACCTTGCGCACGGCCACCTGCACCCGGTTGCGGCTGTATCGCTTGTCCTGGTTCACCGCCCGATCACCTTTCCCTCGAAACCCGCAGCGAACGAAGTCGATTCAACGCCGCGGCCACCTCCATCATGCGGGGCCGGGCGTAATCGCCCGGGTGGCCGCGGAACGGGGAGATGGCCTCGAGCCCTTTCTCTTCGAGGTCCTCTTCGACCCGGGCCAGCACCTCGCGAAGGGGCCGCTCCATGTACTTCTTCGCGTACACCAGGATATCCCCCACGGCGCGCGTCTGGCTGGGGTCCACCAGCTGCTCGACCATGGAGAGATCGATGTCCTCGGCCCCGAACTGTATCGTCGAGAGGCCCCGGGCACGAACCCGGACCCGCCCCTTGCGACGGGGATCGACGCTTCCGGGGTCCGGCCGCCGATGGGTGACGCCCGGGAACGCTTCGCCCCCCTCGAGCACGCGCCCGGTGGGGTGTGTATCGGCCACCTTCCGCGCCTCCCCGGTGACATCGCGGGGGCGGTAGGTGTCCATCATGATCACCGTGTCGGCGACGTCGAAGTAGTCGCCGGATCCCCCGAGCACGAGGACCGACGAAACACCCTCGTCGCGGGACAGCTGGCGGACGCGATCGATGAACGGAGTGATGGGCTCCCGGTCGCGGTGTACCAACAGCTGCATGCGCCGATCCCGGACCATGAAATTGGTCGCGCTGGTGTCCTCGTCCACCAGCAGGCATTGGGCACCCATCTCGAGGGCCTCGGAAATGCCCGCGGCCTGCGAGGTGCTACCACTGGCGGTGGGTGTGCGAAAACGCGCCGTATCCGTGCCATCGGGAAGGTCCCCGATGAAAGGGCTAATATCGACCCCGGCGACGGAACGGCCATCCTCGGCCCGGATCTTGACGGCCGAGGGGTCACTCACCACGCGCTCGCGGCCGTCCCCGGGCACGTGGTCGTAGATGCCCCGGTCCAGGGCGCGGAGCAGGGTGGACTTGCCGTGATAGCCGCCGCCGACGATGAGGGTAACACCCCTGGGGATGATCATGCCCGAAATCCTGCCGGCACCCGGGAGGTCCACCGTCCGGCGCAGCGAATCCGGCGACGCGAACGGCACCGCGCCGGAACGCACCAGGGGAAGATCCGAGATGCCGGAACGGCGTGGAAGGATGGCATCATCGGCCACGAAGGCCACCGCCTCCAGGGCGTCCAGCTCCCGGCGAAGCAGCACGGAGTCCTCCTTGGTCTCGACGTGTCGCCGGACCACATCGGGGTCGTGCTCGGTGTAGTAGAGGGCCGCCCTCCCCGCCGCGGGAAGATCGTCGAGCAACATCTCCATGGCCTGGTACCCGAGGATCTTGCGCCCGCGGGCGGGCAACCCGGCGACGAAACGCACTTCCACGAAGTCGTCGGTCACGACGACGGCGGTACGCTCGAGGATCTCCTGCCCCGGTCGGTCCACGGCCAACAGTCCGCTCTTGCCGGACCCGCGCCTTCCCTCGGTCACCCGATCCAGGGCGCGGTCGAAGACGCGCAGCAAGAAGTCCTCGAGGGCAACCCGCCGATGCCGGTTCTCATATAACGCGCCGGGGAAAGCGGCCCGGTCCCCCGGGAGGCGCAAACGCATCTTCGAGGGTGCCGCGAAGGGGTCGCCCTGCACGTGATCGATGTACAGCGTGAACGCCTCCACGCGGTAAGCGCCCGCGATGTCCTTGTAGGCCTTGTATCCGCGGTTGTCGATGCGGGCCAATTCCTTTTTCAGCTTCTCGGCGTCGGCAATTGCACGCATGTGATCCCTCCCGGGGGGCGTCCGTTCCGATCGAAAACATCCTTCGCTGTTGCGGTTGCGCGCGCAGGGGGTGTGATCACGTCACGCAGTCCACCCTACGCGTTCGCCGGCCCCTGTCGTCGATCCAGCGCGGGGCCGCGATAACGATGGTCGCCCCGGCGCAGCGTATACCGCGCGGCGTCCAGGGTCTCCGCCAGCGGGACCGCGTACTTGCGCGTGGTATCCGCCAGCGTGCGCAGCTGGGAAACCGTGAGGGTCTCCTCCTCGGCAAACCAGCCGTCCAGGCGATCCAACAACGCCTCCCAGCATCCCGCTTCGACGACGAAGCCGCCCGCGGCGACCAGGTCTCCCCGCCGCAACAGGAACTCCAGCAGGTGTTCGCCACCACCCTCGGCCAGCATCTCGATCGCCTCGGCGCGCGAGAACGGTTGCATGCCGGATGCCCGCGCGGCCTCGAGGAATCGTTCCGCCACCGGCCCGCTCGCCTCGTCGAGGCGCGGTTCGTGTCCGGCCGGTGCGATGCGGCCACGCCGGCGTACGATGTGGCCCGCATCCCCGGCGGCGGTGACCAGGGCTTCGAAGGCGTCCGCATCCATCGACGGGTAACGGCGACGATGCACCACCTCCAAGGGTACACCCAGCCCCAGGGGGTTTTCCAAGACCCGCTCCCGGGCCTCGGCGAGCAGTTGTTCGACGAAGTGCGACCAGGAAGCGGGAGCCAACACGTGGCCATCGTCGAGGAGGAGCACCCGGTCCGAAGCGGCGAGGGCCTGGAGCGTGGTGTCGAGGGTGGACCGATCCATGGCGAGATCCCGGGCCAGGGTCTCCCGGTCGGCCGGGAACCGAAACGTGGGGACGCCCTCCACCGCGGCGAGGATGCGTTCGGATGGATCATCGGCGGCCCGGCGGCGAAGCAGGGCGATAGCGTGCGTGCGGCCGCGCCGGTAGCGGTACCCGTGAACGTCGAGCACCCGTCCGCCGGCCACGGTGTCGACGGGGCTCGGGCGACGGAGAATGAAGCGGTCCCCGAAGGCGGCCGGTACGCCCCCGCGAACGTGCATGCGGGCAAAACCCGTCTCCCCCGGGGCGATTTGGTCGCCCTCGAGGATCGAGAGGCGCGCCGGGACCTCCGCCGTCCCCATGTGCAGGGTCAGCAGGTCACCCTCCCCGAGCGGGGGCACCCCGGGCAGGACCCGGATGTCCGCGGCCAGCACCCGGTGGCTGGCGAATCGGCCGGGCGCGGCGACCCAGCAGCCGCGCGGCAGGTCGGGTGGGGACAACCCGGGCAGGTTGATCGCGACCCGCCCCCCGGGCGCGGCCCGTTCGACGGGATCCCCGTGCAATTGCACGGATCGCGCGCGCGTCCGCTGCCCGCCGGGCACCACTTCCAGGGCATCCCCGACCGCGATCCCGGCACCACGCAGGGTACCGGTCGCCACGGTGCCGATACCGGGTACGGTGAAGGCGCGATCCACGGGGAGGCGCGCCCCGCCCGATCGACCCGGCATCGATCCCCGGAGGGCCCTCCGCGCGGCATCTTCCAAGGCCGCCCGCAGGGCATCAAGGCCCGCCCCGGTAAGGGCCGAAACGGGTACGATATCCGCCCCGGCGAGGGACCGATCCGCGAGGATCTCCCGCACTTCCTCTTCGGCCATTTCCCGGAGATCCCCGTCCACCAGGTCGGTCTTGGTAAGGGCCACCACACCGTGGCGGATGTCCAGCAGGTCGATGATGTCCAGGTGCTCCCGCGTTTGGGGCATCACGCCCTCGTCCGCCGCCACCACGAGCAGGGCGAGGTCGATGCCGTAGGCGCCGGCGACCATGTTCCGCACGAAGCGCTCATGCCCCGGGACGTCGACCACCGAGGCGATCAGGCCTCCGGGGAGCTGCAGGCGGGCAAAGCCGAGGTCCACCGAGATGCCGCGGCTTTTCTCCTCGGGCAATCGATCGGTGTCCTGTCCGGTCAGCGCACCCACCAGTACCGTCTTGCCGTGATCGATGTGTCCTCCCGTGCCGATGACCAGGTCGACCAGTCGACATCACGCCCCTTCGAGGGAATCGAAATACAGCTCGAGGGATCTCCCGGTGGCGGCTCCATCCCCGACGGCCGTGGCGATCTGCTTCTGGCCCTTCTGGCGGACGTCGCCGACGGCGAAGATGCCGGGCACAGGGGTGGTACCGTCCTCCTCGGCGAGAATGTAGCCCTCTTCATCCAGGGGCAACACGTCGCCGACGAAGCCGGTGGCGGGATCGTTGCCAATGTAGACGAAGACCCCGGAGACCGGGAGGCGCGAGATGTCCCCACTTTGGACGTTCTTGAGCATCAGTGCCTCGACCGCGGATTCCCCCTCGATCGACTCGACCACGCTATCCCAGACGACCTCCACCCTGTCGTGATCCCTGACGCGGCGCTGCAGCACCTCCACGGCGCGCAGCGCATCACGCCGATGGATGATGTGCACCTTGCTGGCAAACCGGGTCAGGAAGAGGGCCTCCTGCACGGCGGAATCGCCGCCGCCCACGCACGCCACCTCGCGATCCCGGAAAAAGGCGCCGTCGCAGGTGGCACAGTAGGAGACGCCCCGCCCGCGCAGGGTATCCTCGCCCGGAACACCCAGGGGGCGAGGGGCGGAACCCGAGGCGATGACCAGGGCCTTGGCGCGGTACGTATCGTCGGCCCCCACGGCCACCCGGGTCCCGTCGGCCTCCGCCGAAATGCTCTGGATATCGTCCATGACGATCTCGGCGCCGAACCGCAGTGCGTGCTCGCGAAAGGCCTCGGCCAGTTCCGCCCCGGTGATCTCCGGAAAGCCCGGGTAGTTCTCAATGGCGTCGGTGGTCGCCACCAGGCCGCCGGGCACCTCCCGCTCGATCACGAGGGTGCGGCGGCCGGCGCGGCCGGCATAAATGGCGGTGGCCAGTCCCCCGGGGCCCGCTCCAATGATGATGACATCGTACACACAACCATCCCCTTTCCTCATTCTCTCTCCCGTATGATATCACTCGCGGGGAGGATGCTAACGGTAAAACGATGAAGAAATCCGATAACAGGGTGGATTTAGTAATTTTTCCATATTCCCTATTGTAATATGGAAAACCACCCGATATAATACATGGCAGTAGGTTTCACAATCTATATGCCCTAGGGCGGGTCGCTTCAAGCGACAAAGGCAAACGCTTCCGAAAGGAGCGGACGCAAAGCCACGGATCTACGGTCTCCGGGGAGACTAAGACCGCCGGGTTGCCGAAAGGAACCGAGCCCGTTTTTTGATTGACCCCCTTTCCGGCTGTCACCTTACGCGAACCTCGCCAGGGGCGAGAGGAGCGTTACAGGTGGCTTTCTTCAAGAGCGCTCACAGGTCCATACTCATCTTAACCATCATCCTCGTCGCGCTGGGCACCGCCGGGGTCGTCCATGCCGAGGAAACCGCACCCGAACTGTATACGCTGGAGACCTCGCTGCGCGTACAAAACGTCGGCACTACCGTGAGCCGATTCGTGCGCGTGCGGGCCCCGCTGCTTTCGGCCGGGAGCCGCTACGGGACGGTACTCGAGGAAACGTACAACCTGGAGCCGGACGAGATCGTCGAGGAAAATGGTAAGCGCATCGGAGTCTTTTACATACGGAACCTGCAGCCGGGCGCCAGCTTCACCCTGCGAATCGGATACACCGTCGACCGTACGCAGCGGGAAGCCGCGGCGGTAGAGCATGCGTGGGAGGCACTGGATGAACCCAAGGTCGCCGCGGATGATCCCGGGATCGTGCAAGCAGCCCAGCGGGTGACCCACGGTGTCTCCGAGGGCCAGGCGAAAATCGATGCCCTGCTGGAATTTACCCACAACCACGTCCGATATGATCGCGAGTCACCCTATCGTAACCAGGGAGCCACGACCGCCCTGGCCCACGGTGAGGGCGTCTGCGAGGATTACGCGACGCTGTTCGTCTCCCTCGCGCGGGCGTCCGGGATCGATGCCCGCATGGTATACGGTTACTACTATTCGACCAATCGGGAGGCATGGGAGCGGCACGCCTGGGCGGAGTACCGCCTCGGGGACGACCTTGGCTGGCAATCGGTGGATCCGACGATGGGTACCGCCATCGGTGTC
>Ga0207421_10008631_pt1 | contig 10522 bp, 13 predicted proteins | sample SodLakKL_010_SED_4_FD_187542 | JGI IMG/M metagenome (GOLD analysis project Ga0207421, IMG submission 187542) | Alkaline sediment microbial communities from Lake Tanatar, Kulunda Steppe, Russia - 8KL_010_SED (SPAdes) (version 2) | ecosystem: Environmental > Aquatic > Non-marine Saline and...
GACGTGGATAGCGAGGAAGCGACCTCTGCCACGGCAAGTCGCGGAGCTAAACCACAAGCTCCTTCCTAAATCTACGATTTAGGTGGAAGTAGTTGACTAAGTGTGGTTTAAATGGATGAAAACAAATTTGTCGAAAGTGGTGGCATGATCCAGAAATCAACAGATAAGAAATGTCCCAATTGTAATAGAAAGTTAATTTTTGAATATAGTGATACGTCTTATGAATCTTGGAGAGGTTATATTTGTTTTTATTGTAATAAAACTTATACTGTAGAAGGGTTTGATAGTAATGAGTGATAAAACCGAATTTGAGAAGTTTGTTGAAAAATTAGCTGAAGAGTATGTAGATATCATAGAGTGTAACACATTAACTGCTGAGAAAATTGAAGCTAGTAAAATGCCAGAAGATTGGGATGGTATATAAATGAGAGAGTTGTTATTTATAAAGGAAACGGGTTATTTTCAGTATTTGACAGATTCACTTATAAACCCCTCTCTAGATTGGATTTTTTTACCACTTACCCTACCCCAATTAACAATTAAAACACGATAAAAACATACTTTATATGAAAATATTAAAAATTGTTTCAAAAACTTTCGAAAGTATTATAAATATACAATAAAAAGTAATAAAATGATACAGTTTAAAAGTGTTGATAAATATGGAGAGAAAAAAAGATAAAATAAAAACTAAAAGTGAGAAACGAAAAGATGTTTATCTCAGCAATATGAAAATGAAAGAAGCTAGAGAAGAAGCTAGAAAAAGATGGATAAGACATAGAAAGAAAAACAGTAAAGACGGGACAATAATAACAGATTCGTTAGGAGCAGACCTGTTAGGAATGATCGGTGAGTATGCATTTGGTGAATATTACAACTTACCTGTAGATACTACTTGGAGACCTTTTGGTGATGATGGTTGGGACTTCATGGTTGGATATAATGATGAAATTGTTACTATAGATACGAAGATAACTAGAAATGATACTGATCCTATCTTAAGGGCAAGTTATTATAGAAAGAAAAGACCTGATATATATTTTTTAATATCTTCAGTTGCTAATAATTTATCTTCGCTTAACAATTGTAAGTTTCATCTTGAAGGTTGGTGTTGGGCTAAAGATTTGTTAGTTGAGGAGAGAAAAAAGAAGAGGAAATACGACAAGAAAAGTTACAATTATGTTATGCATAATAGAGAGTTAAATGAGCCTTTTGAAAAACAAGAATTGTATGAAGGTGATGTGAGTGAGAAATAAATTGAGTGAAGAAGATACTTATATATATAATGAAGAACATTCTATTGATAGGTTTTCTATCTACAGTGTTAAAGGTGTTAAAGTGATTGATAGAAACAGAAATTCAGATATGCTTTTAGATATTAAAGATATGTTTGATTCTTTAGATAGTAAAATTGAAAAAGTTAGTAATATTGAAAATATTTATTCAGTTACTGTAGATAGTGATGTAGAAAGAATACATATTTTGTATGATCCTTTAAGGATAAGAATTCTGAATAGTGGTAAATTCAAATATCCTTTACTTACATTAGAAGGGAGAAAAATGCGAGGTGATATCGAATGGATTTAAAACCTATAAAAGATATACCCAACAAAGGTTTGTTAGCTATATGTGCTATAGTTGCAATTACAATACTTGGTGTTTCTGGTGTTGTATCAGGTGAGAGAATAATCAATGCATTAATGTTACTGTTAGGTTGGTTATTCAATAGTGGATATGATTATGCAAAAAAGAAAATAAGAAGATTGAAAGGTGTATAGTGATAATAAGTTTTAAAAAGGTATATACTAATTTTTAGTTAATGTGTTATGGTAATAATCGCAACTTAAAAGAATTGTTTGAATTTGTAGATAATGAGTTACAGAAAGCAAAACATAAAAAACATAAATGTGAAAAATCTGAAAGTTCAATGTTATATAAATATTGGAAAGGATATATTAATTCTTTAGAAAAAGTTGAAGAAAAAATAATTAATACAGCTAAAAAAGAAAAAGAGAGAATAAATACAACTCATGCGTAAGAGTTGTATTAAATTTCGAATTCTTTTCTCTGAAAATATTCTTTTGTTTTACCTCTGTTCCAATTTTTAACTGGTCTGTAATATCCAACCACTCTTGAATAAACTTCACAAGATTCTCCACATGATGGACATTCTGCATGTTCTCCTGCCATATATCCGTGGTTATCGCATATGCTGTATGTAGGTGTTAAAGTTACATATGGTAACTTTGAGTTAGTTATTATTTTCTTTATTAATGTTCTTGCACCCGTTCTTGACATTTTTTCTCCTATAAATGCATGAAATACTGTACCTCCAGTATATAACTGTTGTAAAGGCTCTTGATGTTCTACTTCTCCAAATAAATCTCCAGTTTCATATACAGGCAGTTGTGTTGAGTTTGTATAATAGACATCATCACTCCTTAAGTTTTGCATATGCAATGGCAAATTTCTAAACATATCTGGTAAATTTTCTTTATCTTTTTTAGCCAATCTGTAACATGTTCCTTCTGCTGGTGTAGCTTCCAAGTTATATATGTTACCTGTTTCTTCTTGAAATTCCTCTAATTTTTTTCTCATAAATTTGAGTGTTTCAATAGCTAAATTTTTACCTTCATCTGTTATAAGAAACTTACCGTTTAGAAGATAATGACATGCTTCGTTCATTCCAACCAAACCTATTGTGGAGAAATGCATATCCAAAGTACCTAAGTATCTTTTTGAATATGGTAACAATCCACGTTGCATATTTTCTTCGACAATTTCTCGTTTTATCTCTAAAGATTGTTTAGCTAGTATCATTTTTTCATTTATCTTCTGGAAGAACTCGTCTTTACTGTTAGATAAGTAAGCCAATTTTGGCATATTAATTGTAACTACACCTAATGACCCTGTTTTGTCTGACGAACCGAACAAACCACCTGTTACATTCTTTTTCAATTCATCAACCGATAATTGAAGACGACAACACATACTTCTAATATCTTGTGGCGAAGAGTCTTTATTACCAATAAAGTTAGTGAAATATGGTAAACCGTATTTTGCAGTCATATCAAATAACATATCTGCTTTATCACTATTCCAATTAAAATCATCTGTTATGTTATACGTCGGTATTGGGAAAGTGTTGTGCAGTAAAACACCATCTTCATTAACAAATTTTCCGTTAGAAGTTATGTCATACAAAAACCCACTAAATTCAACCTTCTCAATATCTGTTACTACGTTAACCGACAAATCACTTTTTGCATATTCATCAACACCTTTCGAATGTGCCCTTTTATACCTCTCGTATTTTTTCGAGCCCACTCTGTGTGCATTAACATGTTCCCAATGGTTGTTAGATACCCTATCATCTTCTCCTACCAAAATGTAATTTCTTTCGTTCTTTTCTTCTTGTTTATTATTCAAACTACTAGTCTTACCCAAAGTCAGCAAAAAAAGTCTTAGTTCTCTTAATAATTCATTATCTGCTTGTTTGAATACACCTGTCCCCCTTGTTCCGTCTGCTTTGAAGAGTCCTTTCCAAAATTCTGTTCTTATCTCGTCATTTCCTCTCCACACACACTTAGGTATTTTCTTTTTGTTCTCTTCTTCAACATTAACAGAAAAAATATCTATCATATTTTTTCTTTTGTACATTATCTCTGACCAGTCGTCTCTTATGTAAGAGGGCAACACATCGAACTCTTTTTTCATTCTCCTTATTATCTCATAACCTTCCTCTTCAGACGCCGGCGAAAAAGATATACCGTGTTCGTTTTTGTAGCCGTCTCCAACGAAGTACCCATAAAGCCAAGCCAAATTTCTTGACATCTTAATTTCGTTTCTACTTGTCTTAGAAGTGCATCCTCTAACTCCCTCCTTCCAAACTCTCTCATAGTCGTTATATGTTATCAAGTTGTCTTTCTCTGGTTCGGGCAAATCAATATTATTTACTGTGACAATAATATCTCCTCTTCTAAGCTCACTTCCTTTTATTGGGACAACCTCTTGTTCCTCATTTACCGTGAAAACGGAATGGCCGGGAGAAATTTTTATGGTTTTCTTCTTGTCCGTACTTATCTTCAAAATGTGTCCTTCGTGCTTGTGTTTTATTATTTGTTCTGCTTCTACAATTTCTGAGTTCATTTCAGAGGTCGAAACTATACTTTTGTTTAACTTTCTCACTTTACCGCCTCCTTCTGCTTCCTCAAATAAGTCTCTTATCTCTTTGGACACCAACTTATTGTTTTCCCAAACAACAATTCTTGTATCTCCTGTTACACTGAAAGGTCTGCCGTCTTTGTCTCCTTCCATCATAACTTCCATAAATGCTTTGTTTATCATATCTTGTTCATCTTTGTAATCTGAATATACAGATTCTTTTAATTCACCGCCTATCATAATTGGTTGGTCTGCTAAATCTTCTGGAATTGTCCAATCAAACGTTAAATTACTAAATGGGGTTTGTCCTGCCCATCTACTAGTCACATTTAGGTTAAAAACAAATTTCTGCATACCTTGTTTTACTTCTTCGTAAGATAAATTATCTTCACTTACAAATGGAGCTAGTAGACTGTCCATAGAGTTAAATGATTGTGCACCTGCCCATTCATTTTGTAAAGTTCCTATAAAATTCATCATTTGTAAAAGTGCTGTATCAAAATGTTTTGCAGGGCCAGATTGTATTTTACCTTCTACTCCGTTAAATCCTTCCCTTAATAAATCTTGTAATGACCATCCAGCACAATAAGGGCCAATTCCAAAAGAAAGATCATGTATATGTAGATCTCCATTTCTATGTGCATCAGATATTTCCTTTGGATATATTTCATTTAGTGTATAGTTACCTAAAATTTTACTTGCTGTATTTTTTTGTAAACCAGATATAGAATATCCAACGTTGCTGTTTTCTTTGACTCTCCAATCATTTTTACTAATATAACTTTCTACTGTTTCTTTCACATCAATTTTATCCTTTGTTTTTTGTGTATCGGATACGTTCTTCTCCTGCTCTATGCTCTTCATTAAAACACCTCCTGAGTACTTAGAGTATATAATTATTTGTAGTTAAACCCTATTAAGATTTACTGTTTTTCTTAATATTTTAGTAATTACTTACACAGTAATTAACAAAAACATTAAATAGCATTAACTACAAATAGTAATTCAGAGATTATAATGAAATATATCAGAGCTAGAAATATACCAAATGCTTGGTTCGAAGTTTGTAAAACTATATACAAAGATGGTATCGAGTATGAAGTAGGTAGGGGTAGTGAAGAAACATTAACAAAGAAAATATCAGTTTCTTTAGAAATAACAAATCCTGAAGAGAGACCTTTGGTTGATGATAAAGCACCTGTTTCTGATTTGAATAAATATGCAGTTGAAAATTTATTTATGAAAGATAATGAAAGTTATGAATATACTTACGGAAGTAGGTTTAGACAAGAATATGACCAGATGGAGAGAGTTATTGAAAAATTCAAAGAAGAACCAAATGATAGACAAAACACTATGATTACAAGAAAATGTGATGATTTAGAAATCGAAAATCCTCCCTGTCTTACTGTTTTAGATTTAGAAATTGTAAATGAAAAACTTATAAGTTATTCGTATTGGAGAAGTTGGGATGCATATACAGGACTTCCAGCAAACCTAGGAGGATTGCAACTATTAATTGAGTATATGGCCAAAGAGATAGGTGTTGAAAGTGGAAAAATGTTTGCATTTAGTAAAAATCTTCATTTGTATGAAAGACAATTTAAATTTGTAGAGGATATGATTGCAGATAACCCATATGAATCAGAATATAACTTAAATAATTTTGAAAGTGATTACAAATGAAACTTAGTGTTGTAAATACAGAAACTACTAAAAAGAAAAGAAAAAACAAACAAGATGTTTCTCAAATTCATCTTTTTTGTAGAGATGAAAATAAAGAAAGAAAAATAGTATCATTATGCGATTTTCATCCGTATTTCTATCTGGAGAACCCACACGATAAAGCTTTAGAAGAAGCTAAAGATTATAAATATATGAAAACTGATACATTAAAAGGTAATAGAGAAGTTTATTACTTAGAATATTTTGATAAGGGTTTAGTTAACAAGTATAGAAAGTTTGGTGATACTCATTATGAAGCTGATGTTTTATTTCCAGACAGATTTAAAATAGATAAAAAAATAACTAGTGGTATAGAGGTAGAAGGCCTCAATAGTGAAACTGAATGGGAAAACATATCAAAAGACGATATGGAACCTATAGATTTCTATGTAAATCCTAGATACTGTTTCTTAGATATTGAGGTTGTTTCACCTAGTACAAAATTTCCTGTCCCTGAAGATGCTGAGTTTCCTATATGTTTAATAACTATGTATGATAGCTACAGCGAAGATGTTTTAATGCTTACTACTAAAGAAGTAGATATTGGTGAAGACAACTGTACTGTTGTGTTATGTAAAGATGAGATACATTTACTAAAAATATTTATAAAAACAATTCAACGTAAAGATCCCGACATATTTCTAGGGTGGAATGTTTCGGGTTTTGATCTTACGTATTTGATAAATAGAATGAGAAAAAACGATATTAATTACAGAGAATTGTCTCCATTAGGTGTAGTTGAAGAGTATAGAAACCCTGTCAATATAAAAGGCAGAGATGTTTTAGAGTTGCGTGATTGTTATTTAAAATTGAGCACTTCTGATTTGCGTAGTTATTCTCTAGAGCACGTAGCTAAAGAAGAAGAATTAAAAACAAAACCTATACCGATAGAAGATTTTCAATATGTTTGGAGCGAAATACCGAAGAAGTTAGCTAAACATAATTACGCTGATGTTATAAATATGGTTGAGTTAGATGAAAAATTAGATTTGATTGAGTTTTTCGAAGAAATGAGTAGAATTACTGGACTAGATATGTCAGACACGTTATATAACAGTAAGATAGTCGATATGACATTTCTTAGAAGGGCAAAAGAAAAAGATATGTTATTACCGTCTAGAGGTCAACATGAAAACGTTGCGTATGAAGGAGCTAAAGTGGTTGATCCATCTGTGGGTATTCACGATAATGTTGTCGTTATAGATTTTAGTTCATTCTATCCCAACACATTACTATCCTTTAACATATCTCCAGATACTAAAATTGATGATAAGTTTGAAGCTAAAACTATCGAAAATAAAACAAATGTTATTAACTTACCTAAAGCTGGTAAAATTTCATTTTCGTTGGAGAAGGAGGGGTTTTTAACTGAAGTAACTAAAGATATGATTGAAACTAGAAGTAATAAAAAACAATTAATGAAAAATGCTGAAAGTGATGAAGTTTTCGATAAATATTACAAGCAACAATGGGTTTATAAGACAATTGCAAACTCAATATACGGCACTTTAGGATATGAAAGGTTTAGATTGTATGATTGGAAAATTGCACAAACCATAACGTATCTAGCTAAAGATATATTGTTAAATCTAATCAAAAAACTTGAACAATTAGGTTACGAAGTTGTATATGGAGACACCGATTCTTGTGCTGTAAAAGTTGATGATTTAGATAAGATAGATGAGTTAGAGAAAGTTTCAAATGATTTAACTAAGAGATATATTGATAGAAAATATAATGTAACTACTGATAGAATAAAGTTAGAAGCTGAAAAAGTTTACGATAAGTTAATGTTGTTTGATGCTAAAAAGAAGTATGCAGGGTTGGTTAGAAAAGCTGATAAGAGTAGAGATAAATATGACTTTACTGGTTTAATATCTGGCCCGAGATCAACAGGTTCTAACTTTGCTGAAACTGTTCAGAGGAGATTATTAAAGTTAGTTTTGAATGAAAAACCAAACAAAACTATTAAAAGGATGGTAAAAGATAAAATAAGAATGTACCGAGAAGGAAAAGTTCCGTATGAAGATATGGGAGTTCCTACGAAGATCAAAAGAGATCCAAGATTGGATGACCATAAAAAGAAGGAAATGTATGAACAAGGACAAGTTGATTTACTTGCTTTCGAAGAGAAAAAAGAACACAATAAAGATGAATTAATAAATTGGGTGGATAAAGTGGATGGAGAACCTGATGGTTATCATCATCATACTATGATAAAACAAGCTTGGAAGAGAACTAAAAAACTGTTAGGAATAGAGTTTAGACAATTCCAAAAACCTATGAGAATATATACTGATAAAGGTTTAGTGTTGTTTACTAATGAAAATCAGTTACATACAGTTACTATTGATTATGAGAAAAATTTAGAAAAATCTGTTAGAAATAAAATCGAAAATATTTTAAATATGGTAGGTATTAAATGGGATGAAGTTGTCCCTCCTCAATATACTAAGTTAGATGATTTTAGTTGATTCATATGAGTTTTGAAGAAGAAATAAGAGAATTGATTGGTGAAGAAAAAGAAGATATGTTTATATCTGCTTTAGTTAACTTTAGTGTAGTTTACATTTCAGATGAAGATATTTTTTCACCATTCCAATTAACACAGAAAGTTGAAAATATGATGGAAGATTTCGAAGACAAAGATGAATTTACTGAATACCTCAGAAATGAAATGAGTGATGAGAATTGGAAAAAGGCTCTGATAAGTTCTGCATACATATGTTTATCTTTCAAGAAAGAAAAAAAAGAAGAGTACTATTAAAACGATAAAATGTTGAGTATTAATGAAGTAAGTATATTTTTGATATTTCTATTAGCTTTAATTTACACACTTGAAAAATTCTTTAAAGAAATTGTTTACAATGGAATACTTGGTTTAATTATTAGAGGTACTGAAATATCTGAAGGTTGTTATATTCGCATACCTGATGAGGGTGTGAACGGTGAAGTATTAGAAGGTAAAGTGATAGGTCAAAACATATGTAACACTAAAATATTAACAGAAGATGATGGTGTTGTACACATTTATCATGATAAAATATTCGGAAATAACACGAAAGTATGGAAAGATATAGACAATTACCCTACCTAATCTTGTGATAAATCCAATTCGAAGAACACTTCTTCTGTATACCCACCTTGATATGAATACGAAAGCGTATCTATGTTAAATTCAATAACATCTCCAAAAACATCTACATCTATAGTATCTTCGTTTTCATATCTATCTTTCAAATCTTGTATATCATCTACCCAAGGTTCTAAAGGTATCCAACCTTCTATTGAACATTTTAAAGTTTCACTACCAGTTGTTTGTATGCTTGTTCTGCTTTCACCGTATTCTAAAGTATCTCTTTTAGGTATATCATGTTCGGCTGTTGTAGCTATATAATCTTTCTCTGAAAGTGGTATAGGTTCTGTTATGCTCATCTTTTCACCAACACTATTTCATATTCCCAATACGATTGTCCTCTTTCTCTATCTAAACTCATAGATTTAAAAGTGTATATATCATCAATATTTTTCTTTTCACATACAAAGTTAACTTTATCACCAATCATTGATTTTAAATCTTCCACTTGACTGTCTGGAATGGTTTCATCTTCTTCTTCTCCTATCGTAGAATAATCTTCTCTATGTACAAAAACACCATCTAAAATAACTATTTCCGATTCTAAACCTTGGTTATAACTTCCAGTTTCAAATACAAAATCTGTATCTATATCATCTTTTTCAGCAATTAAATTATTTAAATCTACATCTAAAACTCTAGGTTCAGGTATAAATTCGAAATTATTTATATATGTACTCATTTTTACACTTATATTTTAATTTTTAACTTTTTAAATTTTTTGTTTGTTTTTAATTGTTAAATATGTAATAATATAAAAGATAAATTAATAATAAAAAATATTTCATATAAAAAACTATAAAAAATTCTTTAAATTTATTCATTTTTTATTCATTATCTTCATCATTACATTCTTCTATTAGATACTCCAACTCTTTATCTAATATATCAAAATTATTTTCACATTTATTCTTCAAGGTGGTCTAAACGTGCCATAACAATGTCTTCTTCCATAATAATCACGTATAGTTCTTTTCTCTTTTAGGCAGCCTCCTCTAACGCTTTTACACGGGTTTTAAGGTCTTCAATCACTTCTTGCTGGTCTTGGCACACTTTGAGTAAATAAGAAGTCATCCTACCTAATTCTACCCCTTCATTTTCAGCATTTTTCAACTCTTCTTCAGAAATTGTGACCTCTTCTTTTGATATACCTTTATTACCTAAACCCGAAGATTTCTTTTCCTTAATCCTGTCTTTTACGACCTCCACCGCTTTTTTTCTATCTATACCTCTATCATTCATAGCCTTTTGAATAGGTGAAGGTTTTTTTACAAAATCTGGAAGATTTTTTCCTTCAAATCTCTGGTTTTTTAAATCATTTAAAGTGTTTTCCGTAAAATCTGGCGGTGAATGGGTTGAAAAGTCCTTTGAATGCATATCCTCAAAATAATAAAAACTATCACCTACTTGGTGTTTTCCTTGAATATAAGGCTCTATATAAACAGTAGTGTCGCCCGTAGTTCTTGTAAGGTCTATACGGTAATCGTCGTCCCCTGC
>Ga0207421_10008632_pt1 | contig 10522 bp, 5 predicted proteins | sample SodLakKL_010_SED_4_FD_187542 | JGI IMG/M metagenome (GOLD analysis project Ga0207421, IMG submission 187542) | Alkaline sediment microbial communities from Lake Tanatar, Kulunda Steppe, Russia - 8KL_010_SED (SPAdes) (version 2) | ecosystem: Environmental > Aquatic > Non-marine Saline and...
GATCTCCGTGCGGGACCTCACCGCCGCGGTGGTGGAGAGCCGGGACGTGGAGCTCGCCGAATTGACCAGTTACATGCACGGCAGTTACGGGAGTCATGTGGGAAGCTGATTCAGTCCGTCTCGACCGCTGGCTATGGGCGGCCCGGTTCTTCAAAACCCGCCGCCTGGCCATCGATGCCATCCGGGGTGGCCATGTGCAGGTAGAAGGCGTGAGGGCCAAGCCCGCCCGGGCCGTCAAACCGGGGCAGCAGGTGATCGTTCGAAAGGCCGCCCAGACTTTCGAAGTCGAAGTGCTGCAGGTGTCGGATCAGCGGGGACCGGCCCGTGAGGCCGAGCAACTCTATCGGGAGACCGAAGACAGTCAGCAGCGGCGGGCCGGCCAGCGCGAGGCGGCCCGCCTTGCCGCCGCGGCCCAGCCGCGACCGGAGCATCGCCCGGAGCGACGCGACCGGCGGCAACTGGCCGCTTTCAAGCGGGGTAGCCGGGACTAGTCCGGGGTATCGATTCCCGCCTGATAACCGGCGGCTTCGATGCCGGCCACCGCGCACATCTCGTCGGCATCCGAGGTATCACCGCTGATCCCGACGGCACCAATGGCCTGGCCGTTTTCGATGACCAGCACTCCGCCTGGCACCGGGACGAAGCGCCCGTCCGAGGCCACGGCCACGCCGGCCAGAAATGCCTCACGGCCCTGATTGCGCCCGGCAATGGTGCGGCTGCCAATGCCGATGCCAAGGGCACCCCAGGCTTTGCCGGTGGCCACTTCCTCGCGGACGATGCCGCAACCATCCTCCCGCTCCATGGCAATGCGGTGCCCACCGGCGTCCAGCACCACCACCGTCAGGGGCATGAAGCCCTGTTCCCGGCCTTTTTCGCGGGCGGCCTGGATGATGGCCCGGGCGCTGTCCAGGGGAAGAGGGCAACTGAGGGGGAACACGTCGCTTTTCGGCATGGTGGAGTCTCCATTGATGATTGGCTGGGTTGATCGAATCGGCGGCAGAGCTAATCACACTCGGGCGCGCCGCTCAAAGGCATTGTCGCGCACTCAGAAATTCAGCGAGTATTTCGCCGGTGCGGGAGTCCCGGTTGCGGGCCACCTGTTCCGGGGTGCCCTGGGCGACGATGGCGCCCCCGGCCTGTCCGCCCTCGGGCCCCAGGTCGATGAGCCAGTCGGCCTCGGCAAGAATATCCAGATCGTGTTCGATAACCACGACGCTGTGCCCCATGTCCACCAGTCGGTGGAGCACGCCGATCAATCGCTCCACATCCGCCATGTGCAGCCCGACCGTGGGTTCGTCCAGAATGTACAGGGTCTGGCCCTGAGGGACGCGTCCCACTGACGGCCTGGCCTTGGTGAGCTCGGTGACCAGCTTGATCCGCTGGGCCTCACCGCCGGAGAGGGTCGGACTGGGCTGTCCCAGTGTCAGATAGCCCAGTCCGGTGTCCCGTAGCAGCTCGAGAGCGTGATGGATTTTCGAATGGGCAGCAAAGAAGTCCACGGCGGATTCGATGTCCATTTGCAGAACCTCGCCAATGGAGCGGCCGCGCCAGCGCACCGCCAGGGTTTCCGGCGTGAAGCGCTGTCCGTGACAGGACTCGCAGGGCACGGTGACATCCGGCAGGAAGTTCATCTCGATGCGCCGCATGCCCTGGCCGTCGCACTCCGGGCAACGGCCCTCCCGGGTGTTGAAAGAAAACCGCCCCGGGCCATAGCCGCGGATGCGGGCTTCTTCGGTCTGCGCGAACAGTCGCCGAATGTCGTCATAAATGCCGACATAGGTGGCGGGGCAGGAGCGGGGCGTTTTGCCGATGGGGGTCTGGTCCACCTCCAGGACCCGCTGCAGTGACTCCCATCCCTTGATCCCCCGGCAGCCGTCCGCCCGCTGCCGCTCGCCGTCACGACTTAGCCAGCGCCGCAGGTTGGTGTGCAGGACATCCCGGATCAGGGTGCTCTTGCCGGACCCCGACACCCCGCTGACCACGGTCAGGCATCCCAGCGGAATATGCGCCTCAACCTGCCGGAGGTTGTTGGCATGAGCGCCCTTGATCAGCAGCGCCGGACCCTGATGAGGGTCCCGCCGGGCGGCCCGCATCGGGTGCTTGAGTGGATTGGACAGGGCCCGACCGGTCACGGAGTCCGGATCTTCCAGCAGCCTTGGCAGCGGCCCCTCGGCCACCACCCGTCCGCCGCGGACACCGGCGCCGGGCCCCAGGTCGATGACGTGATCCGCCTGCCGGATGGTTTCTTCATCGTGCTCCACCACCACCAGGGTATTGCCCTTGCGCTCCAGTGCCCGGAGTGTCTCCAGCAACAGCCGGTTGTCCCGGGCGTGCAGGCCGATGGTGGGTTCATCAAGGATGTAGCAGACCCCCTGAAGATTGGAGCCCAGTTGGGCTGCCAGCCGGATACGCTGGGCTTCGCCGCCGGACAGGGTCGGGGCGGCGCGGTCCAGGGTCAGATAGCCGAGCCCCACCGCGGACAGAAACTGCAGCCGACTGCGCAGCTCTGCCAGGATATCTCGGGCGATCTCGGCATTCCGGCCTTCCAGCCCGGGTGCTTCGAAAAAGGCCCGGGCCTCGTCGATGGACAGGGCGCCAAAATCCGCGATCCCCCGCCCGGCAAAGCGTACGGCCAATGCCTCCGGTCGCAGGCGATGGCCATTGCAGGCAGAGCAGGTCTGCGGCTCGTCGCTGTCATCGGCCCGCCACTGGTTTTCCTCGCCGGTCTGCTCGGCATCAAAGCCCGGCAGGCGGGTGCCCGTGCCAAAGCATGACGGACACCAGCCATGCCGGGTGTTGTAGGAAAAAAGCCGGGGATCGAGTTCCGCGAAGCTGCGGCGGCAGCTGGGGCAGGACCGCTCGGTGGAAAACAGGGCGGTCTCGCCGTCGCCGGTCTGCACACGGATCTGGCCGCGTCCGTAGGCCAACGCCTGCGCCAGCGCCTCGGTGAGCGTCGACTCCGCCGACGGGTCCGGGGTCAGGGTGGCCACGGGCAGGTCGATATCATGTTCCTGGTATCGATCCAGCCTCGGCCAGTTGTCCGTGGGCTGGTCTTCGCCATCCACTCGAAGGTGAGAGAAGCCCTTGCCGGCGGCCCACTGGGCGAGGTCGGTGTAGTACCCCTTGCGGGCCACCACCAGTGGCGCCAACAGCTCGATGGGTTGGCCCCGGCGGTTCTCCAGCAGATGCGCAGCAATCGCGTCCTGATCCTGATGGCTGATGGGCACCTGACAGTCCGGGCAAACCTGGGTGCCCAGCTTCACGAACAGCAGGCGCAGAAAGTGATGCAGTTCGGTGAGGGTGGCCACCGTGCTCTTGCGGCCGCCCCGGCTGGTGCGCTGCTCGATGGCCACCGTCGGCGGTATGCCGAACACGGCATCGATGTCGGGGCGTGCCGCCGGCTGCACGAATTGCCGGGCGTAGGCGTTCAGGGACTCCAAATAGCGGCGCTGGCCCTCGTTGAACAGAATATCGAAGGCCACCGTGCTCTTGCCGGAGCCGGACAGCCCGGTAATCACCGTCATGCCCTGACGGGGTATGCACAGGTTGATGTCCCTCAGGTTGTGCTCCCGGGCATGATGGATTTCGATGCCGTCAGGCCGGCGCACCGCCGCGTCCGGAGGGGCCGGTTCGGCCACCCCGGGTGATGCTTGCCCGTCCAGTTCGGCGCGATAGCGCTTCAGGGCGGCCCCGGTATGGCTGCCACTGACTTCCATCAGCGTCCCGGGTGGCCCCTCGGCCACCCGGTGGCCGCCACCGTCGCCGCCTTCCGGGCCCAGGTCCACCAGCCAGTCCGATGCCAGCATCACATCCAGATTGTGCTCAATGAGCAGCACCGAATGCCCCGCCGCTAGCAGACGCTCGAAGGCGGTCAGCAGGACGCTGATGTCGGCGAAGTGAAGACCGGTGGTGGGCTCGTCGAAAAGAAACAGCTTGTGTCCACCGCGACGCCGGCTTGCCTTGGCCAGGTGCCCGGCGAGCTTCAGGCGCTGGGCCTCGCCGCCGGAGAGGGTGGGCACCGGCTGGCCCAACTGCAGGTAGCCCAGGCCCACCGCCGCCAGTGGCTCCAGTCCCCGCAGGACTTCCGGTTGATCGGCCATGAATTCGCGGGCCTCGTCCACGGTCATGGCCAGGCAGTCGGCGATGGAGGCCGGAGGACGGCTGACACCGGACGCCGGGGGCAGGCGGACCTCGAGGACGCTGTCGCGGTACCGCTTGCCATCGCAGCTGGGGCAGCGCAGGTAGACATCCGAGAGAAACTGCATTTCGACGTGTTCAAAGCCGTTGCCGCCGCAGGCAGGACAGCGTCCGGCCCCGGCATTGAAGCTGAACGTCCCGGCGGTGTAGCCCCGTTCGCGGGCCAGCGGCTCCCGGGCAAAGGCCTTGCGGATGGCGTCAAAAGCCCCGACGTAGCTGGCGGGGTTGGAACGGGTGGTTCGGCCGATGGCCGCCTGGTCCACCAGCACCACTTCGTCGATGGTGTCAGCGCCGTCGACGCCATCATGATCGCCGGGCGGATCCACCGCCTCGCCATGGCGCTTGCGCAGGGCGCGGTAGAGCACGGTTTCCAGCAACGTGGATTTACCCGAGCCGGAGACGCCGCTCAGGCAGACCAGTCGGTGCAGCGGCAACCGCACGTCGATATTTTTCAGGTTGTGCTCCCGGGCCCCGCGAATGACCAGCCATTCTGAAGGCGCCGGCCGTTCCTCCCGGTCCAGGGCCGCGACCCGCTTCTCGCCCCGCAGGTAGGCGCCGGTCAGGGAATTGGCATCCGCCAACAGTTCGGCGGGTCCGCCGTTAAAGATCACCGCCCCGCCATCGCGACCGGGTCCCGGACCGATGTCGAGGATCCGGTTCGCCGCTCGCATGATGTCCGGGTCGTGTTCCACCACCACCAGCGTGTTGCCGGCGTCGCGCAATCGTTGCATGACCCCCGTGATCCGGCCGATGTCCCGCGGATGCAGACCGATACTGGGCTCGTCCAGCACGAACAGGGTGTTCACCAGCGATGTGCCCAGGGCGGTGGTGAGGTTGATGCGCTGAACTTCACCCCCGGAGAGCGTCCGTGACTGACGATCCAGGGTGAGGTAACTCACGCCGACGGAATCCAGAAAACCCAGCCGGGCCTGAATCGATTGGAGCAGCACCGGGACGGCTTCGTCCAGCGGCGATGGCAGCGCCAGCTCCTCGAAGAATTGATGGAGGGTATGCAGGGGGAGGGTCATGAGGTCATGCAGACACAGCCCGGGCAGCCCGTGGAAGGCCTCCGCCGGCATGGTGACCCCCCGCGGCCGATGGCGGTCCGCCGGCGGCCGCGCCCTGGCGGATTCGGCATGCCCGCCGAGACGCCACTGCAATGCCTCGGGTTTGAGGCGGGCGCCTTCGCAGTCCGGGCAAAGGTCGTAACTGCGGTATTTGGACAGCAGCACCCGGACATGCATCTTGTAGCTCTTGGACTCGAGCCAGTCGAAGAATCCCTGCACGCCATACCACCGCTGACGACCCCGGCCCTCGCCCTCCAGCACCCACTGACGATCGGCTTCCGGCAGGTCCTGCCAGGGAATGTCCACGGCGACCCCGGCGCGTCGCGCGTGCCGCAGCAGGTCCTGCTGACACTCGGCGGACTTGCCGGACTGCCACGGGCGGATGGCGCCCTCCGCCAGGCTGCGCTTCGGGTCCGGAATCACCAGGCCATAATCAATGCCCATGACACGGCCGAAACCGCGGCAGGTTTCACAGGCGCCCATGGGTGAGTTGAACGAGAACAGGCTCGGCGTCGGCTCACGATAATGGCGATCGCAGTCGGCGCAGTGCAGGTCGGTGGAGAAGCGATGGGTGGCCACTGGCTCGCGCTGGTCGTTCAGCTCCACCACCACCAGCCCGCCCCGGCCGCGCTCAAAGCTGGCCTCCAGGGCTTCAACGATCCGGTCGCGGCGATCCGGGGTCACCCGCAGCCGGTCCTGGATCACCCGCAGACGATGGGGGTCCAGCGACTCCACCCGGGTGTATCCCTGACGATCCAGCAGACTGCGGATTTCCGCCTCGTCGTAGTTTTCCGGGATATCCACATCGAAGCCGATTAGCACCCGGGACTCCGGGCAGCGGGTCATGAGCCGGTGATAGACGCCATCCGCAGTATCCCGGGCCACTTCGCGGCCACAGCCGCCACAGAACAGCGTCGCCGCCCGGGCAAACAACAGCTTCAGGTGGTCGTTGAGCTCGGTCATGGTGCCCACCGTGGAGCGGGAGGTGCGGACCGGGTTGGTCTGGTCGATGGCAATGGCCGGTGGAATGCCCTCCACCCGGTCGGTGGCCGGGCGATCCATGCGGTCCAGAAACTGCCGGGCATAGGGTGAAAAAGTCTCGACATAGCGCCGCTGCCCCTCGGCATACAGCGTGTCGAAGGCCAGGGACGATTTGCCGGAGCCCGACACCCCGGTAATGACGATCAGCTCGCCGGTGGGCAGGTCCAGGTCCAGGTTGCGCAAATTGTTCTGGCGAGCGCCGCGGATGCGGATCGACTCGTCATTCATGGTCGCTCTCCAGTTTGTCTCGGACCAGTTGCCGCAGGGTGGTCAGGGCCTCCCGTCGGCCGGAAGCACCGATGGACCGGGCCATGGCGGTGGTATTCAGCGGGTCGCGGATGGCGGCGGCGAGCAGGGACTGCTCGGCGGGCGACAGTTTACCGACTATTTGCCGGCCCCACCGTTCCAGCGCGCCGTGGGTATCAAGCAGGGAGCGATGCCCATGGGCGAAGACCTGCAGGTCCACCGAGTCCACCGTTGCGGTATCCGCCGACGGGAGGCCACGGCTCAGCCGCCTCTGCCGGGCCCGGGGCAGTTCCTGCAGGGCATGGCGGCACTGGTCCGGGAGATGCACCGCCAGTCGGGCTCGGGCCCGGGTCAGCAGCATCCGACCGCCTTCACTGAGGCCGGTCAGGACGATGACGGCGTGTTCGCCGCTGCGCGGGTCGCGCCGGTTGCCCACCCGTACCACGTCCATCCCGCAGGCGTGCCAGAAGTCCAGCAACGGCCCGGTGCCGGCAAAGCTGGCCCCCAGCCAGTCCAAAGCCTGCTCGCTGGCGGCCTCGCGGGCGGCGGTGACCAGGTGACGACCGAAGCCCAGGCGGCGTCGCTGCGGGTGGACGGCGATGCGCTGGATCCGCAGGCCCTGATAGCCCGCGGCGTTGGCGATGCCGGCGTGAAAGGTCAGGGACTGGGCGATCAGATGCCCGGCCGGTCGCCGCTCACCCCGGTGGATGGCGTCGACCATGGCCGGGTCCATGCCCCCCTCCCGGCGGGCGGCTAGCACGCCCACCACCATGCCACCCTCCCGGAGGGTCCAGAGCTGCATCTCGGGGTCATCCAGCAACTGCCGGAGGTCCCGGGGTCGGGTCTGATAGTGCCCCGCCACCAGTAGCCCGAAAATGGCTTCCAGGTCCGCTTCGCCGGTGATCAGCGTCGCCGGGTCTTCGCACTGGATCGTCCAGGACTGCGGATCTCCACCGATTCCCGTAGCGGGTTCCGCGGCCAACAGCAGCAGGCGATGGGTCAGGGTTTCCAGCGGATCATCGGCGGACCAGCGAACCGGCTCCTTCAGGATGTGGCGATGCAGGCCATCGGCGGCCTTGGCGAGTGTGCCGGCGAGTTGCAATATCAAGCCTCGACCGCTGCCCTCGTAGCCGTGGACGGTACCGGTGAGTACACATCGCGGGTTCTCCTCCGCGAGCCGCGCCACCAGGGGCAGGGGCAATGCCGCGGCCTCGTCGATGAGCAGCAGGGTGTCTTCCGGTGTCACCGACTCCGGCGCGATGAATTCGGGCGGTGTGGGCCCGGCATGGGCCAGGACGGTGGATGCGGCGGCCCGCGAGGGGGCCGTCAGTCGCACTCTCTGATCGGCCAGAGCAGCCACGGCCATGCCCAGAGCGGCCGATTTGCCACGGCCACGGTCTGCGGTGATGAACAGCCGCGCCGGGTCCTCCCCCCGCGCGAGGCGCGCGATGGCGTCAACGATCCGCCGCTGATCCGTGGTGGCGGTGACTTCTGTCGCTCGGATGCGCCCCGGCCGATCAGACACTGGGTCAGGACCCTCCGGCGACGGGGAATCGGCGTCCAGTGCTTCCACTGGAGCAAAGGCCTCCAGATGCCGGATCAGGCGATCAATGAAATGCCCTCGAAAGTCGCGCAGCGACAGCCCGTGACTGACCAGCGGCTGGAGCGCGGGGTCGGGTTGCCCGATCCACCGACGCGGCGGCGGGCTCAGAAGCAGCAACGCGCCGCCCCCGGCAATGGTTCCCGACAGGGCTCCGAAGTCGTCCGGATCGAATCCCGCATGGGCGTCCAGCACACCGGCGCCCAGGGTGCGGCCGAGCAGTTGTCGCGCGCCGCCCACGGGCACCAACCGGTAGGCGGTTTCGGGCGGGTGGGTTCCCACCCAGGCCACCGTTTTGGGGGGCACCGTCGCCAGCAGGGTGGTCGCCCATCGGCGGGTGCGGGTGGCCTCGCCGTAAATCCAGAGGATGCGGCGCGGTGGCAGCCCGCTCACTGATACCCCGCCGCCTGCATCCGGAAAAGTCGGGCATAACGGCCATTCCGGGCCAGCAGCGCCTCATGAGTGCCGCGCTCCTGAATCTGTCCCCCATCCAGCACCACGATTTCATCGGCCATGCGCACCGTGGAGAAGCGATGGGAAATCAGAATGGCCATGCGATCCCGGGTCAGGGACTGAAAATGCCCGAAGATTTCCGCCTCGGCTTCGGCGTCCATGGCCGCCGTGGGTTCATCCAGCACCAGCAGATCGGCTTCGTCCCGCATGAAGGCGCGGGCCACGGCGATCTTCTGCCATTGTCCGCCGGAGAGCTCCCGGCCGTCCTTGAACCAGCGCCCCAGCTGGGCGTGATAACCCCCCGGGATGTCATCAATGAAAGCATCCGCCAGGCCTTTCCGGGCCGCGTCCTTCCAGCGGTCTTCGTCTTCAAAGTGGCGCACGTCCCCGGCGCCGATGTTTTCGCCCACCGGCAGCTGATAACGCATGAAGTCCTGGAAAATGATTCCGATGCGACGCCGCAGTGCATCGCTGTCCCAGTCCTGTAAATCGGTGCCGTCCAGCAGGATGCGGCCTCGGCTCGGAGCGTAGAGCCCGGCCAGGAGCTTGATCAATGTGGTTTTGCCGGAGCCGTTGGCCCCAACCAGGGCAAGGCTTTGTCCCGGTTGCAGGTGCAGGTCGATGGCCTTCAGCGCGTCAGCGTCATTGCCGGGGTAGCGGAAGTCGACCGCTTCGAAGCGCAGCCCGTCTCCCGGGTGATCGCCCTCGGTACGGGTGCCGGTGCCCACGGACACCGGCTGCTCCAGGTATTCGTACAGATTGGAGAGATAGAGATTGTCTTCGTACATGCCGCTGATAGCGGTCAGGCTGGCACTCACGGCGCTCTGCCCCTGGCGGAATACCGTGAGGTACATGGTCATCTGCCCGAGGGTGATGGCGCCGGCCACGGTGGTCATCACGATCCATGCATAGGTGGCGTAGAAGGCGAGGGTGGCAATCAACCCCAGTGCAAAGCCCCAGATATCCCGGCGCAGGGTCAGGCGACGGTCCTCCCGGTAGAGTCGCTGAAAGATGTCGCGGTAGCGCTGCATCAACAGCGGCCCGAGCTGGAAGAGCTTGACCTCCTTGGCACTGTCCTCCCGGGCCAGAACCGTTTCCAGATACATCTGTCGCCGGGTGTCGGGACTGCGCCAGCGAAACAGCCGGAACGCATCCCCGGAAAATTTGGCTTCGGAGAAAAATTGCGGCAGGCCGGCGAGAATCAGAATGGCCACCGCCCAGGGCGAAAACCCCAGCAGCAGGCCGGCGAAACTCGCCAGGGAGATGCCGTTCTGAATGAGTCCGAAGGTTCGGTTGACCAGACTGAGCGGGCGGCTGGACGCTTCACGACGGGCTCGCGTGAGCTTGTCGTAGAACTCGGAGTCCTCGAAGTCCGCGAGCTGCAGATCCTGGGCCTTCTCCAGAATCATCATGTTGACCCGCTGACCCAGCCGGGCCCTCAGCAGTGACTGCGTGGTTTGAATGGCCCGCTGACCGCCGGCGATCCCCGCCATGATGAAGCCTTCCAGCACCACCAGGCCGATCAGTTCGTTGGGCACGCCAGCGTCCGCCTCGATGGCGGCCACCACCCCGTCGACAATCAGTTTGCCCACCCAGGCAGCGGCGGCCGGCAACAGGCCCGCCACCAGGGTGGCGAGTGCCAGCACCACCGTTAGCAGCCGGCTGGTCTGCCACACCAGCTCGATGGCGCGCCGGCTGTAGCGAAACACGCCGAGGTACTGTTGCCAGGGTCCCGGTGGTGGCGTTGAGGAATCCGTGTTGGGGGCGGCCGGCGCGGTCATTCCCGCAGTTTACCGGATGGCTTGACTTGCGGGGGGCGATATCGGTTTACTAACGCCATGATCAGGGTAAATATCAACGACTCCCGGTCCCTCCTCGGCAGCCTGCCTCTCCGGCTGCTGCTGCGCCTTGCGCGCAG
>Ga0207421_10008634_pt1 | contig 10520 bp, 5 predicted proteins | sample SodLakKL_010_SED_4_FD_187542 | JGI IMG/M metagenome (GOLD analysis project Ga0207421, IMG submission 187542) | Alkaline sediment microbial communities from Lake Tanatar, Kulunda Steppe, Russia - 8KL_010_SED (SPAdes) (version 2) | ecosystem: Environmental > Aquatic > Non-marine Saline and...
CGCGCTTAATCGGGACGTCTTCGAACGACTGCTCCCGGCCTGTTGAGGCAGACCAGAAATATTTTACTGTGTCGCCCTTGGTTTTTACAGATTCCGAAAGGGGGTGTAACGATTGCTCAACATTACGCAGAAGAAGGAACTCGTAAGCGACCTTCATCGTAAGTTCAATGAGAAGAAGGTGTTGATCCTTGTGGATTACAAGGGCCTCAACGTTCCGAAGATGACCGAACTCAGGGCAAAGCTGCGGGAAGAGGGCGTGGAATTTCTCGTCGTGAAAAATACGCTGTTGTCCCGTGCCGCGGAAGACACCGACGTCGCCCTGATCCGGGACGGCCTTGCCGGGCCCAACGCCATCGCCATGAGCTACGACGATCCCGTCGCACCGGCGAAAGTTCTGAGTGCGTTTGCAAAGGAAAATGAAAAGCTCGAGATCAAGATGGGCGTTCTTTCCGGCAAGCTTCTCAGTTTCAGTGACATCAAGGCGCTGGCCGACATGCCGCCGCGAGAGGAGCTTCTCGCGCAGGTCCTTTCTGCCATGAACGCGGTTCCCACGGGTCTGGTTCGCGTCCTCAACAACGTGCCGGAAAAGCTTCTCTATGCACTGCAGGCAATCCGGGACCAGAAGGAAAACGCGGCCTGATTCCGGGAATGTGTGAAAACCGCACGACCGGCAGGTGAAGTGACAAACTGAATAACCAATCTTATTATTATGATTTATATTGATTTCGGAGGATAAAAAACCATGGCTGACATTACCAAAGACGATGTAATCAATTTCATTGCCAATATGTCCGTGCTCGAACTTTCCGAGCTGGTCAAGGAGCTCGAGGATAAATTCGGCGTTTCAGCGGCTGCGCCCGTCGCGATGGCGGCCGCCCCGGCTGCCGGCGGCGAAGCGGCCGCGCCGGCCGAGGAGCAGACCGAGTTCGATGTTATCCTGACGGGCGCAGGCGACAAGAAGATCCAGGTCATCAAGGAAGTCCGCGCCATCACCGGACTTGGCCTCAAGGAAGCCAAGGCCCTGGTGGAGGAAGCACCCAAGCCAGTGAAGGAAGGCGTGGTGAAGGAAGAAGCCGACAAGATGAAGGAACAGCTCGAGGGTGCGGGCGCATCCGTTGAAATCAAGTAGTGGTGAGATCAGGTAGTGGCCGAACGAAAAAAAGTCTTTTTCGTTAGGCCGTTAAGCAGGATTTGTCATGAATGACATCTGATCGCTTTGCCGCACGCGATTCATTGTTGTGAAAAACCGGCGCCGGGATCTTGTCCCGGCTGCCGTTTTTCATGGCCGATATACTAATTTACGTCGATTTGGAGAAGAAATGACAGGTAATCCGCCGAAATACAAACGATTCAGAAAAGGATTCGGTAAGATCAAGTCCATTGTCGATATACCGGATCTGATCGGAATGCAGCGGGAGTCCTATCAACGGTTTCTTCAGATGGGAATCCGGCCCGAAGACAGGCAGGATACCGGCTTGCAGGCTGTTTTCAACTCGGTTTTCCCCATCAAGGATTTTACCAACACCGCTTCCCTCGAGTTTGTTTCCTATCATTTCGGGGACGTCAAGCATTCCGTGGCCGAGTGCATCAACCGCGGCATGACGCATGAAATATCCGTCCGCATCAAGGTTCGCCTCGTTGTCTACGACGTGGACAAGGCCACCGGCGTCTCCAATATCCGGGATATCAAGGAACAGGAAATTTATTTCGGCACCATCCCCCTGATGACCGAGCGGGGCACGTTTATCATCAACGGCACCGAGCGTGCGGTGGTAAGCCAGCTCCACCGGTCTTCCGGCGTGTTTTTCGACCACGACAAGGGAAAGACCCATTCTTCCGGCAGGATCATCTATACGGCCCGCATCATTCCCGTTCGGGGGTCCTGGATCGACATGGAGGTCGACCCCAAGGACATCGTCTATATCCGCATCGATCGCAGGCGGAAGTTTCCCGTAACGCTCCTGTTCAAGGCGCTGGGATATGACGACCGGGATATTTTGTCCTATTTCTACAACAAGGAAAAGATTTATCTGGACGGCGAGAAATTCTACCGGGAGATCAACCCGGAATTTCTCAAGGGGGACCGTCCTGGCGAGGATATCATCAATCCCGAGACCGGCGAGGTGCTGGTCAAAAAGGGGCGGATTTTTACCAAGCGTGCCATCCGCCAGCTGCTGGCCACCGGCGCCACCACCATCCCTGTGACGGAAGCGGAGCTCCAGGAGCGGGTGCTGGCATCCGATGTACTGGATCCCGGGACCAGCGAAATCCTGGCCGAGTCCAACGAAACCATCACCGCGGATATGGTGAAGCTGCTGCGGGATAAAGGAGTCGGGGATTTCGAGGTGCTGGTGATGGAAGGCCCGTTTGCCAGCCAGTCCATTCGCAAGACGCTGCTGCTTGACAAGGTCAAGAGCAAGGAAGAGGCGCTGATCGACATTTACCGGCGTCTGCGGCCCGGCAACCCGGTTACCGCGGAGGTCGCCCAGGAGTTTCTGGACCACCTGTTCTTCCGGACCGCCTACTACGACCTTTCCGGTGTCGGCCGGCTCAAGATCAACGACCGGCTGGGCCAGGATACGCCGCTCGATGTACGCACCCTGCGTAAGGAGGATATCCTCAAGGCGACCAAGACACTCGTGGAACTCAGGGACACCCAGGGAGCGGTGGATGACATCGACCATCTGGGCAACCGGCGGGTTCGCGCCATTGGCGAACTGCTCGAAAACCAGTACCGGATCGGTCTGGTACGCATGGAGCGGGCTATCAAGGAGCGCATGAGCATGCAGGAGGTCGATGCCCTGATGCCCAACGACCTGGTCAACCCCAAGCCGGTATCTGCCGTTGTGAAGGAATTTTTCGGAACCAGTCAGCTTTCGCAGTTTCTCGATCAGACCAACCCGCTGTCCGAAACCACACACAAAAGGCGTCTTTCCGCGCTGGGGCCGGGGGGGCTTACCCGCGACCGGGCGGGGTTCGAAGTGCGCGACGTGCATCCGTCCCATTACGGCCGGATCTGTCCCATTGAAACCCCGGAAGGGCCCAATATCGGTTTGATCGTTTCCCTGTGCACCTACGCGCGGGTCAACGAGTTCGGCTTTATCGAGACGCCGTACCGGGTGGTTGAGGACAAGACGGTTTCCGAGGAGGTGAAGCTGCTCAGCGCGTTCCAGGAAAAAGACCATCCCATCGCGCAGGCCAATGCGCCCATCGACGAGAACAACCAGTATGTCAACCCGACGGTTACCTCCCGGGTCGACGGGGAGTTCATGATGGTGGAGCGCGAGAAGATCGAGCTGATGGACGTATCGCCCAACCAGCTTGTTTCAATCTCCGCTTCCCTGATTCCGTTTCTGGAAAACGACGATGCCAACCGTGCGCTGATGGGATCGAACATGATGCGCCAGGCGGTGCCTCTTCTCCAGACCGACGCACCGCTGGTGGGAACCGGTATCGAAAACATCGTGGCCAGGGACTCCGGGGTTACTATCGTTGCAAAGCGCGACGGGCATGTGGTGGATGTCAATGCCGCGCGCATCGTTTTGCAGCACGAACCTTCCGAGGAACACGGAATCAAGGATGTAACCATATACAATCTTTCCAAGTTCGTCCGTTCCAACCAGAACACGAGCTTCAACCACCGGCCCATTGTCCGGAAGGGGGAATTTGTCCGGGCGGGCGAAATCATCGCTGACGGGCCGGCCACGGACAAGGGCGAGCTCGCACTGGGGAAAAACGTCGTGGTTGCCTTTATGCCCTGGGGGGGTTACAACTTCGAAGACTCCATTCTGGTTTCCGAGCGTCTCGTCAAAGACGGCGTGTTTACTTCCGTGCATATCGAGGAGTTCGAGGTCCTGGCCCGGGATACCAAGCTGGGCCGGGAGGAAATCACCCGGGATATTCCCAACGTCGGCGAAGAGGCGCTCAAGGACCTGGATGAAAGCGGTATCATCCGGCTTGGTGCCGAGGTCGGCCCCGGGGACATTCTGGTGGGGAAGGTGACACCCAAGGGCGAAACCCAGCTTTCCCCGGAGGAAAAACTGCTGCGGGCCATTTTCGGCGAAAAAGCCGGGGAAGTCAAGGATACCTCCCTGCGGGTGCCGCCGGGCGTCAAGGGCGTGGTGATCGATGCCAAGGTGTTTTCCCGGCGAGGCGTGGAAAAAGACGACCGCGCCAAATCGATAGAAGACGACGAGATTGCAGCTCTCCAGAAGGACCGCGACGATGAAATCCGCATTATCGAGGAGATGGCCAGAAAGGAAATCATCGATCATCTTGCCGGAAAACAGTGCGAGGAAGACCTGACCGACGGCAAAAAGACCCTGCTGTCCGCCGGTACCACCCTGGAACGCAAAAGCCTGGAAGACGTTCCCCTCCACCTGCTTGAAAAAATCACGCTTGCGGATGGGAAGGCGGCGGAAAAGGCCGGTGAGATCTTTTCCCGCTTCCGTGAACAGAAGGAAGCCGCCAAGGCGGCTTTCGACCATCATGTGAGCGCCATTGAAAAAGGCGATGATCTGCCGCCCGGCGTCATCAAGATGATGAAGATCTACGTGGCCATGAAGCGAACCCTTTCGGTGGGCGACAAGATGGCGGGCCGGCACGGAAACAAGGGCGTCGTCTCCCGCATTCTGCCGGAGGAGGACCTGCCGTACTTCCTGGACGGACGCCCCGTCGACATGGTGCTCAATCCGCTGGGCGTCCCCTCGCGTATGAACGTGGGCCAGATTCTGGAAATTCACCTGGGGCGGGCCGCCAAGGGCCTGGGGGACCAGATCGGACGCATGCTTGACGAAAGACGCCACGACGAGCTCCGAAGGAAGTTCGCCGCCATCTTCAAAAGCGGCCCCGAGCGGGATGAAATCGACAATATATCGGACGGCGACCTGGAAACCCTGGCGCATTACAACAGGGACGGGGTTTACATGGCCACGCCCGTATTCGACGGCGCCCGCGAGGAGGAGATCAAGGATCTGCTGGAGGAAGGGGGCGTTTCCCGGACGGGGCAGGCCACCTTGTTCGACGGGCGTACCGGCGAACCCTTCAAGGAGAAGATCACGGTGGGCACCATGTACATGCTCAAGCTGCACCACCTGGTCGACGACAAGCTCCATGCCCGGTCCATCGGTCCGTATTCCCTGGTGACCCAGCAGCCCCTGGGCGGCAAGGCCCAGTTCGGCGGCCAGCGCCTGGGAGAAATGGAGGTCTGGGCCATCGAGGCCTACGGCGCGGCGTACTCGCTGCAGGAATTTTTGACCGTGAAGTCGGACGACATGGCCGGCCGCACCCGCATGTACGAGAAAATCGTCAAGGGACAGAACGTGTTCGAGCCCGGGCTTCCGGAATCGTTTCGGGTGCTGACCAAGGAACTGCAGAGCCTGGGGCTCGACATTCACCTGGTCGAAGACGACGAGTAACACCAAAGTCAATACCAATATGTGAGGAGTCAACATTGGAGACGATCTACGATTTCTTCATCAAGCCGAAGAATCCGAATCGTTATAAAGGGGTCCGGATATCGCTGGCTTCCCCGGAGCAGATCCGAAGCTGGTCGTTCGGGGAGATCAAAAAACCGGAAACCATCAATTACCGGACGTTCAAGCCGGAGCGCGACGGCCTTTTCTGCGCCAAGATTTTCGGGCCCATCAAGGACTACGAGTGCAACTGCGGCAAGTACAAGCGCATGAAGCACCGCGGCGTCATCTGCGAGAAGTGCGGCGTCGAGGTCATCCAGTCCAAGGTGCGCAGGGAGCGGATGGCCCATATCGACCTGGCTGCCCCGGTGACGCATATCTGGTTTATGCGGAGTCTGCCGAGCAAGATCGGAAACCTGCTCGACCTGACCCTCAAGTCCCTGGAAAAAGTCCTTTACTTTGACAATTATATCGTGATCGACCCCAAGGATACCGGGCTTTCCAGGCTTCAGCTGCTCAGCGAGGAAAAGTACCGGGAGGCGCGGGCGATCTATGGAAACAAATTCGAGGCCGGGATCGGCGCCGAGGCCATCCGTGCATTTCTCGAGCAGGTCGACGTGGAGGCCCTCTACAAGGAACTGCGCGAGGAGATCCTGGCAACCGGTTCGGATGCCAAGCGCAAGAAGCTGGCCAAGCGGCTCAAGGTGGTCGACGCCTTCCGGAAATCCGGTCTCGACCCGGTCTGGATGATCTTGAACGTCATCCCGGTCATGCCGCCGGATTTGCGTCCGCTGGTTCCCCTGGAGGGCGGCCGGTTTGCATCGTCGGATTTGAACGATCTCTACCGGCGGGTCATCAACCGGAACAACCGCCTGAGCCGCCTCATGGAGCTCAAGGCCCCGGATATCATCGTGCGCAATGAAAAGCGGATGCTCCAGGAAGCGGTCGACGTCCTGATCGACAACGGCCGGCAGGGGCGGGTGGTGACCGGCACCAACAAGCGGCCTCTGAAGTCCCTGAGCGAAACCCTTAAAGGAAAGCAGGGACGGTTCCGGCAGAACCTGCTGGGCAAACGCGTCGACTATTCCGGCAGAAGCGTCATTACCATCGGGCCGGAGCTTCGCCTCCACCAGTGCGGCATTCCCAAGGAGATGGCCCTGGAGTTGTTCAAGCCGTTCATCTACCATCGCCTGGAGCAGAAAGGGATCGTCACGACGGTCAAAAGCGCCAAGAAGTGGGTTGAAAAGCGGACGCCGGAAGTCTGGGATACCCTGGACGACGTGGTCAAGGAGTATCCGGTGATGCTCAACCGGGCGCCCACACTTCACCGTCTGGGCATCCAGGCCTTTGAACCGGTTCTCATTGAAGGCAAGGCGATCCAGCTGCATCCCCTGGTCTGCACGGCTTTCAACGCGGACTTCGACGGGGACCAGATGGCCGTTCATATTCCGTTGGCCATGGAATCGCAGATCGAAGCCCGGGTGCTCATGCTGGCCTCCAACAACATTCTATCGCCTGCCAACGGATCGCCCGTCATCGTTCCGACCCAGGATATCGTACTGGGAATTTACTACATGACTCTCGGGCTGCCGGGTGCCATGGGGTCCGGCATGGTCTTTGCCGATCCGGAGGAGGTGCGTGCGGCATACGATGCCGGAGTGGTCGGGCTCCATGCGAAAATCACGGTCCGGATCGACGGTAAGCGTCATGAGACCACCGTGGGAAGGATTCTGCTGTGGGAGATCATTCCCAAGGGGGATTCGTGCATTTTCCGGCACATCATGGTATCCGGAAAAGAAACCGCCGAAAAGGTCGCGGCCGAGGTGAATGCCGGCGCGGATTTCCGTTCGCTGGTGAAACAATATTCCGAGGCGTTCGACCGGACCTACCAGGGTAATATCGGACTGCTGTCGGCCTCCGAATTCCAGGAGATTTTTCAGCTGCCGAAAGGGCAGGTGGAAGATCTGTTCGCCATGGAAAAGGGAACGGTGGGGGATATCGTCCTTTCCGCAGGCAAGTATCACCTGTTCGAACTGATTGAAAAGCGGGCCGAAATCCCCTTTGAAATCATCAACAAGGTGCTCGACAAAAAAGCGCTCCGGAATCTGGTGGACTACACCTATCGCCAGAAAGGTCCCAAGGCGACCGTTATCCTGGCGGACCGGCTCAAGGATATCGGCTACAGCTATTCCACGGCCGGCGGGCTTTCGATTTCAATCGACGCCATGATTATCCCGGATAGCAAATGGGACATCCTGAAAAGGGCGGGCGACGAGGTCGACGAGATCAATCATCAGTACACCGAAGGACTGATCACCCAGGGGGAGAAATACAACAAGGTGGTCGATATCTGGGCCAAGGCGACCGAATCCATTGCCGACCAGATGATGGACTCGATGGAAAAGCCCTACCGGATGCCCGATGTGGCAAGGGACGCAGCCGAGATCGACGACAAGCGCATCGATAAGATGAGCACGGACACCGGTGGAGAATCGATCAACCCGATTTTCATGATGGCCGATTCCGGCGCCCGGGGCAGCAAGGACCAGATGCGGCAGTTGGCAGGTATGCGCGGGTTGATGGCCAAGCCGTCCGGCGAGATCATTGAAACCCCCATTACGGCCAATTTCCGGGAAGGACTTTCGGTGCTCCAGTATTTTATCTCCACCCACGGGGCCAGAAAGGGTCTTGCGGATACGGCACTCAAAACGGCCAACTCCGGATACCTTACCCGGCGTCTGGCAGATGTGGCTCAGGACTGCACGATCACCGAGCATGACTGCGGAACGGTAATGGGGATCGAGGTCGAATCCCTTCTCGAAGGGGGCGAAGTGATTCAGCCCCTGGAAGAGCGGATCCTTGGGCGGATCGTCCTGGAGGACATCCTGGACCCGTTCACGGACGAGGTGCTGGTTCCCGCCAATGAGGAGATCGACGAATCAGCGGTGGTAAGGGTCACCGAGGCGGGCGTCACGACCGTCAAAATCCGCAGCGTGTTGACCTGCCGGACCGACCATGGCGTGTGCGCCATGTGCTATGGCCGGGATCTTTCCCACGGCGGTTTCGTGGAAAACGGGCAGACCGTCGGTATCATGGCGGCACAGTCCATCGGGGAGCCCGGAACCCAGCTGACCATGCGGACCTTCCATATCGGCGGCACAGCGAGCCGGCGGGTTGAGGAAGCCGAGATCCGGGCCCGCCTGTCGGGTACCGTCAAGTACAATGAGCTGAAGGTGGCGGTCAACGCAGATGGCCAAAGGATCGTCATGAACCGAAGGGGCGGGGAATTTACGGTGGTCTCCGATACCGGCCGCGAGCTCTCCCGCTTCCCGGTCATCTACGGCGCGGAACTGATGGTCGAAAACAATCAGAAGGTAGTTCCCGGCGACCTGCTGGCCTCCTGGGACCCCTTCACCACCCCGATCATCACGGCGGTGGAAGGCCGGGTCAAGTTCGGGGACCTGATGATCGGGAAAACGCTGCAGGAGCGTGTCGACCCGGTAACCGGAAAATCGAGCCTCACGGTTGTGGAGTACAAGGGAGCGGACCTGCGCCCCCGGATTTCCATCAAGGACAAGGAAGGAAAGACCGCTTCCATTCCCGGCGCGGGCGTGGCCCGTTATGCGCTGCCCGTCAATACCATTCTTATGGTGGAGGAAAACGACTACGCCTATGCCGGCGATATCATCGGCAAAATCCCCCGGGAAACCACCAAAACCAAGGACATCACCGGCGGCCTGCCGCGTGTGGCCGAGCTTTTCGAGGTCAGAAAACCCAAGGAAGTCGCGGTGCTCTCCGAGATCGACGGCTTTGTGGCCATTTCCCGTTCGACCAAGAAGGGCAAGCAGCGGGTGACGGTCACCCCGGTGGATGCCGGGGAGAAAAAGGAATACCTGATTCCCCGGGGAAGGCATATCAGTGTTTATGACGGCGACTATGTGAAAGCCGGTGAAACGCTCACCGCCGGCAGCCCCAATCCCCAGGACATTTTGCGGATCAAGGGTGAGGTCGATCTGGCGAAGTACCTGCTCAACGGGGTGCAGGAGGTTTACCGCCTGCAGGGTGTTCGTATCAACGACAAGCACATCGAGGTGGTGATCCGGCAGATGATGCGCCGCATCAAGATCCGCTCGGTGGGAGACACCCGCTTCATCCCGGAGGAGAATGTGGACAAGCTCGAATTCGAGCGGGCCAACCGGGAAGTCGCCGAGCAGGGCGGCACGCCGGCCGTGGGCGAGCCCCTGATTCTGGGTATCACCAAGGCGTCGCTGTCCACGGAAAGCTTCATATCGGCGGCATCCTTTCAGGAAACCACCAAGGTCCTGACCGACGCATCGATAGCCGGTGCCAACGACGATCTCAGGGGTCTGAAGGAAAACGTGATCATGGGGCGGCTGATCCCGGCCGGAACCGGCCGTATGGAATACGCCAGGCCGGATATTGCCGCAGAATACAAGTAACGCAGGAACGAAAACCGTCTTTTTCGCCGATTAACCTTGCGAAAAAGCATGGTTTTCGTTCGGCCGCCGGGTCAGTATGGAACCCCCGGTATTTCCGGTTCTTTGATGACCAAACCCGGTCCGGCGGCCGGCAGATTTCAAAAGAATGCATGAAGTGTTTTTTATGCCATAAAGTTCTTGACACAATAGCATTACGCGAGTATGATTCCTTATTTTTAGCTTGATGCGTGTAGATGGATATTGCAAAACCATTATGCAGAGGTAGCTGATGCCGACGATCAACCAACTGGTGCGCCAGGGACGGAAGAAAATTACGAAGAAGAAGAGCGCGCCCGCCCTGAAGTCTTCCCCGCAGAAGCGGGGGGTTTGCGTGCGGGTCTACACCGCCACGCCCAAAAAGCCGAACTCCGCGCTGCGGAAAGTCGCAAGGGTACGGCTGACCACGGGTGTGGAGGTTTCCGCGTATATCCCCGGTATCGGGCACAACCTGCAGGAGCATTCCGTCGTATTGGTCCGGGGTGGAAGGGTCAAGGACCTTCCCGGTGTGCGGTATCATATCGTCCGGGGAACCCTCGATACACTGGGAGTATCCAACAGGAAGCAGGGACGTTCCAAGTACGGTACGAAGCGTCCGAAGTAGCAGCGG
>Ga0207421_10008635_pt1 | contig 10520 bp, 25 predicted proteins | sample SodLakKL_010_SED_4_FD_187542 | JGI IMG/M metagenome (GOLD analysis project Ga0207421, IMG submission 187542) | Alkaline sediment microbial communities from Lake Tanatar, Kulunda Steppe, Russia - 8KL_010_SED (SPAdes) (version 2) | ecosystem: Environmental > Aquatic > Non-marine Saline and...
TCGACACCTTCGTTCAATTGTGATTTACCTTCGGCGTATTTCAATAACTCATCTATTGTATCTGGAAGTTTGAAATTACGGTCTATAACAGGAACGGTTTCCAATCCCAAGTCTGTTATAAGCATTGTCTCAAAGTGTGGTGGTTCACAGTATGTGTAATCACTAATAATAAATACATCAAAGAAACGAACTGATTGTAATCCAAATTTATATGGATTACCCTGTACACCCGCACCAATTAGTTCACCTTGTATAGCAATATCAGTCCCACCAGACTCTACATAATCTCTCATTCGTCCTTCTATTTCCAGTTCCCTTGCAAGCATCCAAAACGTATTGTCGTCAGTTTCCACCAACTCAATGTTTCGAGAACACACACCGAACTCACCATCCCGTAAGTAAAATGTTGCAGAAGAACCTTCCAATTTCTCTGTCACGAACCAAGTCTTTTGTTTCATCTGTTCGTATTCTTCTGTCAGATTTTGGATTCGTTCTTGGTCTGTCTTTTTAATGAATGATGGAAAATCACCCTTCATCACACCTGATAGATTCGCGGGAATTGGTCGTTCGTATTTAGTAATTCCAAGTAAATTGGAAACATCGGTTCCAACGTCTTCCAACTTCAAATCAACTCTACAATTGTTTCGTTCAACGATTGATTGTGCATCTTCCAACGGAATAACCAAACCTTGTGATACTTGACCTCTCATCTTGATAGTTTTCAGACGAAAACCTTCATCACCATTAGGTAATGTTTTAAAAGATGACTTCCGTAAGAACTCAAACTCTGGTTCGATTGGTAAGAATGAATCCACTTCACAGTAGATAACTTTCTCACCAACTTCATATAGTCCTTTCTTCACAACCACATTCCACCCATTGACAGTAGCAACTTCAATGTTATCCGCCTTTGGGATTGGTTGGATGTCTTTAATTTTCTGTATTGTTGCTAATTTTCTCATGTTCTATAACTGATATGTATTCAATTGGTATTCCTTCACGTTCTGCTATTTTAATTTCTTCTTGGACTCCAGTGGATTCCTTCCACCCATCCACCGTTAAAACCATCAATCTGTCACATCGAGTAACAAATGTTTCACACGATTCTTTCCAATATTCCCAATCGACAGGTAAATCATTTTCGACTGCGATCGTATGTGAATGTGAGATCGGTGAAAAGACAATCTTACCTTCTTTCATTAGTTTAGCGGCCACATCATTGACGACATTGAACCGATGAAGACTCACCGACTTATCTTCGTGTGAATATGGTGTTGCTAAGTATATTAATTCTTTACTCATAATTAGTTTATTTGTCCAATCGGAATCCAACACAAACTGGAAATCTTGGAATCCCATCATCAGAGTATTCAAAGAATCTGATTTCAGCGGTTTGTCTGATATAATTTTCTTTATTTCTTAAAAGTTCTTCTCGTTCTTCGTGTGATAATTTTGGACTGGCTTTAAAAGTCTTACCATTTTCCATTTCACAGACAACCACACCGTGATCTGGTCTCGCGTCACTTGGTTCAATATCGGAAACTTTTACAGCAATGTCAATAAAATCTTTAAACTTTAACAAACTATCACATCTTCCATTGACCTTGTATCCTTTGTCACCGTGTCGAAGTATCGTTCCTTCATAACCTTCGGACAAGAATTCTGAATGTAACTTATCCAGATCCAACTTGGAATTTAACTCTACATTTTTCACAAACTCAATAGACTCACCCATACCAACAATGTCCACCAGTTTCCTGAATCGTGTAAGAAACGGTTCATTTGAAATGAGATCATATAAGTGAAGTTTGACTCTTTCAGATTGTCCTGGACGATACTTCTTTATCAACTTCATATTCTCTTGGAATGAGATACCATGAGCGTATAACTCTCCATCCAAAACCATATCCGATAAACCTTGTAAATCTTTTTTGATGTGATCCACGTTCTCAATTTCTTTACCACCACGTGACATAAACTTCACTTTACCATTCCGGATAATTGCCAAACATCTCATTCCATCCAATTTCGGTTGTCCAAATACATCACCACCCCAATTAACTTTCTTGGAATGATTATCAAATGATTTTGCCAACATCGGTAAGATTACTTCTTCGTTTTCCGCTTCATCCTTTGACTCGAAATACCCTTTATCTATTTTCTTGTTGATTGTGGATTCGGCTTCGGATATCGCTTGTTCTTCTGGTGTCGTTTCATTCGCCCGACCGACGTTTTTTGCCTTGGCGACTTTTCGGTGTTCGACAGGACTATCGGTTCCGACGATTCCACTTTGTTGAACGATTTCAGAACCTTCTGTGAAAATTGTGAAGAATCTGATCTTACCTTTGGAATCTTTCTTATATAATGTAACTGGATTCATTTGTATTATCTTAAAAATTAAAAACTCTATGTTGATTTAATTGTTCTTCTATATCCATTGACAGATCATAAACTTCCATGACTTTGGACATGTTTTCACCATCATTGTAATGGTCGTACTTTTGTTCCGCGTCTTCTTTTGATTCCGCGAAAATTGGAAAATCATCCCAATCAAACGTATCACAAACCACTAATAGATGAGTTGCGTTTTCTTCTGTCTTACCAATTTCTATCCAATCTCTGATGTCTTGTTTTGTAGTCATAACTTTCGTTGATCTGGTGGAGTTTCTGATAGATACATGAGTTCATTTACTAACTTTATACCTTCTTGTTCAGATTTCGCTTCTAATAATTTTACTGGGAATATCCATACCATTCGATATACATATCCACCGTCGTATCTGTATTTACCTGCGTTGTATCTCATAACTTGTTTAGTTTCTTTCGGATTTTCTGTGTTACTTCGAGTTGGATTATGGCTATCAAAACGATAGCCAGTCCAGCGATCATAAGATCGAATATTATGTATGTCATGGTGTGTATAGAATTGTAGGATTGTCTTTTTTGATTTCTTCACTTTTCATTCCAGTGAGTTCCGTAAACTTCTTTGTATTAAACGGATTTGTTAAAATATGTAATCCATTTGGGGTAGGAACATCACCAAGAATCTTGTAATCCTTATCGTTGATTTCACACTGTAAATATGTAATGATATTCTTGATAACACCAACTCCACGTTCGAATGACCCCATGTCAGGGAAATCTTCAAAGTCCATATCAATTACCCAAATCTTATTTGGTTCAACATGAGTACGACCACACGCTTTACTAAACAGACGTGACACGTGTTTGTATTGATTGGATTGTAATGATTTTGCGAGATCCACATTCAATTGGAACGATACATCTTGGTACGAACGTCTATTCATACGGATGTACGCCCGAGCGTTGAAGAAGTCACACATCTCGATAATAGATTCTTCACGTTCTTGTAAGTACTCCAAGTTATCGACGTACATGTCTTTGATAACCTTCACGGACTTTGCGTCAGGGTTATCCTTCTTACGTCTCATAAGTTGGATGTAGTAGAACGTTCCCTCTTGGGAGAAGTCTAACATCGGTAGGATTAAATTGAAATTGTTTGTCATTGTATTATACGTTATATTCTTTTCCGATTTCTTTGGCAATTTTCATCACTTCAATCATCACATCAGTTATCACATTTGTCGTGATGGGGGCGAAGGCTCCAGGACCAGAAGACCATGAAATATTTCCGTTTATAAGTTCCACGAGTGGTGACCATGTGATATCACTCCAAATTTGAACTTGGTGGTCTCTGTATTCTTCTTCAAATCTGAAATCAACAGTCCAAATGGAAACTGGTTCACCATGATACTCACCGACATAATATTCGGTAACTTTGGCTCCTTGTGATTCCCACTTAACAAGTTCTTTGTTTTTTTCTCTTTGGTCTTGGACAGTTTTGAGACTCATAATAAATTGGGTTTAATTGGGTTTGTTAACTCATTACATATATAAAGTAACACATTTTGGGATGAAAGTCAAGCGTTATTTTAACTTTCTAATGATTATCTCATGAATACCGTTTCAAATTGAATGTGTATACTTGTCCTATCATTATAGTGGGTCTATGTTATTTTGTTTAAGTAATCTTTCTAAATCCTTTATACGTTTTTCAGTATATTCAACTGAACCATCATACCCTTCACGAATGAAGTTCTTCTTACACGTCTTTAAGTAAAAGAGTAAATCTTGGATGATACGTACATCGACTTCAATTTTTTCGACACTCATAACTCTTGGTATTTTCGGGCTTCGATTTTTGCTTCTTTGGATGTGTGAGTTTCAACATACAGGTATCCTTTCATCTCTTTGTTGTTCCGAGTTGTGACATATGTGAATGTTGCTTTCTCGAACCCAGCTTCGACAACTGCAGGATACCCACCATCGAACTTTATAGTCTGTGTGGAACCTGTAGAATACTTTTCTGTCTTAACATCCATTCGATACATCTCAATCAGAAACTTCAACTGTTTCACAAGTGGGTCGTCAAGTGTTTTGATTGGTACACCGAAGTCTGCGGCGTCCTTGTAAATCCGTTTGGACTTGTCCGCCACTTCATGGGCGAAATGTCCTATCTCTTTATATACACTCATAATATTTCAAATCTATTTTTCTTGGATACGTAATTTAGAAATTGATAATCAGTCAACGTTTCCGACCACAGATTGGCGGCCAATCGTTCAGACTCACGAATGAATTCTTCGGTGTCGTCTTCTCTAACTTCTTTTAATTCAGGAAAATAATCACCATCGGTGAGTGGTTCCCCATTTGATTTGACAGCCGTGACGATGTATGAAAACCCAAGAAATCCATAAATGTTTTCGATAAACTCAAAATGAATTTCACTAAGATCATATTTGTCAACCATCTCACCAAAATTACTATTCATAAAACCTTTGTCAGACCTGTCTGGGACAAATCTGACTTTGGTTCCTATCTTAATTGGATGGTCGTTCTTATCTGTGATTCCGATTTCCATTAGTATAACATGAAGATTAGTTCCGCGATTACAAGTCTCACATCTTGTGTGGACTCTCTTGTGATAGTTCCATCCCAATTGGTTCCGAAGTGCCACCCACTCTCACCAACTGTTCTATCGGTTGAAAGTTTCCAATCAGTTTCTTCCCAACCGTTACCTTCATTTAATTCGATGGTGTAAGTTACTTCGTCAATGTTTACATCTTCGATTACGATTTCAGACTTTTTGACTGCTCTGAATTTCAAACCGTGAGATGGGATTTTACCACTAAGGCCGTCGGCGTAAAGTTTGATTTTGGTTTCGTCGCCAGACCAGTTTGATTTGTTGATTGTCAGTGTTTCCATAATAGTTGGGTTTGTTTTGTTTTGTTAACTCATTACATATATAAAGTAATCAATTCTGGAACCAAAGTCAAGTATTATTTTAACTTTCTAATATTTCCGAATCACGAGTTATCCACATTGGTTTGTATTTGTATATTGAATTCAAGTTGTTATTGTAGAAACAATTTGGTCGTTCAGGGAAATACCCTTTCAATTCATCGTTCCAATAATACTTGATAGTATCAAAATAGTGGATCTGACTCTTGAAGAATTGACCTTCCTCTTTGATCTTTGTCTCCCGATGAATACCATAAATAGTATGGTTTTTGAATCCACTACTACTTGGATCAAATCCAGATGGTATTGCCTTATACAATCCAAAGAACAAATCACCACTCAAATAGTGGATGAATATATCTTTGGGGTATTCTTGATGGGCGATCATTTCGATCAACTGTTGATTTTGTTCTTTATTACTGAACGTTGTTGAAAATATATACGTATCATTTTCCGACAACTTCTGTTGAATACTTTGTTGGTTCTGACTTTTCAAGTTTGTCAAAAAGTCAATGTCCCAATGAGGTTCTTTCAATTCCCTATCTATATAAGATGAAATGAACTCATCTGGCTCGGGATCGTTTTCTATAATAAGACATGTTCTATATTCATGTGAGTTCATCGTGTTCACCTTTTTAATTTAAGTATTTTTCAATTTCCTCTATAACTCTTTCTGATATTTTCCTACCAACTGACACGGGGTCGATTGATACCATATTTTCAGATTTAATTACAAGGATGTGGTTGTATCCGTAGTAATAAAATATTTTAAGATCATCCATCAACACGACCGTCACCAATCCAACTGATGGACTTTCATCCGTGAGAACGGTTAAATCTACATCGTTTTCTTTTGCCCAATTTTGTATTGATATTCGTGTTAACTTCGCAGTTTCTAAATTTTCCATATTATGATAACAGTTCTTGTATTTTAGTTTCAACTGGTGTGATTTCGTCAGTATTCCATCCTTGTTGATATGCTAACGCCATCACTTCATTTAACATACGTTCAACTTGGTCAGTACTATATAACCTTCGTCGGTTCCCAAACATTTGTTCATCGAGTCGAGTCATTTCATCCGACTCTCCATTACATTGTGATGCGGCTTTTGCGAGTTCTTGTATTGCACTATTCATATTTTATAAATTAAATGATGATTTTGATTGTTCAAATGTTAGTTCGACTTCATATCTGTCACGGTTTCTGGTGACAAGACCACTGGGAATCCAACCCACTGTAAGGTACACTTTTCCAAGTTCTCGTAAGGACTCCAAATTTTCAGAGGATATGATTCGAGACATACCATCATAAAGTTCGAATGATTCAGAATCGTGTAGACTTCGTGATTGGTTCGGTATTTCAACTTCTCTAATCAATCGTCCATTAGTTCTTCCACGATTGATTTCGGACATTTTATTTGACAAATCATTCAATAGTTTAGTATTGATATCTCTGTCAAATTTGATTTCTGTGTTATGATTCATATCAGTCGGATTGTTTGTAAACAATATACATAACTGGAATAAGAATGATGATTCCAATTACGATTCCGATAAGACCTGCGATAATTTGACTTTCCATTGGTTGTGGTGTTAGGTTATTGATTAACTCATTACATATATAAAGTAGTCAATTCCGCCATCAATGTCAAGCCCTATTTTATTAGAAATTATTAAAAATCAATCTTTATTAAAAAATGGCATTTGTGAGAGTGGTGTTTTCTCTGGTGGTGGGCTATTATAACCATCTCTCCGGCGGTACTTGTCTAATGCATTTTTCAAAACTTTCATTTCAACCTCTAACTCCTGAAAATTAGATTGGATATCATATAATGCACATTCCACTGACTGTGTGAACAAATCAATTTCCTGTAAACATTGTTGGACTTGTATTGTAAGACCTTGTGGATTCTCGAATTGTGAAATTAATTCGTTTAACGTAGATGTTGAGTCTCTTACGGTACTAACACTTGGTATATTTATATTTCTCATTGGTTAATAGTTTTGTGAAATGCATCCACCCATACACCACCATCAATTTCATCTAACGATAATGTTTTATGAATATGTGGTTGTCGGTTAACTGCATTCTCACCTTCGATTTTAAGAATGAATTGTTCCGCGTAATACTCATTTACGAATTTCCGTGTGACACCATTATAAGTTAGTTTAACTTTTCCATCGGGTAAAACCTCTTTATCAAACTTCATATATCTTATTAATTTATGTTAACTCTTTATAATATTAATGTAATCAACTTCTGTATTAATGTCAAGATTTTTTATAATAATACTTTTCAGTTCCGTCTGTATAGTTCAACCAAAAACGGGAGAATCCTAATACCCAACAAGTTTCAATCTGTAATTCGGTCGGTTCCCATCCAACATCTACCTGTGTGAATTCAAATGAATAGTCATAGTAGTCGTGTGTGAACCCATCAAACGGCCAATCATCAGCGTCAAGTGGATCAATTCCAAATGTTCGAATTATTTCGTCCATTGCATCTTCCTCAATACGCAAGTATTCAATGTGTGCGTCAAATAGTTTGTCAGCTAATGTCATCATCTTCCTCATCTAATTCTTTAGTTATTTGAAGTTGTATTAGATTCAACATTGAAGTTGTCAGTACAACTTGTCTATCGAACATATTACCCACATATGCTAAAATCATTACGATAGCTAACGGCCATCCAAAATGTAAAACTGCAATGAAAAGGGCTCCAATGTAAAATAGGACAGATAAAATTGATATTTGTAGTATAGTCATATTAGTAGTGTAAGTGAATTAATAGTAAATTTTCATCTTCGTTATAATACGCGTCCCAAGCTTGCCAGTATTCACCAACAAGTGATGAGTCTGTATTGATTATATAATATTTGGAGTCTGACCAAGAGTCTTTATAGTCTTCGTCAATTTGTTGAACAAGTACCTTACAGTTGGAAGGTAGACCACTCAATATACTATATAGTTTCTCAACTGTCAAATGTAACTTTGACATTTCATTATCTTCCCGATTCGATCTGACTATATCCATCGTTCCCTCTCTTTCATCATTAAGGATGCCCATCTATATCGTAACTCTATTTCAATTTCAATTCTGTCACGAAGTTTTGGTTTGTGGTCTTCGTTATATGGATTATTTTGATGGTCAAGTCTCATCTGATTATCCATATCAACCTTGAGAGGTTGTGGAGCGTGACACGCGAAATAATCTATAAGATTCATTCCGTCGTGGATGATCGGGCCCGTCGCGGGATACGCTTTAGTTTCGTATGACATATTAATTATATTTAGGTACGTACCACGAATCGTAATCTGATATATGTGGTTTCATTAATTGTTGATGTTGGTGTTCTAATGTTCGTTGGAAATCATCTGGTAATACATTCGGTTGATGTTTCATATCCGACAGTCGTATGTAATGGACTTTCTTACTATCGGTGTTTGAGAATGAGGATGTCTTATATGAACTAACCTTTGCGAAGTCAAAGACATACAGGTCGTAATCCAAATTAAATCTTGGATTGTGACAACACGAGATTAAAAAACATAAGTAACTACCATTGATGTCCGCGATATGTTTGTATTTATCATATTGATGACATGACAATGAGATATCTTTATAAGTACATCGTGGAGATATAGCCTTAATTTGGGCGGGAATAATCTTTCGATTATGTAGAATCATTCCATCTAAATCTGAATACACGTGGTCAGTTGGAACAAACTCATCAAACCCATAATGATCTTTAATAATTGGAATGACACTCAATTCCACCCATTTACCGAATGTGTAAATATCATTATGATTCATTACTATCCGATAATATTACGGTTCCAATTTCTTGCCATGTTCGTGTATCTGCAAATGATGTTTCAAACGTTCCCATTAAGGTTGTCGTTCCGAGAATATCATTATGTGATTCTTTAAATGAAAATTCACCGAATTTGTGAAACCATTCATTTTGAGGACTTCCCTCATCAATCAAACATTTAATAACTCCGTTTTGGATTTCTGACATCGAGAACGAGTGATATCCTAATAAAAAATCTAATGTCATTTTTAAAACTTCTGGCCGAGAATCTTCAAAGAATTCTCGTGTAAACATAACTTCAATCATTAAATAACAAATTTTTAATTTCTATATTTCTATTTATTTCACCAACTTGTACTAAAACTTTCCGTACCTTTTCACAAACTTCATCAAGTGTTTCGTCTTTATAAATCACAAGAGGAACCTTTGTTCCTTTATTATCTTCACCCTTATACAGAAACCGAACGAACGGTCTTGGTGTCAATGCCCGATTTGTATCATCGAGCTTGGACAACTGTAATTCAAATCCAAATTTTGTGACAAATGGAATAAGGTCTTCATCTAAATTTATTAGTCCCATTGAAAGTGTCTTTTATCTTTTACGGTAGTCCATGACCACTTTACAACTAAATATTCGTATGGATTACCAAATAATTTACGGAAGAAATATTCCCACGATGTTGGTTTACCCCGATGATCAATTTCGAAACCTGATGATTTTAGTTTCCATTTCGTAAATCGTATTTCATCATCTCTCCAAAGTTCTCTATCAACTGGGTGAATGTATAGAGTGTATCCGTGTGACGCTATTGATATAATATTATTAACCATAATATCATACAAGGATCGTTTTATTGTTTGACTTTTTATTAATAATCTTTGTTTCTTTGAATATTCCTGTAGTTGTTGTAGTGTAATTTCTTTTTGGGTATCCACTATACTTCGTTAGTTTTTTTCACTTCGAGTTGTAACGATTTTATTAAAATATCTGACATACCAATATCTTTATAATCACTGTTTTCCAAAATCTCTGTCAATTCGAATCGTCGTGGTTCGTGATTGAAAAAGAATGCACAAGTGATCTCCGTAGTCCACTCCGAGACATTATAAAAAGTTGAACCTTTATAATATACTGGTCTTTCATCTTCCATTAAATACACAACATAAAGTTGTATATCAACGTTTGTTAAAGTCATATTGTCCATATTTTTCACATAGTCTGGATTGAATCCAATTTACCATTGTATAACATTTAGAATATTTTTCTAAAGATTTCTTATCGGATGTTTTCATATAATCACGAGAATGTTCAAACGCCTGTCTTGAGTAGATATTATAAATGGCAAACCACCATTTGATGGTATATGGTTTTATATGTTCTT
>Ga0207421_10008637_pt1 | contig 10516 bp, 14 predicted proteins | sample SodLakKL_010_SED_4_FD_187542 | JGI IMG/M metagenome (GOLD analysis project Ga0207421, IMG submission 187542) | Alkaline sediment microbial communities from Lake Tanatar, Kulunda Steppe, Russia - 8KL_010_SED (SPAdes) (version 2) | ecosystem: Environmental > Aquatic > Non-marine Saline and...
CGGTGCCGCCGGACATCGCTCGGCTGCTGCCGGAGTTCGTCGAGGAGGCGGGCGACGGCCGGGGTGTTGAGGAGGCTACGGCGGTGCCGGGCGAGCCGCGGCCCGGCTACCCGTGTGACGTGTGCGGCCGGGTCGCGAAGACCGCCGCCGGTCTGGGCGCCCACCGGAAGGTTCACGGATGAGCCGCTACGCGACGTTGGAGATGCTCAAGGCACACGTTTCTGTCGTCGACGCGCTCGACGACGTGGAGCTCGAGACGGCGTTGAACGCCGCGGAGGGTCTGATCGACGAGTTCGCCCGCCGCCGGTTCGACGCCGTCGACCCCGACGACCCGGAGGCCGTGTCCACCCGCGTCTACGACGACTCCGGCTGGGTCGACGATGTCGTCGCGGTCGATGAGGTCGAGGTGCGCCGCGGCGGCACGTGGCAGACCTTCGACGGCTGGGAGTTGTGGCCGTTCAACGCCGCCGCCGACGGCCGTCCGCACACCAGGCTGCTGCTCGACGGCCCGGCGGGCGACCGGATCCGCGTCACCGGCTGGTTCGGGTGGCCGGCTGTCCCCGACGCGGTCGTGCAGGCGGCGCTGCTGCAGGGCGCCCGGCTGGCGCAGCGGCGCTCCGCACCGTTCGGCATCCAGACGGTCCCCAACCTCGACGGGTCGTCGCCGATGCGGCTGCTTGCCAGGCTCGACGCCGACGTTGAGCTGCTCGTCGCGCCGCTGCGACGCCGTCCGGTGCTCGTCTGATGCCGTCCCGCACCGTCGTCCGTGACGCTGCCGCCGAGATCCTCGACGGCATCGACGGGCTCCGCGGCCACCCTCGGGCGCCCCGCACCGTCGTCCCGCCGGCGGCGGTCGTCACCGAGGTCGACGCCGACTACGACACGACGTTCGGTCGCGGCGCTGACACCTACACGCTGATCGTGCGGCTGCTCGTCGGCGGGGACATGCGCGCCGCGCAGATCCGCCTCGACGAGCTCGCCGACGAGGTCAAGGGCTCGTTCGAGGCCGACCCGACCCTCGGCGGGGTCGCGCACACGTCGAGGGTGACCAGGGTCCGCGGCGACTCCGAGGGCGAGGTCGACGTGGGGCAGCAGACCTTCTACGTCATCGACGTTGAGATCGAGGTGATCGCATGACCGCCACCTACCAGGCGCGCGTCGGCGTGGACATCAAGGGCCGCAGGTTCGAAGCCGGCGAGGAGGTCACCGTGCGTCCGCCGCGGTGGATGGTCGCCGCCGGCCACATCGACCGGATCGACGTCGAGGAGGACGAGCAGCGATGAGCTTCACCCACGCGCGACGGTCGAGGGTGCTTCTCGGCGCAGACCACATCTCCGGGTTCCTGACCGAGGCCGGCGAGGACGTGTCCATCGACGTGGAAGAGTCCACGACGCTGCTCGACCAGGCGAAGACCTACGTGGTCGGCCCCGAGGACGCCACCGTCAGCCTGCAGGGGCTGTTCGACGGCGACCCTGACGCCATCCACGACATTCTGACGGGCTTGAAGCGCGCCGACCCGGTCGTCTACAGCTACGTTCCGGGCGGGTTCACGGTCGGCGCGGCGGCGAAGCTCGCCCGGCTGCACCAGGTCGCCTACCAGATCGGCTCGTCGGTGTCGGGGCTGGTGCAGGCGCAGATGTCGGGTCAGGCGACCGGCGGCGCCCGCGACGGCGTCGTGCTCGCCGGCTTGGATGAGCGCGGGACGTCCGGTGACGCCGCCGGGGTCGAGGCCGGCGGCGGCGACGGGGCGGTCGGCCACCTCCACGTCACCGCGGTCGACGGGACGGTCGACGTGAAGGTGCAGCACTCCACCGACGCCCAGTCGTGGGTGGACCTCATCACGTTCGCGCAGGTCGACGAGCCGGCCGCGCTCCGCGTCGAGGAGCACACCAGCGTCCACGAGCACCTTCGGGCGTCGTGGACGGTGTCGGGAACAGCCACGTTCGCGGTTACCGCCGCGGGCCTGTAACGACCACAGGAGGAGCAGGACGATGAGTTTCGTTCATGGAAGCCGCAGCGTCTTCAAGCTCGCGGACGGCCCGGAGGGGACGCTGCAGGAGATCAGCCAGGCGCTCAACGAGTCCGGTGTCGACCAGTCGATCGACGTTGAGGAGACGTCGGTGTTCGGGGAGGACGCCAAGCAGTACGTCGTCGGCCTCGAGGACGGCACTATCAGCCTGTCCGGGCACTTCTCGACCGATTCCGGGCACGCCTACGATGTGCTGAAGGGCATCAAGCGCGAGGTCGTCGGCTTCGAGTACCTGCCTGAGGGCGACACGGCAGGCGACCCGAAGCTGTCCGGCGACTGCATCCTCACCAGCTTCCAGGTCAGCTCGAGCGTCAACGGCAAGGTCGACGTGTCCGCGTCGCTGCAGGTCACCGGCGGGGTCACTGAGGGCACCGTCTAGCAGCGATGCCGGTTCAGCCGCGTCTGCAGTTCACGAACGTCGCGGCGGTGCGTCTGGCGTTGCGGCGCGCCGGCGGCCCCGAGCTGGTCCGCGAGATGGGGCAAGTCCACAAGTCGATCGGCGAGATGGTGATCGCCCGGCTTGGTGGCCGCAGCACCGGGGTTGGCGCCGGCCGCGGTGAGGCGATCCGCCCGTCCGCGGCGACCCGCGAGGTGCTGCTGCGCGTCGGCGGGTCGCACCGTGGCCGCAGCCGCCGCCGGCAGTGGGGGCGTCTGCAGGTCTGGCCGGGCGGCTCGGCGCCCGCCCGCCCGTACCTCATCCAGGCCGCCCGGGACATCGCCCCTCAGATCGAGGAGGCGTACCTTGACGGCATCCGGTCGGTCGCCCGACGCGCCGGCCTCCGCACCAACTAGAGCAGCGCGAGCACCCCAGCGGTGGTGAGCATCACGAACGGGATCGCCCACCACAAGCCGATCGCTGGGAGCCCCAGGACGGCGCAGACGAGCATCGTGACCCCGGCGGTCTTCGGCGCGACGGTCGCGGCTGCGGCTACGGCGGTCGCGACGCCGGCGAGCAGCACCCCGATGCTGGTTGAGATGATCCGGGCGGTGTCGCCGCCGACCAGCTCAAGCCAGAAGATCGCGAACACGGCGATGATCCCGACGGCCCCGCCGGTGACGCCGACGGCTACGGCGGCGACCTGAGTCCCTTTCGCGGCACGCATCCCTGTTCCTTCCCGTCGTGCTGTCAGTGTCGCACATGTGAGGAGAGTCCATGCGGTTGAAGTTAGAGCTCGACGACGGCACCGTCCTCGAGGCCGACGCCAACCCCAAGACGTTCATGGGGATGGCGTCCAAGTCCGCGTTCAAGAAGCAGTTCGGGGTCCCGGCGATCGTCATGTCGGTGTGGGCCAACGCGTTCACCGAAGACGGCCGGCTCGACACCGCGAACCTGCCCGCCGAGCAGCTGCAGTGGCTCGACGACGAGTACCTCGCGTTCCTCGCCTGGATGGAGCTGCACCGGCGTCTCGACGGCATGCCCGCCGGCGACTGGAACCAGATCGTCCAGCGGGTCGTCGGCGTCGAGATCGACGGCAGCGGTGAGGACCCTACCTGAGCGGCGACGAGCAGCTCGAGGCTGTCGCCGCGGTCGCCGCTGAAACCGGAGTCGCCCCATCGGAGCTCGCGAACGGGCTGCATCCCGATGACGTGCTGGAGGAGATGGTGAGCTACTTGACGAAGCGCGCGGAGGCGCAGCAGCGTGGGTAGGGGCACGCTGCGGGTGCGGATCGTCGGCGACGCCGGCCCGTTGCAGACGGCGCTGCGTGGCGCCGGGACGATGCTTGGCGGGTTCGCTCGCAAGGCGGCGTTGGCGTTGGGCGCGGCGACGGTCGGGGCGGTCGGCGGCAGCATCCGCGCGTTCGCGAACTTCGACCAGGCGATGACGCAGTCGCTGGCGATCATGGGTGACGTGTCGGACACGATGCGTGGCCGCATGTCCGACGCCGCCCGCGAAGTCGGCCGCACCACGACCTTCTCCGCCACCGAGGCTGCTGAGGCGTACTTCTACTTGGCGTCGGCGGGGATGGATGCGGAGCAGTCGATCGCGGCGCTGCCGCAGGTCGCCGCGTTCGCGCAGGCCGGCAACTTCGACCTGGCCCGCGCGACCGACCTGGCGACCGACGCGCAGTCGGCGTTGGGGCTCGCCGCTGACGACGCCGCCACCAACCTCACCAACCTTGAGCGGGTCACCGACGTGCTCGTCGGCGCGAACACGTTGGCGAACGCCAGCGTTGAGGAGTTCAGCGAGGCGCTCACCAACAGGGCCGGCGCGGCGATGCGCGCCGTCAACATGGACATCGAGGAAGGCGTCGCGGTCCTCGCGGTGTTCGCCGACCAGGGGATCAAGGGCAGCGAGGCCGGCACGCTGCTGCGCAACACCCTCACCGGCCTGTCAGAGAACGCCCGCAACAACGCCGACGCCTTCGAGGATCTCGGCATCCAAGTCTTCGACTCTGAAGGCGAGATGCGCAACATGGCGTCGATCGTCGGCGACCTCGAGGGCGCCTTCGAGGGCATGAGCACCGAGCAGCGGGAGGCGGCGCTCGCCCAGCTCGGCTTCAACCAGAGGCAGCGCGACGGGATCTTGGCGCTGTTGGGCAACAGCGAGGCGCTCGCCGACTACGAGGAGCAGCTGCGGGACGCCGGCGGCACCGCCCAAGATGTCGCCGAGAACCAGCTCGACACGTTCTGGGCGCAGCTCGGGCTGCTCAAGGACATGTTCGTCGACGTCGGCCTCTCCATCGGGGAGGCGTTGATGCCGTACCTCGAGCGGTTCGTCGAGTACGCGCAGACGAACATCATCCCGGCGATCGAGGGGATCGTCGCCGCGTTCGAGGAAGGCGGCTGGTCCGCCGCCGTCGAGGAAGCCGGTCGGGTGTTCGCGACGTTGTGGGATGAGATCCGCCCGCATCTCGTCACGGCGATGGAGGCGATCGGCGACTGGATCACCGGGACGATGCTGCCGTTCGTCGGCGACAAGCTCGGCGATCTCGCCGAGGCGTTCTGGGACTGGGCTGCTGACGCTGACCCCGACGTCGGGCTGTCGGGGCTGCTGACCCGCACCGTCGAGTGGGTCGGCACCGAGTTCGTCCCTGCGGTCGCGGCTGCGGCCGGGGACGCGGCTCCGCAGATCGGCAAGTCGATGGTCGACGCGCTCGACGAGAACATCTACGGCGGCCAGGAAGGCCGCGCCCGCAAGATCATCGACTACTGGGGCTTGGAGACGGTCGTGTGGTTCTCGCTCGCCATCCGCGAGAACTTCGATCTGGTGCGTCGCGCGTTCGACGAGTCGCTGATCATCGCCGCGGCGTTGCGCGCCGGCCCCGCAGCCGTCTACCGGCAGCTCGGCGGCCAGCTCGTCACCCGCGTCCGTGAGGGTATCGTCGAGGGACGCCACCGCGTCTACACCGTCGTCTCTGAGCTGCGGACACGGATGCAGGCGATCCTCGCTGAGCTGCCCGGCATCGGGTTCCGGCTCGCGGTGGAGATGGCCGGCCGGATCGCTGAGGGGATCGGCCGCGGCATCGGCAACGCCGTCGCCCGCGCCCGCGAGCTCCGCACACAGGTCACCGCCGTTGTCCAGGCGATGCCCGGGATCTTCCTGGCGATCGGCGTGTCGATCATCGAGTCGCTCGCCAGCGGCATCGCCGCCCGCATCGCCGCCGCCCGCGCGTCCGCCGACACCGCCCGCAATACGGTCAGCCAGGCGTTCGCGAACGCGCCGACGCTGCTGCTCAACGCAGGACAGCAGATCATCGCCGGGCTCGTCCGCGGGATCGCGTCGCGGGTCGGGTCGGTCGCCCAGTCGGTTCGCGGGATCGGCAACAGCGTCCGCAACGCGATCCCGAACGCGGGGACGATGCTGCGGAACACCGGGCTGAGGATCGTCTACGGGCTCGCTGGCGGCATCTGGGCGGGCGCATCGTCGGTGGTCAGCGCCGCCGTCGGCGTCGTCCGCCGCGCCGTGAACGCGGCGCGTGCAGCCGCCGGGATCCGCTCACCGTCGCGGGTGTTCGCCGCGATGGGCGCGCAGATGGCCGACGGGATGGCGTCCGGCATGGACGCCGGGCAGCGGCTTGTCGCCGCGTCCGCCCGCGACCTCGCCGCGCTCGCGGAACGCTCCGCGCAGGCGGACCTGTCCGCTGCGGTCACCGCCGCCGCGCCGGACTGGATCCGCGAGCCGGCATCCCCGACCGGCGCGTCGGCTGACGATCGCCGCGACGACGAACCCCGCACCGTCCACGTCACCGTCGTCAACGAGCTCGACGGCCGGGAGGTCGCCCGCCGCGTCACCGAGCATCAGATCGACGAGTCCGGTGAGCTGCTCGTCCGGCAGGGGCGTTCAGGCTGGGGCATCGCATGACCGCCTTTCAGCTCGACGTCGCCGACATCTTCCGCTGGGCCGACCCTGAGTCGACCAGGGTGCCGTTGCGGAGGCTCACTTCACAGCGGCGGTCCACCTCGGCGGCGGCGACGCTGCTGCGGTTCGAAGGCCGCGCCGGTCGGGTGTCAGCCCGCACCGACGCCGTCGACCGCGAGGTCGACTGCACCGTCGTGTTCCCCGCCGGGGAGCGCGGCGACGCCGCCGACCTGCTCGACCTGTTCGCCGCCGCGCACGCCGCAGCCGACGCCCGGCTGACGCTGCGCGTCCGCGGCGCCGGCGCCGCTGAGAACCTCATGTGGGTCGAGGTTCACAGCTGGGATGAGCCGCGAGCCCCCGGCCCTCTGGTGCGGGTCGGGTTCACCGCGGTGGAGGTCGCCGCCGCCGGTTACCCGACGCCCGGCTACACCGTCGGCAGCGTCGACCCGAGCCTCGACGGGGCAGTGTCGGTGAGCAGCGACGGGCTCCGCAACATCGTCGCGCTCGGCGACGTCGCCGCCGGGCAGACCCGCACGCTTGAGCGGCGCCCCGCCGCGGACCCGTCCGACGTCAGGGTGCTGCGCGCGGCGACGCCGCGGAACAGCGACACCGACGACTGGCTGGTCGGCGACGGCGTCGTCTACGAGTACCGGCTGGTCGTCAACGAAACCGACCCGGGCCCGTGGGTGAGCTGATGCAGGACTGGACCGCCCCGCCCCGCGACCACCTCACCGAGACGCAGGCCCGCTCATCCATCGACTGGGACGCCGGCCTAACCTACCGGTTCGGGGTGACGCTGCTCGACACCGGGCTGACGCCGCTCGCACCGCAGCCCGACCTTGATGTCGAGCGGGTGCGGGTCGACTGGGGCTACCGGGTGCCGTCGACGGTCACGTCAAGGTCGGCCGGGGTCGCGGCGGTGCGGCGCACCGCGGCGGTGACCGTCCACGGCGACCTCGACTTCAACCCGCTGGCCGTCAGGTGGCAGCCGTGGGTGGAGACGCTCGCCGACGACGGCGTGTGGGTGCGCTGGAACCTTGGGGTGTTCATCGCGACGATGCCGCAGGTCCGCCAGTCCTCCGATGGGACGGTGGCGCGTGAGGTGCGGCTGGCGGACCTCACCCACCGGTGGGCGTCGACGGAAACCGAGGAGCATGTCGTCGCCCCGTTCAACCGCAACGTGGTCCTGTTCGTCCGCGAGGACGTGCTGATCCCAGAGTTCGGTCACAGCCTGTTCGACCTGCCCGCCACCGACCGGGTCGTCCGCGAGGAGATGGTGTTCGAACCGGGCACCTCGTGGCTTGAGGTGATGAACGCGGTGCTTGAGCACGGCGGCTTCGACCCGCTGACGGTCACCGAGGACGGCGCCGCCCGCACCCGACTCGCCGACGACTACGCGCAGGTCGGCGTCGAGCACACCTACGAGCCCGGTGTCGGCTCCACGGTCCTCGAGGAAGGTGTCGTGGATCCGCTGCTGCCGGAGATGCCGAACGTGCTCAGGTTCCGCACCCGCCGGGAGCCGGAGATCCCCGAGGAAGGCAACGGGGTCTACACGCTCCGCAACGTCTCCGTCGGGCCGGCGTCGATTCAGGAGCGCGGCTACGAGATCGTCAAGGTCGTCGAGGTCGAGGCCGACGACCAGACCGAGCTTGAGGAGATCGGACGTCGCGACGCGATCCGCTACTTCGCCGGCGGCGGCATCCGCGCTCAGGTGCGCGTCGGGTTGAATCCGCGACACTCAGACCGTGACGTGGTCGCGCTCGTCAAGCCGCGGCTCGGCCTCGACGCCGGCTCCCTCGGCGACTTCTACCTCGACACCTACCTCGACACTTACGGCGACCCGGAACAAGCAGGCAGTCAGGCGGAGTGGCTTGTGACGAGCTGGCGGATGGAGTTGCGGTCCGGCGACCCGGCGCGCAGCGCGACGATGCAGCTTGAGGCGGAGCGGCGCATCGACGGGGTGCCGCTGTGACCCCCGGCGTGGTGACGTCCACGGATCCGCTGCGGGTGCGGCTGCGCGGCGACCCCGGCGAGGTGAACATCGCGGTGACCGCGGTCGCGGTCGACGCGCTCGAGGTCGGCGACAAGGTGTACGTCGGGCTTATCGCCCGGCAGCCGACGATCTTCGGGAAGGAGGGCGGCACCGAAGTCCTCGAGCTTGAGCCCGGGTCGGTCACCTCTGAGCTGATCGCCGAGGGGGCGGTGACCCGCGCGAAGATCGTCGAGGAGGCGATCGACGCCGCCCGGCTGGCGCAGGAGGCTGTCACCGAGCAGAAGATCGTGACGGATGCGATCACCGAGACGAAGATCGCCGATGACGCGATCACGACCCCGAAGATCGCGGCGGGGCAGGTCGTCACCGACCACATGGTTGCGGGGTCGATTCAGGGGGATCGGATAGCCGCGGACTCGATCGCGGCGAACCGGATCGCGTCCTATGACATCACAGCGCAGAACGCGAGCTTTGACAATGCGCTGGTGACGTCCCTCGACGCTGGGGTGATCACGTCGGGGACGCTCGACACTGAGACGCTGATCGTCGACGGGTCGATCCTGCAGGACATGCTCGCCGAGGTGAACGTCGCCCAGGTCGACACCGTTTCGACCGGCAAGCAGTCGATCACGCTCGGCACGACGTTCCACACGATGCTGAACACCGACGTCGCCGTGCCTTCGTGGGCGACGAAGGCGACGGTGTCAGCGTTCCTGTCGATGTCGTTCGGGATCGAGGACCGGCTGACCTACCTCGTCCATGATCTGCGGATCGCCGGGAACGCGCAGTCGCTCGAGTACGGCGACACCTCCGCGTTCTGGCGCGACGAGTCGGTGGTCGACAACCCGCTCATCGGGTCGCTGTCGTCAACTCATGCCCGCACCATCAACTCTCCTGGGTCGACGATCACCGTCGACACCCGCATCCGGCTCGCGACCCCCACGGGCGCGTACGTGTCGACGTCGGGGATCGGCTACCGCGGTCGGATAACGATCATCACCGCCTTCGAGAGGTTCACGGAATGATCACCGTTGTCGCCGCGGAACCGGCCCCCGACGGTGGGGTGAACATCGCCTGGCGGGACCAGCAGGACGACGGCGACGTGGAGGCGTTCACGCATCTCACCGGCCGGCTGCTCGACGAGCTCGCCGCCGCCGCCGCGGTCAGCGGATGCGGCGACGCCGCTCGGGCGTTCCAAGCCGCCCGCGGCACCCTCGACGTCGACTCGTGGCGGGACGGCATGGACCTCCTCGCCGCCCACACCGCCAAGATCGACGAGGCCCGGCAGGCCGCCGCCGACCAGCGCAGTCGGGCGACGGGGTTGGCCGACTTCATCCGCGAGCACCGCGACCGCTAGGAGCAGGCTATGAGAACACATCCGCCTACGTTCGCCGCCGCCGCCGCCGCGGTTGTCGCCGCGGTGGTTGCTGATCTGCTGCCGGTCATCGACTGGGGGCCGCTGTCGGATCAGACCGTCACCCTCATCGGGGTGGTGATCGTCGGTGTGGTCGGCGGGGCGATCGGCCGGTTCGCCGAGCGGTACACGATCCCGTGGGTGCCCGTCGAAGACGAACGCGAGCCCGACGAGGTCGACGCCGCGGAGCTGATGTAGCGATGGTCGACATCGTCGGCCGATCCACCTGGGGCTACCGGGCAGCCCGCAGCATCGGCTCCGCACCGACCAGCCGGCAAGGGCTGGTCCTTCACCACACGGTCACCCCGGAGTGGACCGGCAACGCCGGGATGCGCAGGCTCAACGAGCTCATGATCGGCATGGGCTTCGCCGCCGTCGGCTACACCCTGGCGATCGACGTGCGCGGCACCATCTACTCCGGCCGTCCGCTCAATCGCGTCGGCGGCCACACCCGCGGCCACAACACGACGAGGCACGGCGTCGCGCTCATCGGGAACTTCTCGTCCAAGCGTCCGCCGCAGCCGATGGAGCAGGCGCTCGTCGACCTGTACCGGCACGGCATCGCCCAGGGATGGTGGCGCGAGTCGCTGGTCGGCCACCGCGACCTCGGGTCGACCGCCTGCCCCGGAGCCGCCGCCTACGCCCGCCTCGGCCACTACCGCACCGCCGACCCGTCGACCTCGAGGAGCTGGTCCGATATGGCATCCGAGCAGGAGATCCGCGACATGATCGACGCGCGCATCGCTGACGCGTTCGACCTCGACAAGCCCGCCGACGGCC
>Ga0207421_10008638_pt1 | contig 10514 bp, 6 predicted proteins | sample SodLakKL_010_SED_4_FD_187542 | JGI IMG/M metagenome (GOLD analysis project Ga0207421, IMG submission 187542) | Alkaline sediment microbial communities from Lake Tanatar, Kulunda Steppe, Russia - 8KL_010_SED (SPAdes) (version 2) | ecosystem: Environmental > Aquatic > Non-marine Saline and...
CTGAAGCTGTTTCTAAAAGCAACGGGACAGAGACTTTTATAGCGTTCAACGAATCTATCATCGTCTCTTACGGAGACTACACCACGTCTGGAACACTGATAACATTTGAGAACGTCTCGAACGATATAGCTACTCACGTTCACTACAGGTATCTTTATCAGGCCAATACGAACGGAAGAAACGCTCATATATATACTGATTTTGACGGAGTTGAAGTTGATGCCTATTCTTTCACTGATCCCTACAGCGGGGACTCTGACGTCGACAGAGATAATGTATCGGATTTTGGTAAGAGAACCTTCGTAGAAAGCAACGAGCACATAAGCGATGAGATCGAATTCCGGTTCAGCAATGGAGATTGGAGGGTGAGGATCGCAGATATAAGGGTACGCAAACACGCTTCCCCTGAGCCTACCTGGAGTTATTTCAGTGGGGAAACTACACCTACCAGTGACTTCGAAGTCACCGTTTTAGATGAGTACGATGAGGTTCCTGCGGGAGAAGAGGTTATTGTGGACTTTGAAGTGGTCAATCTAGGAGCTGAAGAACGAACTCAGATGATAGAGTTCAGAGTTGATGGAGAATTGGAAGATAGTTTTGAATTAACGCTTACACCCGATGAGGTCTATGAAGGAGAGTTTATTTGGACTACTGAAGATGTTGGAGATTACGACCTCGTAGTGGCCAGTGAAGATTCAAAGGGCCAACTCACGGTAGAAGTTGTGGAACCAGCTTACTTCGAAGTGCAGGTCCTCGATTTTGATGACGAGATCGTAGAAGGAGAAATGCTAATCATCGAATACGTGGTAACGAACACAGGGGGATCACCCGATACACAGACGATAGATTTACTGATCGAGCCCGATCAGACAGAAGTTGATAGTGACGAGGTAACGCTCGAAACTGGCCAAGAATCCTATGACGAACTCAGATGGAATACTGAAGATCATCAAGGAGACTTTGAGTTGATAGTGGCGAGCGAAGATCAACAAGATGAAGTCGCAGTGACTATACTGCAGGATGCAGAATTGGTGCTCCACGATCTACTGGTGAACGGAGAAGGGACTGAGGTGACCGTAGAAGAGGGTGAAGAAATAGATATAACTGTCATCCTGGAAAACATGGGAGACCTAGAGGGGGATATAACGGTAACAGTTTACGAGTTTATAGAAGCGGATGAATTGGAAAAGAGGGAAAGATGGAACTACTCGATTGAAGGGGACGAAGAAAAAGAGATCGCTGACAGATACGAGTTCGAAAACCAAGGAAAATACACCGTAGAGGTCTCTGAGGAAGGGATATACCTAGATAGCGTTATGATAGAAGTCGAGGAAGCTGCTGATGATGATGGCGTATTAGATTACTGGTGGGTGATTTTTATGATCGTGGTTCTAACGGGATGGTCGATCTCCTTGGCTTTACTCTGGCGAAAGGAGAAAAGTTCTCAACCGGCTAGGCCAGGACCTCCAAGAGGGCAACAAAGAGGAAAACAGTAGGATTTCATCTCCCTAAAAAAATTACTTATAGCGTGATGGAGATATAATATATGTGAAAAGCGAGAGGAGCAACATGAAGTGGTTGGATATAATCTCAGTTCTATCATTGCTCCTATTGCTCGTCTGCTCCTTTTCAGTTACTGCAGCTTCTTCCGAACCTAAGTTTGAAAGGTCAACAGCGGTAGATTCTGCAGACCGGGTCGGTTATACCGGAGAGTGGTTTAACAGCTCGTGGGAGTATAGAAAAGAGATGGAGATCTCAGGCCCTATAGAAGATTATCAGATGAAGCTCAATGTTTCCTATGACGGCGGGGGCAACGTGAGCTGCGAAGGAAACGTCAATGAAGATTTTAGTGATCTGCGTTTTACTGCAGCGGACGGTGTTTCAACAAGACCGTACTGGATAGAGGAGCGGGTCAACGGGAGTTATGCGGTTACTTGGATAAAGACTTCTGGCGAAGATTCGATGTACATGTATTATGGTAATTCCGAAGCGGTTTCGAAAAGCAACGGCACAGAGACTTTTATAGCGTTCAACGAACCAATCGTCGTCTCCTACGGAGACTACACCACGTCTGGAACACTGATAACATTTGAGAACGTCTCGAACGATTTGGATACCCACATACACTACAAGTACTTCTATCAGGCCCTTACGAACGGAAGGATAGCCCATATATTTACTGATTTCGACGGTGTCGAAGTCGACGAGCACGGGTTCTATCACCCTTATAATAACGATCCGGGAGCGGACAAAGACGACGTATCTACATATCATAAAAGGACTTTTGTAGAGAGCGGCGAGACCATAAGCGATGAGATCGAGTTCCGGTTCAGTAACGGAGATTGGAGGGTGAGGATCGCAGAGATCAGGGTGCGGAAATACACCTCGCCTGAACCCGCGTGGTCGGGCTTCGGCGAAGAGACTACCCCTTCAAGCGAGTTCGAAGTAGAGGTGATCGACTATGACGAGGAAGTGGCCAAAGGAGAAGAAGTCAGTGTGGTATACACCGTGACCAACACCGGCATAGTCGAGGATACGCAGATGATCGAATTCTGTGTTGGCGGCCAAGTGGAGGAAAGCGAGAAATCAACTCTTGCTCCTGAAGAGACTTATGAAAGCGAATTCACTTGGTCTACCGACCAACCGGGTGAATATGAATTAGCTATATCGAGTGACGATGATAAGGCAGAAGTTATAGTGAACGTCTTGAACGAATACGAACTCGCCATCGATGCTGGAGAAGGCGGGACCACGGAACCGGAGCCGGGTATCTATACCTATCAGGAAGGAGAAGAAGTGAAGATCAAAGCCGTATCGGAAACAGGTTGGATCTTCGATGAATGGACCGGCGATGTAGACACGATAGATGATCCTCGATCGGTGGAGACCTTCATAACTATGGATGCTGACCACACGATCTCGGCAGCATTCTTGAGAGAAGTCGAGCTGACGGTGGACGAACCGACCGGTCAGGGTACCATCCGGGTAGATGGTGACGAGATCAATGAATATCCGTATACGAAGGCGTTTGGAAAGGGAGAAGAAGTCATTATGAGCGCTAATCCGGAGGAAAGTTGGCTTTTCGATAAATGGATCGGCGACGTAGAATACTATGAAAACGAGATAGTTCTTGTTATGGATTCCAACAAGTCGGTTTCGGCACTGTTCGAGGAATTGGATGAATACGAACTCACGATTGACATCGAAGGTGAAGGCACTACTGAACCTTCTGAAGGCACTCATACATATTCCGAGGGAGAAAAGATAACTATCACAGCTTATCCGGGAGAAGGTTGGATGTTTGGTGGATGGACAGGCGACGTCTCCGGTGGTGAGGAACATCTGGTACTGACCATGGACTCCGATAAGTCCGTTACGGCCTGGTTCGAGATAAGGGAGTACGGGCTTGATGTATTTTCGCAAGGTGAAGGGTCCGTAGACATGGACCCTGAACGGGAATACTATGAACATGGAACGAGAGTCGAATTGACGGCTGTGTCGGAAGAGGACTGGGAGTTCGATCGATGGACAGGTGACGCTTACGGTAGCGAGGAACATTTGATACTGACCATGGATTCCGATAAGTCCGTTACGGCGTGGTTCGAGGAAGAAGAGGAGCCGACTTACAATCTCACGATAGAAGTGGAAGGGGAAGGCACTACGGATCCTTTTGAAGGGACTCATACTTACGAAGAGGGCACCGAGATCAAGATCACCGCTACGCCTGGGGATGGTTGGCACTTCGTCGGATGGATAGGGGACTACATGGGCGAAGAAGAAGAGATCACCATAACCATGGACGAGGATAAAGAGCTGACAGCGAACTTTGAAGAGGATCTAGAAGAGGAAGATGGAGAAAGCATCTTTTACGGCGGGGTTAGAAACCAATACTGGTGGTTGATATTGGTTATTGTAGCTTTCGCGGCGATCTTAGTTTCAAGCCTGGGCCTTCTCTTATCAAGTAGCAAAAGAAGATCGAACTGAATGCAGCATCGTCGATCCCAGCGTTCCAAAAGCTAATATAAGGGAGTTTTTCTGTTGGTGATGAGTTTAAAACAAAGGTGAAAAAACATCACTAGCATCTTTGGATCAGGAGACAGAGGCCAACGAGGAGAGGAACACGCCCAGGAGATAATCGAGGTGGTAGAGCCTCTTCTGGACAAGGAGCTGAAGGATTGCAGATTGTTAGACATGGGTTCCGGCGGCGGACGACTTTCCTTACCTTTCGCAAAAAGAGTGAAAAGGGTGAAGGGAGTCGATGTGGTTGAAAGAAAGATCGAAAGAGCTAGGGGAAAGGCCGCCGAAAGAGGTGTCGACAATATAGATTTTGAAGCGAGTTCCGTTTTCGACTTCGAAGAAAAAGAAAACTACGATATCGTAGTGATGAACGACTTCATCGAACATGTACAAGAACATAAAAGAGCGTTAAAGATATGTTTGAAGGCTTTAAAAAAGGAAGGTGTCTTTTACATATCAACAAATAATAGACTCTGGCCCATCGAAGGACATAGATATCTTCCCTTCCTTTCGTATCTTCCCAAGCCTCTCGCCCACAGGTATGTTCGATTGGCGGGACGCGGGGAAGCCTACGATAATTGTTTTTTGCTGACCTATATAGAAGTAAAAGATTTGCTGAACTCATTTCCCGTGTCGTATGAGTTCGAGCCTCCTAAAGACCCGGACTATGATCTGTACAGAGTAGGAAAGAAATTCGTCGAGTTTTCAGAAGCTTTTTGGATGTTCGCCAACGCTTTTCAGGTCGTCGGAAAAAAGCTGGATTCTATCGAGTGAGCGAACTCTTTCAGTCGGAATCCCCTGTGAGTTCCTCTTTCACGTAGGCCCACATCTTCTTTGGATCGATCGATTCCCGGATGTATCTCCAGTCCTCTTCGGTGAATTCCCCTACAAGGTACAGTATAGCGGTATAGAGCCCGACCATCGCACCACCATACATAAACAGGTGATAGAAGCGGGTTATCGGCATCACCTGCCACTCCCATGCATAGAGGACCAGCCCGGAGATGATCGCCGCACCTATATGGTAAAGAGTGCCCCACGTGAAGGACACGTCGGCGAGACTTTTTGAGACTCTCATCTTCGCCAGCGAGATGCTGACTCCAGCAGTTAAAGTCGCTATGGCGGCGCCGACCTCTTTGAGACCGAACAAGGGCACTCCGAACAGAGAGTCCGGTATGAGGATCACGTTCAGTGCTACATTGGCGAGGTTGCCAGCTATCGAGATCCTAGCGGCCAATCTAGGTCTGTTCATCCCGCTTATCACGTAACGAAAGGGTTTGAAATAAAGTATGAAGAACGAGTTGATCGCCAGTATCCTCACCACCGGGGCCGCTGGAAGGAAATGACCGCTTATCAATATGTAGATGATCTCTTCGGGAAAAAGTATCAAAAATAAGATCACCGGTGAGATCACCAAACTTGTGTATCTCGCCGCACCTTCCACCGCTTTCTTGAGTTTTTCCCAATCCTTTTTGGCATGATATTCAGAGATCGTCGGAAAGATCAGAACGCCGACACCCGCGACCAGTCCGTTGACCACCATGGCCAATTTTCTTCCCGAGGCGTAATAACCAACGTTGGAAGAACTCCAGAAGAGCTGGACCATCACGATATCGACACGATTGCCTAACCTGCCGACTATCTTGCTGAAGAAACCGGGAAGGGCGAAGTCCCAGTAGCTTTTGATAGAATCCCAGGTGGGTTTTTTTACCTTGATATCTTTAAGGTAAAAGATAGCCAGGAGAGCCATCATGGCTCCCCCCGCAAGATAGGTCAGGGCCAGCTCTATGGCCTCTCCTCCGGTCAGTGCCACGTACACTATAAAAACGGTCGGGGCCGACGCGCCCATGAAAAGGATCAATTCCTTCTTTGCTATCTCTTTTCTGGCACGAAAAGTCTTGCTGGCTATTCCACTTATACTTCTCAATATAAAAAATCCAAGAATTATGTAGATGGCTTTCACGTGTGTAGGGCTCTGGAAGCCTCTGCCCAGGACGTGCTGCCAGATCATCAACCCGGCGAAGATGGTCATCACCGTTACAAAAGTAGCTAGTGATCTCAAGCTGATGTAAGTGCCCATGCATACGTCATCTTCGATCTCTCCTCCCGAATATCTCTTCACGTGAGCCGTATCAAAAAAATTGCCGACGAAACCGAACATCGAGACCAGACCTATGGCGAACTCGACGATACCGTAGTTAAAGTCCGGGTTCACCATGAACCTCGCTATGAAGAATAGGCCGATCCAGCCTGTGAGGTATTCGACGAAGCGGTTGATCGTTACAAGGAAACTCTTTCTGCCCAGCATCGTGATTCTTAGAGTGGAATATATATAGGGATTATTTAAAATATTAGTCTACAAGATATGAGCATATTAGGAACTCATAGCGAACGCTCAAGCATTCAAATAAAGATAATTAAATGTCTAGACCATCCACCGCATCCCGGATCAAGTCCTTCTCTTTTTCTTCTTCATCTTCCTCCGATCCTACTTTTTCCTTCTCCGATTTTTGAACTCGATAGCTCTCATACATCTCGTCCATGATCCCCTCGAATTCGCTCATGATCTCTTTTAAAGAAGGATCAGACGTTTCGATAAGGTTTTTTTCCTCGTCAGGATCGTTTTTCAGATCGTAGAATTCTTCTTGCTCTTCAGTGATGTTACGGATAAGCTTGTATAGCGGTGTTCTCACTGCTTGTAACGAACCCGGTCCCCTGTTTTCGAAAAGTTCTTCCGCGTAGGCCGTTAATTCGGGAAGCTCTTCGCCTTCGATCAACGGAACCAGGCTGATCCCGTCAAAGTCTTCTTCACAGGAAATACCTAACAGATCCAGGATGGTAGGGACCATATCTATCGCTCTTACAGTATGGTCTATTTTTTGTGTTCCTAGATTTTCATTTTTCACGATGAACGGTATCTTCAGATCATCATCGTACATGGTCTTATGCTGGGGATAATCAAAATAATAGGTCTTCCAGGTCGGATCGTCTGTTCCGAGGGTTTCACCATGATCGCTCGTAAGGATTATGGTGGTATCGTCCCATATATTCAACTCTTTCAGCAATCCTACCAAAGGTTGAAACAATTTTTCATCCATATATTTTATCTTTGCGTCATAATATGCATATCTATAATGTTCATCTTTATCCAGTTTCCCTGAAAACAATAATTCTTTTTCCGCCAGGAAGTGAACGTGAAAATAGTGCCCCCATATAAAAAAAGGCCCTTCTTTATGATCTTCAAGCCATTCGAACATCCTGTCCACCCACCAGCTCCCCATTTGGAATTGCAATTTTTGGTTTTTCCCTTTGAACTGCATAGAGTGAAAACTATCATCTTCACAAGGCTCATCGAAATGGTCGAACCCCCTATCAAATCGATGTTTTGAGTCGATGAGGTCAATACCGATAAAGCCCGCTGTTTCATAACCTTCTTCTTTTAGGATTTCCGATATTAGGGTAGTATTCACTGTATCGAATGGATCTCTCACCTTTGTCTTATCTGGATTTTTTCCAGATAATATGGAAGCGTGACTAACTGGGGTCAAACAGGAAGGCGCGATACAGTTTTTGAAAATCGCCCCTTCTTCGGCGATCGAATCTATACCTTTGGTTTCTATTTTATCGTATCCGTAGCAACTTAATCTGTCCGGTCTTACTGCATCCATTGTGATGAATATCACATTGTCCATATTGGATCACCCTATAATTCTTCTTCAATTTCTTTTATAGCTTTTACGAGCTTTTCATTTTCTTCTGGTTTTCTAACCGATATGCGAACGAATCTATCGTCTAAAGAAGTTTTGTTCAGGCAATCTTTTATCAGTATGTCATGCTGTGAAAAAAGCTTGTTTCTCAATTCGGTGCTGTTGATATCCTTGTTTTTCATCTTGCAGAATAGGAAGTTCGCCTTACCTTCTATAACTTCGAGCATATCGACATCATTTAACATCTCGATAAAGTCTTTTCTATCCGATAATATGTGTTCTATCGACTGGTTATATTCATTCTGGTATCGAGGGAACAACTCTATGAATCTTTCCGCGATCGAATTGATATTCCATATCGGCAGGTAGTGCTCGATCTTATCTTTTATCTCCTGGTTCGAGGTAACGATATATCCCAATCTCAAACCCGGTACTCCAAATTCTTTACTTAAGCTTCTCAGCAATATCAAATTAGGATACTGATCTACCAGGGGTTGAACCGAATGTTCTTCTCTATCTCCTGCAAAATCTATGAATGATTCGTCCACGATTATACCGTCTAATCCTTCTAACTTCTCTAGTATCTTTATTATCTTATCTCTCTCAGTGATAGTCGAAGTGGGATTGTTCGGGTTGATCACAAGTGCAAAGTTACTATCTGATTTTTTTACTGATTCGATGAAGGCATCTTCATCGAGTTCAAAATCGTCCTCTTCCGGTAGTTGAAAATAATTTATTTGAGATGATCTGAGGTCCTCGTACTCATTGAATGAGGGAACAGGGATAGTTATCTTTTCTATCAGCTGTCTGTTCATTATTCTTATGAACTCTGAAGCACCATTCCCTACCAAAATATTTTCCTGACAGAAACCTTCATCATTATACCACTGGGAAAGAAGGCTGGCTATCTTATGTTGGGCGGAGGAATAATTGCCTATGAGATGAGAAAGTTCATGACCTAGTCTTGAATAAAATTGCTGAGGAGGGAAGTATAGATTGTATAAGAAGTTAAAATCAAGAAAATCGTATCTCCAGTAACCGCCATATAGATTTTCAAGCTGATCTATCCTTTCCTCCTCCTCAGAAAATAGGTATTTTGCCATCTCTAGATCGCTTTCAGTGTCCACCTCATACCATTTTTCCCTGTCCACTATATGACCATATATATTCGGTGTGTTCAAGTAGATAAGAACACCGAGTATCAATTCATAGTAACTGTCCACGTCATGCGTTTTTACGTATAAGTCAAGCCTTGGTTCAAAATATTCTTCAAAGAATCCATAGGTGAAATAATAGATATTGACCGTCTTAAATTTATCAGAATAGTCAAAACTCATATCTTGTTCTGATCCTGGGATCATCCTTTTGACCCGGTGTTCCGGTTCGTTCATCGCTACTAGTGTTTTGGAAGCCATTTTACTTCCTTTTTCATCCAGTTTCACTACTGTCCCCGGTGTGTCGGGGTCGTATGGAGATAGAAAAGCTATATTTCTATCTCTGTTATCGAACACGCAATCCAATATACCGTGTTCGAAAAATATGTCCCCTTCCATCAAGATGAAATCATCTTGGACTTCGTCCATCGCCATCCACAGGGAATAGATATTATTGGTTGTATCCCAATCATCATTTTCCACATAAGTTATCTTGAGTCCTTTATATTCATCTCCGATCCTGTCCTTGATCATCTCTTTTTTATACCCGAGAACTATTATCACCTCTTTTACTTCGTCATGTTTCGCCAGTGCGTCTAGATCGTTGGTTAGAAATGATTTACCATCGATTTCAACTAAGGATTTTGGAACTTGGTCAGTTAATGGACGTAATCTACTACCTCTCCCTGCGGCCAGTATTATCGCTTGCATATTCATAAACTCCTTTTATCTCTCCTTCAACCTCTGTTTTTATAGTTAAACATGGGTTTGTCTAGCATCGATATGTGTTAATAAGGGTTTTGGTAATCAGACTCTGCAGGAAACATCGCTAAAAGGAAAAAGAATAAAATTAGATCTCTCATTAAAATCTTCAGCAATTTATCCCATCTCTGAGGACAGAATATATACTAATTAAAAGGAGATCCCAACACAAACGGATAGGACTCTATAAAGTTCAAAAGAAATAAATATAGCAATTAAAATCTATCAATATGAAAGAAACACTCCCCACTTTCATCCATGCTGGAGCACAAAGGTCAGGTTCTACTTGGTTGTATCATGCATTAAAAGATCACCCAGATATATTCATGCCAGAAAAGGAGCCTGTAAATTTCTTTGATTGTCATTATCATAAAGGGATCTCATGGTATCTCAAGTATTTTGAAGGTCATGAGGATGAAAAAGCGATTGGAGATGAATCGCCGGGTTATATAAAAAATCCTTTTGCCCCTAAACGAGCAGCTGAGGTTGTTCCAGATGCTAAAATAATTTTTTGTTTACGTAATCCTGTAGACCGTGCATATTCTCAGTACTGGACAGCTGAGAACGCTTGGACTGATACCAATTTCGGAAAAAGTTTAACTCGTCATTCCGTCAATGATGTATTTATCACGCCCGGGTACTATAATTACCATCTTACTCGATGGGAAAAATATTTTGATAAAAATCGCATCAAGATAACCTTTTTTGACGATTTCGTTTCGGATAACGAGTCATTTATTCAAGATATTTATGGATTTATCGGTGTAAATGACCAATTGTATTGTCTGCAAAAAATTTCGTCAAGATTTAAGTAGTGATGACAATAATGATTCTATGACACTGAGCAACGTACAAGTCGAGAAGATAGTCACAT
>Ga0207421_10008639_pt1 | contig 10513 bp, 6 predicted proteins | sample SodLakKL_010_SED_4_FD_187542 | JGI IMG/M metagenome (GOLD analysis project Ga0207421, IMG submission 187542) | Alkaline sediment microbial communities from Lake Tanatar, Kulunda Steppe, Russia - 8KL_010_SED (SPAdes) (version 2) | ecosystem: Environmental > Aquatic > Non-marine Saline and...
CTTGCCACCGAGCTGTAGGTTCCCAGAAAAGGTATTTCCGTACGATTTCGATACTCTCGCTCCGCCAGCATGGAAAATTCACTGATCGCTTCCTCCTGAGCCTCACCGATCACAATTCCTTCCGAGGTCAGCAGCTCCTGGATTCGCTGATCAATACCTGCTGTTAAAAAGGCAGTATCCAGGACATAGTCTCCTTGGTGAATACGGTTTCGAAGATAGCTTTCCACGTCCTCCTGTACCCTCTCTATAGTAATCAGTCCGTCCAAGGTATCTTCCGGGATTCCGAACGGGGTTCCCCGGTAGCCGATATTCTCTTCAATATTTCCGTGGGCCCGCTGAAAATAATTGGAGCTCTCCAGGTTTCCCACAAGATAGGATTCACTGAAAAACGTAAAATTCATAATCAGAAGGATCCCCAAAAAGCTCAGAGTCATGGCTAGCATAAAAGCCATAACCAGGCCGATAATATGTCTGATTCGATCCGTATTTTTGCTCATAGAACCTCCTACTCGATCTCGGGCCCGGAGACTTTATCAAAATAAAAGAAAATTCTTTCCTGTTTTCTACCACTGATGGGCGTAAAGTCCCAGCAGGTATAGAGAATCAGCTCTTCTTTATTCTGTCGCAAGTCATAGGCGGATCGATCCGTAAAATGATGAATGGATATATCCCGAATTTCATAAACAAAGGTCCCGTAATGGGTTCGATAGGTTACCCGGTCTCCAATCTCCGCGTGCTCCAAGGGAGCAAAAATCGTACGATTGTGTCCGGAAACTAAAATCGGTTGTCCAAACCCCGGCATATAGCTGCCCGTATAGTGTCCTGCTCCGAGACTGAGGATCCGGTCATTATCTCCGTAATATACCGGGACGTTTAAGTCAAAGTCTTCACTGATAAGCTCTCCATAATGGGTGCCGATATTCGGAGAGGTTATATCACGCCGTGAAATCACACGGGTGATATCCGAGTTTTCCTCCTCTACCCCGTCCCCGAGAATGGACTCAACGTTTCCTCCAAAGTCTGGAGATTCCCGAGTCATAAACATCCCTGCCATGGACATGGACACGTCAATCACCGGTCGAAAGGCTATGTAGAGAAGAGAATACCCTATAATAAGAAAGATTAATGGCATATAAAAATAGGCCATTAATCTTTTGTGTTTCCGTTTCAAGCTGTGTCCTACGCCTTGTTACCGAAAAGATTTTTTTTCTTTGCAGTTGCGATACTACCTACTACGGCACCAGTAAGTAATAAAGTAATAAGTGCAGTCGGCATTAATGCAAATCCAGTCTGCTTGATTGGACCCGCCTCAGTGTCATATGTAGCTTCACCTAAAACGTCCCCCGTTTCTGAATCTAAAACCTGTACTACATTTGTGTTCGGATCATAAGTAAGGGTTAAATTCATAGACTGAACTGCCTCTGCTCCTGCTGTGGCAATTTCAATAATTCGGTCTCTGGAAGCTGTTCCAAGATCGGAAATCTTGGTTACCCCTTGTGCCTTAATCTCTTCTGCGATTTCATCAATGGCATTGATGATTGCGTCTCGGTCTTCTGCGGTAAAGTCCACGTCATCTCTTTGGAAAAAGATTTCCGCTTGTTGAATAACCTCTTCAGGCACCCCGATTACTACACCGTTTGCCTCAACACCTTCTTCCAGTCGGTCCAGGATTGCCTGTTCATACTCGTTGATGTCCGATGCGGCAAACCCTACTGAAGTTAAGCTCATGATGAAAACCATTACCAATAATACTGCGATACTTTTTTTCATATTTCTCCTCCTCTCTAATTTTTTTCTACATATTTTTTAATGTGTAGACATACTCTATTTTATGTCCTATAGGCTGTAATGTCAACTTTTATTTGAATATGCTGGAAATTTTGATAATGCTTTTACAATTTTTTCCCTACAATAAACCCGATCGTCTCTTTATGTTTATCCTTTTGTGATATAATAACTTATAATGTGGAGGTGATCATATCCAAGGAAAAATTAGAAATTCAATGTTTCTAGCTCTTATAGGTCTAATTCTATTCGTTCTGTTAGTAGTAATCACTCAGGGCATACAAACCTATCATTTGCTACTGGATATCAATATAATTCTTGCCTACAGCTTCTTAATCTTGGGAGTCCTCCTATTTCTCTATGTCGTTATTTATCCGGTGGTTACGTTTTTTATCCTTCCTAAAGCTGCTGTATTACCTAAAAAAGAGACGTATCAAAAGGATCCTGCAAAACGAAAGATCATACTGGATTACCTGAGAAAGAACAGAGCTCTTGCCGATGCTTTACAACGCGAGGATAAAACCATTTCCTTTGATGAGCATACCACCGATGAAGAAATCGAAAGCTCATTGCAGATGCTTCACAATGAAGGAGAAAAAATCATTCGGGAAAATGCCTCCCGTGTATTCATTACCACTACGATTTCTCAAAATGGTAGTCTGGATGCAGTATTTATGCTGGTTCATATCACAAAAATGGTCTGGCAGGTAGCCACCCTTTACCATCACCGTCCGGGAATCGGAAAACTTGTCAAGATTTACATCAACGTCCTTGCCACGCTTTTTTTGACCAGAAGTCTGGAAGACCTGGAACTGCTCGATGAACAGTTAGAGCCGATGCTCTCCATTCTATTCGGATCCTTCCTGACCAGCCTGGTGCCCGGAGTGCAATCCGCCGTCAACCTCCTGCTCAATTCTGCGATTCAAGGTTCCGCCAATGCTTATTTATCTCTTCGGGTCGGATTAATCGCCCAGGAATTTATAATAAATGAGGAAGTGGATGATAAACGAAAAATTCGTAAGTCCGCCACCCTCAGAGCCCTACCCATGCTAGGTACTGTGGTAAATGATAACCGAAAAATCATTCAGACAACCGTAGCAAAACTGGCGAAAAAGATCAGCAAGGAGAGTTACACCAAAAGCCGCAATTGGACCAACGGGATTTTTAAAAAAGAAAAATAAGGAACACAAAGGGGACGGAGGGGTTTGTGTCATTACCACACAAACCCCTCCGCCCCCTTTGTGTTCCTTAACGGCTAATTAAAAAGAAGGGACATGGGGACAGGTCCGTTGTCCCTGTCCCCATGTCCCTTCCTTTGTCTATCTACACCCTGTCTATCAGATTTTTTATTTACACCCTGTCTATCACACTTTTCGATATTCCGGTCACCCTTGCTAACTGTCTTATAGTAACACCTCTTACGGTTTTCACTTCTCTGATCATTTCATTCCTCTTATTTTTTTCTAACTGCTGCAACTCACTCATATTACTCAGTCCGAATTGAAAAAAGCAGTTCCTAATTTCATCATCCGATATCTTAATCCTCGGCACATACTCCAGGCATTGATCATTATTTTTTTCCTTTGTATATTTCTTAAATAATTCGATGGATTGATTCTTATTAGTAGAAAACCGATCCAGTACATAGTCGGTGTTTACGATCCTGGGTTTATTAACATACTCACTATAGCTGCTCCATTTATAACCTGCTATTTCTTGTACAATTCCCGCCTTCAATGGATTTTGATGAACATACCTTAATACCCTCAACAAGGACCCCTCATTTTCAACCACTTCACTTTTATACCGTTCCTGAAACAGATGCCCTGACCGATCGTATTTGTTGTTATACCAATAAACATAGCTTCCCGATACTTTTTTTATTATTGTGGATATGGTATCCCCGGTTTCTTTGATAATAAGATGAATGTGATTATCCATAAAACAATAACCATAAACTTCACATATTTGTTCATTCCTATAACGCTCTAAGGTCGTCAATAACCTCAGTTTATCTTCCTCATCTTCAAAAATATTTTGCCGATTAATGCCTCTTACCATAATATGATAAATTCCACTTTCGCTCTTTTTACGGGGATTCCTTGGCATGTTCATCACTCCTTAGAGGACTTTTAACTATTAAACAGGAAGAACTTGCAGGAGAAGCACAGGGATGATGTACCTAAAAATAACTTCATTTTATCATACCATATTCCTGGTTGTTTATGTGAATATTTTGACAGCTTAGAAGGATGGCGTATTGGGAGAGGACAAAAAAAGCTCACCACAATGTGATGAGCAAACAAATGACTCTGTTAAATAACATTTTGATTCTCTGATTACGTAAGATTCTGTAACGATGGAGATATTGACCTCTGTAAAAGAAGGGACAATGAATCTTCCCCTTCTTTTTTAAACAAAAGAGATCGTAGGGACAGTGAACCTGTCCCTATGTCCCTTCACAGAGGTCTTCCCCCAACTGAACACTTCCGTCCTTTGGTTCTTGGATTCTTGCTTCTCTTTTAATTGAACCAGTACAACGGGTCTAGGGCCTTTCCTTTCCTTCGGAGTTCAAAATGCAGATGGGGTCCTGTAGATCGACCGGTACTGCCTAGAAGAGCAATTTCCTGCCCTTTTATCACCTCTTCACCGACCTCCACAAGATTCTCCAGATTATGAGCATAGCGGGTGGTCCACCCGTCACCATGATCAATTTCAATCCAGTTTCCGTAACCCCCGCTTTTTCGGGATACGGTTACTACACCGGATCTTGCAGCGACAATGGGGTCCTCGGGCTTCCCGGGGATGTCCATGCCCTTATGAAAACGGGCCTCATCCTCAAAGGGATCATTTCGCGGGCCAAATCCTGAGGATATTATCTCCCTTCCCGGCACCGGCCATTCCGATCCCGTCTCATCATCACGAATCTTTTCCAAATCCCATTCCGGAATTTCTAAATAATAGGTGAAGAGATTCAGGACTTCATAGAACTCCCGAATAGTTTCCCTTTGCCACTGCTGGTTTTTTTTCAGCTCCGTCAAGGCGCTTTCCATTTCCATTGGATCCCCTTCGGTCTTATCGGTTTCCTGAAGCTGTTGCCAAAATTCTTTAAAGAATGTATCCCGTGGCTTCTCAGCCCGGTGTATTTTATTCACCGCTAACCACTTAGCGCCACCGGCTATTGCTTCCTCAACACTGGACCATTCTTCCCTATAGCCGAAAACATAGGCGGAGGCTGTCCCGTTATTTTCAGGATTATGTTCTTTTGCTTCCTTCATCGCCTCGGTAATTAAATAAAGTTCATTGATTTCGTTTTCCCGGGCCGCTTCCCGAAAATAGCTTCCTAAACCTTCAAAACTTGTATCTTCCAATAACAAGTCCAGTTCCCTGGAGGATAGCCCCAAGGGTGCGGAAAGTTTCATAAACTGCAGCATATCTTCCGATATTTTTACTTCAGTTTCAACCTCCAGTATTTCATCCGGCGGGTGAGTGGGATTTTCCCCGGCATCAGCGATTAGTGCTTCCACCAGCCACTCCGGATACTGATGGTAGTTCTCCGGTTCCATTGCCTCGGTAATTTCCGTAATGATCTCCTCTTTAAGGGTTTCCTTAAAGTTATCTTGAAAGTTTTTCCGGAGACCCTCTACTTGACTTTCCTCTTGAGGACTCCAGCGGATGAAAACGCTTTTAGAGTGCTCTCCGTCCATAGCCGTTCCTTCATTGATCGGTCTGGCAGAAACCCCGGAAAACATCCCCCCGATGATCATGAGGATAATTATTACTGCAGGTATAATTCTGCTCTCTCTGCATTTCTTCATTTCACTCATCGAAAAAGCCTCCTTATCATTCATTTCTCCGCTATAGGTTCTTTTTATGTAATCGGAGAAAACAGAGAACAACCATTACTCTGTCTCTCCGACCATTACTTTTATCCCGGTATAGCTAAAAATCAAAAGACTCTTTGATTAGCTGATAATCAATGGGTTATTGTATCAGTTAAAAATCAACGGAGGCTTTATCCGCATAAGGTTTTAAACTGTCCAGGCTCTCCCATAGGAATACCTCCACCCGTTGGGATCCGCTTCCCTCGGAAAAACTGAAGGAATACTCTTCACTTTGCCCGATCACTACATTATCCTCTGTCTCAAGATGATATACGGTTCCGTCTTCGTTAAAGGCCTGTACCACAAGAGTTCCATCTATGGAAACCCCGGTGTCGTTGGTAAGATTCACCGTCAGATTTACCACCCCGTTAACAACGGATACCTCTACTTCCAGCTGATCGTAGGGGAATGCAGGCGCCATGTTGGAACCGTAAATGGCGTTGGCAAGCATTCTGAATTGATGACTGGGATGTCCACGGTTGGCAATATGGTTTGCAAAGATCGTAATATCCGCATCGCCTACTTCATCAATAAGGATATAATCCTGCCCTCTTACGACTTCATTTTCCGGCCACCAACCGGCCTTAAAATGATCATCCCGGTCCACAATATTTGCCAGAACTCTTGAAGTATTTGGAACACCGTCGATCCACGATGCGGACCGATTGTATAAAATATCTTCTGCAGTGTAGTTTCCGGTAATATAATGGTTGGTATCTATTTGTGCTCGAAGGACTCCTTCATAGGAAGACCCGTTACGTCCTCTTTGCAGACCTTCCAGCAGTCCGGTTTCAGCAAAGCTGTTAATCGCCCAGCCACCGATACCGACGTAGGAAACACCGTCTTCAATATAAGACGTAACCCCGTTTTGGTGCGCCACACCGCTGCCGTCGGCAATAACATTGGCATCACTTAAATCCGAAACCATATTAAAGCCCAGCAGATCATCCAGCACAAAGACGACTTCGTTGCTGTAAGCCCGTACCTTCGGCTCCAGCAAATACTGGGTAAATGCACTGTTATCATAAGGGATCACTTCCAGATAATAATGATGTGCGATTCGCATTAAATCCGAACGGGATACTACAAAGTCTCCCGGCAGATAATCGTCCCCTTCATTTAAAATCATCTGAACTTTTTTCCCTGATGCAAGCAGATCGTTCACCGCTCGGATAACATCATTGTTGCGGTTATTGATTACATAGTGATCCGCTTTAATATTTACGATGGTCTGTGGCATTTCTAAGGAATAGATTTCTGCAGTATATCCTTCGAAGGCGTCCTCCAAACGGATCTCCTCCCGGTCAAATCCGCGTAAGTCGTGGAAGTTCTGGGTTACCTCCGCATACATTGCACCCCAGTCGGAAACGTCGTTGCCTTCGTATAGGAAAGCATTCGCCAAGTTTCTCTTCGCCTGATTCATCGGCACCACAAAGGTACCTTCAGGATAAACTGTTCCGTTCACTGTAATCTCTGTGGTCACCTCTTCTACATGAATGCCGTTTCGCATTAAATGCTCTACCATTTCATAAGCAGCCAATACGTTTCGCTGATTCTCCATACTCTCGGGAATCACAAAGTAATCCGGGAAGAACTTTTCCCCTTCTGCTCTCGGTCGTCCGATTACGTTACCATCGGCATCTACAAACCATTCGTCCACATGGTCCGCTGCATCTTCATTATCCACCGCTCGTCGGTAAATCTCCAGTTGGTTCGCGAATAATTTTTCTTTGTTTTCCAGCGTATGATTTAAGGAACCAAGTACCGCATATACAGTTAAGTCATTGGAGTATTGGTTCAGTTCAGGCATTTCGATAGTATGCCCCATGGCTCCGTGGGCCATTCCGTACATGGCAGTATAAACGATGGTGGCATCATCCCATCCGGAACTCCAGGTTTCTCGCGGTAAGAAATAGCTGTCATGACCCGGTGCATCCACATTGCTGATCCCCGCCCGACCCATGGCATGGGCATGGGGAATCATACCGTCCATTAACAGATCATACTCAAAGTTCGGATCATGGGGCGGTGTACAGGGCTCAATCAGGAATCCGGTGACAAAACCATGCAGGTCATTGAATACCATTGGCGACCATTCGGCAATAGCATCTACAACGTATTGAGTTTCCTGTTGAGTCTGGAAACTCATATCCCGGTTCATATCCAGTCCTGTTGCTGCTCCCCTGGTAGTGTGGTATCTTCCGTCAGGATTCTGAGTGATATTAAACAGGATAATAAAGTTGTCCAGTAATTCATTCACGTCCAATGTTACTTCTATTTCATCCAGATCTTCTATATCCGCGTCCAGATCCCCTTCCAGGGTGGAAAAAGTAATTTCATCCTGGGTTGTGAGCATTTCCAATACATCAATCTGTGCATCCACTCCCGGTGTCTCATCAGGATGGATATTATGGAACCATATGGCAGGTTTGTAATCATCAATTCCGCCGTTTTCAATATGATCCAGCAGTTCGTGAGGATCTTCCAACATCAATGGCAGGGTTACTTCCTGATAATCAATGAAATCCTGCTCGTCCCTCGCAAATTTCACAAAAGGAATTTCCCGTCCTTCATAGGAATCCCCCAGAGAGACATATTCCATATAACGGTCTTCTTTTGCCTCATCAATAATTCTTTGCAGTTCCGGCTTGATCTCGTCATAGGTCCGGTAACTGTCGTAAACATTTAATTTCATCGGTGCACCAATCGTTAAATCTTTTTCGGTATCAACGATTCGAAGATCGTAATCGCCGATCAGGTCTTCAATTCTTACTCTAAAATCCCGGCGACTTAAATTGTTATACGCTTCTCCTTCATCGGTGTAAACGAGTTCAAACTTGATCGTTGCCTGCACCCGTCCATTTTCGATAAAAGGCTCTTCCTCAAAGTAAATAAACGGATCGCCGTCATATTCACCGGATTCACTTCGGAACTGCTTCCAGTTGTCAAAGGGAAGGCCGCCGAAGTACCAGTCGATATCTTCCACATCCCCAGGAATGTATCCCAAATCCAACTGTACATCGATCTCTCTAGCTTCCGTTATAGATACCTTATCATTGCTGACAGACATCCCCGGAGGATCGATTTCTACAGCCAGATTTACCAACAGTTCACTGAACGTTTCAAGGTGTGGCATGATCCGCTCTTCTTTCCCGAAGGCGTCTTCCAGAAAGTCCAGGTTGTCCATGTCCGTGTGGAAAATCGTTCCGTACTCTTCGCTTTGCTGATATCCGTCCAGATCTCCAATTTCCCAGTTAGTCGCCTCAAAATAGGCCACAGGAATATCAATCCCTCTAAACGGTGCATGATCACTCCAGTCTCCGGTTTTTCCTTCCGGATAGTCAGGATTGAGCCCCGGATTGGTTTGAACGTCCAGTCCCAAATGGTCTGAAAGATCCAGTGCCTGTTCCCGAACCCACTCATTATGATCCATACCGCTGTAGACATACATCATATCCCCTGCAATCAGGGAGTCTAAGTTGATCATCGCCATGGTGTTGGCGGCTTCAGCATCAGTCATCTGCTCAGCATAGTGCCGGGATCCCCGAAGACCTACTTCTTCCGCACCAAAGGCGATAAATCGAATAGTATACTCTGTATCAATATTGATTAAGTGCTCTGCTGCTTCAAGCATAACTCCTACGCCGGAAGCATTGTCATCGGCACCGGTGGATCCTTCACCGATAGAATCATAGTGCGCACCGATAATAATCTCTCTTGAAGAGTTTCCTTCCTTTACCGCAATGACGTTATTGGAATCGTATTCAGTGTCGTCTCTTGTATAAGAGAAAGGCTGAACTTCCGGTTCATAACCCAACTCTTCAAATACGTCCACAATGTACTCCATGGTTTCGATTTCTTCTTCCGATCCGGCTAAACGCTGGCCGATTTCTTCCGAAATATAATATACATGATCATAAGCCGATTCCCCAAAGACATGGATATCTGCCGTTTGTTGTACAGCGTCAATGGAAAAAGCGGTGTACTCCCGGATGCTTTCCCCTTCTTTTAACAGCTCCGAGTACTCTGCATCAAAAGGATGCTCCTCGGTTTTTCGATGGAACTCGTCAAAATCCTCATACCGGTCACTATCCCGAATGATTTCTTCCAGTTCATTCGGATCCACAGCCGCAGCACTTGAAGCCTGGGAAGCGTAAATACCCGGTACCATGACTGATAACAGCATAATCAGCGTGATCGCCAAAGCTATTTGTTTCTTATACATGAATAAACCTCCTTTACATATTCCGTAGTATCAAAGGCTTAAGGCTCTTTGATCCCCTTATCAATCCCATTATTCCACCTCGAATTCTATTTCCACCCGATCCCCATGTAGCTGTAACACCAAAGTGTACATACCTGCTTCATTTACATGGAAATCAAAGGTGAATGCTCCTTCTGCTACGTCTTCCTGGCCTACCTGAGCGGTGCTTCCGTCAGCGTCTTCGATCAACCAGGTTAAGGGTTCAGTAATGTTATCATTTTCAACAATTATTTCACCTTCCACTGTGATATGCATCTCATCGATGGTAAGGTTTACATTCTCAACGGTAATCCGTTCTTCCAGGGCACTCCCAACGATTTGTCTTGCCAGCTCAAGTACGCTGTCTGCGATTACCGCAAATCCACCGATCACTCTAAAATCGCTTTTGTTTTGTACTATGGTTTCTACGTCCTCCCGTAAATTGTCCTGCTCCACATATAATATGGGCCAGCCTAACACGGAAGCGGGTACTGCATCCACAAAACTGTAACCGTTTACGAGAGAGACGCCTCCCGGCCCGTCAAAGAATTTCTCTGCAAACCGTATGCTGGTTCCATATCGGTTTTCTCCCACTTCAGCA
>Ga0207421_10008640_pt1 | contig 10512 bp, 16 predicted proteins | sample SodLakKL_010_SED_4_FD_187542 | JGI IMG/M metagenome (GOLD analysis project Ga0207421, IMG submission 187542) | Alkaline sediment microbial communities from Lake Tanatar, Kulunda Steppe, Russia - 8KL_010_SED (SPAdes) (version 2) | ecosystem: Environmental > Aquatic > Non-marine Saline and...
ACGCTGCCAAGCGACTGGACGCGGACATGTGTGTGGTGATCTTCGTTAACGCGCACAAAGAACAGAATACCGGTAGAGAAGCTCGGATTGTGTCCCAATAAAGCTGCCAAATGAGTAATAATTTCGTGCGCCGACGCCGCGCAGCACGGGGGCACACGCCCCTGTCGTCTAGCGGTCTATGATATCGGGTTTTCATCCCGAAGGTCGCGGGTTCGAATCCCGCCAGGGGTATTTTGGAGATCATTGCTGGAGAGACAACCAAAGGGATAGAATGCACCAAAAGCCAGGTAACCCATGATAACCAATAAATGACAGCGGATCTTGACCCAGACCGCCGTGCCCTAGACAACCATACCGATAAAGTGAACTGGAGTGACGATATGAGTGAAGCATGGATAGACGATAGCGGTTCGGTTACCCATTGTGATGGCGATATGCAGGATATCAATCACGAAGGTGTGGTCGTGGTATATATGCACGCAAGCCTTCGCGACCAACTTCAGAATGAATTTCCAGAGGTCTCTCGCATATTTGAGGAGTTTGAAGGAGATATTATAGCAATAAATGAATATATTAACAATTGGGGTGATGATCGTGGAACTGACAATGCATTCGAAATGATCGCTTCGGCCCTAGAAGATGAGAGTGAATTACACATTGCTCTTGATTTGAATTATGATTTCAGACTTTATGCTCTCCAACATCTTGGATGGATAAGGGCTGTCGATGATACGTTTGAAGTGTGGAAATTGAGCGAACGTGCGTTAAGACATATTGGCGACTATATGTTCGATGAGTTCGGGGATGATGCATATAAGGGGGAGATGCATATAGAAGAAGTATCTAGCAAGAAAAACTACGTTGTGCCTCGTAGTGTAGTGATGAATGGCAAGTTGAGCGATTTGCGCCAGTATATGGCATATGGCGCAAGTGTGGCTAAATGAACCAGAGTGGGCAAGACAACCGACGGTACTAAGTGAATCAGAAACGACTCACCATCCACGATCTGAATGAAGCAACTGAGATTGCGGAGCGGCTTTGGACTGCACTTAAAGTGGTTCCACCGGAGCGATTGGAGTTGCTTGCCGACTGGCTTGATGCCAAATTTCCGAATGACCATAACCCAGAAGTGCAGTCTGACTTGCGCAGAATGGCCAAGATGAGTCGTATTGCTCTCGCTCGTGTTAGGGAAGCCGTAGATGGATGAAAAAAGACAAAACGAAACTAGAGCTAAGGCTCTGGCAGAATATATTGCAAACGCCCCACCCGTCTCCCCTAAAGAGCCGTGGGAAATGCAATTTTTGGAGAATTATTTAGGCAGACAGGAGAAATGCGGTGGAGATAAGTAGGTACATTCCGGCATGCATAGTAAGGACTTTCGATAGAATTTGTCTGTGCTTCGGGATAAAGACCAGGCATTATAGGAAAATGACGGCCATGCGCTTGCTTGTGACCAATTTTATGCTGAGTTTCCATGATTTAGAAGTGACGAATGGTAGAGAAATAGACGAGAAATGGCTCAGCGACGAACAAATTGAAATGAAGAAACTGGTCAACAGGCATGGGTATAAAGTGAAATTAATAAGTCGGAGACAAATATAAGTTAATTACTTCGGAGATTAACTTATGGCCGACTTGACCGCCAGAGAAGGTAACCCATCGTCAGCACTTTCAAATGCTTACCAACAGCTCCTTGCCATAGAGAATGGCAGTCAATTCATAAAGACTGTTGATGGCATTGTCAGACCATACATTGGCAAGGGATTCTCACAGAAGAATTACCGCAAACTGATGAACGAACTCGAGCGGATGAATCGAGAACTTGCCGACCCGATCCCAGAAATGCAGAAGTATATCACTAACTTCATATTGAAGGGTGCTGGGCACGGAGTTGTTGACCCCACTAGAGAGCGGCGCCGAGGCAGTCACGTTGAACATGTTGGCGACCCCGCTACGGCTGAAATCATGACCATGGCTGCTTTGATGGAAGAAGACGACATCGATGATAATTTCAAGGAGTTTATTGCTCTGGCCAACAAGAAGGGCTTGGCTCTTGTGCTAGATTAAGAGTAGGCGATGAAGTTAGAATGCCTATACGAAGATTATGATTTCAAGAAGACCTTGAAAGGCATGGGAGTAGGAGCGACACTGGGCGCTGCGGGTATGGCTCCATTTCTATATAGTGGCCATACCGACGATCCATCTCCCAAAAGCCCATCAGCGGCAGTGGATGATGACGAAAGTGGGGGTTATCATCAAGAACCACGTGTAGAGAGGGGAATCGACACTAATTACATTGCTAAATACGTGAAAGAACACGAAGGATTTAGGAATAGGGTATATGACGATGGTGTTGGCAATTTGACTATAGGCGTTGGGCATTTGATAACGCCCAAATCAAGACAGATTTTTGATGATTTATTTGGTGATTCAGTTGATTACGATAATATCATCGCGGGGAGAGACGCCCTTAGTGATAAGCAAGTGCTTAAATTATTCAAGCATGACTTAAAAGAGCATATAGAGCGAGCTCGCAGACTGATAGGTGATTTTGACGAATATCCTGATTATATGCAGGCTGCCCTGGTTGACGCGGTATATAGGGGCGATCTTGGGCCCAGAACCAGGAGTCTTCTGAATCAAGGCAAATACAGAGAGGCAGCGGTTGAATATTTAAACCATAACCAATATAGAAACGCCCGAGAGCTTGGTATACCTGGTATCATTACTAGGATGAATAAGAATAGAGATGCAATGCTTAAGTATGCCGGTAACTGATTGTGACAGTATTTTCTGGTATATGGGGTCTTAAGGAGATATGAATATGAACAAGATGGAAAAATATCTTTCTCGGATACGCTCAAAATGGATTGCCGATACTGTAATACGCACAATTGAGAAGAGCCGGGAGAAGGGATCAAGCATGGATGGTGATCAAGTATGTTCGGCGTGCCGTAATCAGATTGTGAACGAGATTGGGACCGAGATCGACCGGGTGGAGCACATCATCAAGTCGGCAAAGGCAGGCGACTCGGTTGAAATGATGGGAGACACTTCCGTAGGTTATATTCAGAAAATACTCCCAGGATTGAGGGTGGCTAGGGACTTGGTAGAGAAACAGCACATCCAATAGTATTTGCTGACACGGCAACCGCGCAGCACAGCAGCGAAACGAGCCCCGGTTAGCAAGACACCCATGAGCGAGCAGCGAGCTAAACAGCCTCAGACAACCAGGAAATAGGGGTGTAGCGGTCATGCACACAGATTGGGCAACGAAGCTCAGAATATTGTGGTATCGACTTTGGTGGAAGAATCACTTTTCTGATAAATGTAATTTCTGTTCTAGAGCAGACGGCGACCTTAAAAGAAAATTGTGGCTAGGCAGACCATTGTGGGACGAATGGGCAATCTGCCTAGAATGTAAGTACATAGAGTACAAACAGATGCAGCCGCCTGGTATGGACTGGAGAATGCGGCTGGCGATCAGGTATTATATGTGGAAATGGGGCCATAAAATATTCTTTGCTGGCAACTGCCCCAAATGTCCCATCGATACCATGGGCACTGGTGGTGGAGACTTGATATGGTTGGGCAACCCTAGAAAGGCTACCCGTGCCATCTGCAGCGACTGTGGACACATTATAGAGTATAGCAGACGATAGAGAGTATTTAAGACCGACGCAGCAGTGGCGGAATAGGTAGACGCAACGGACTTTGCATACCGAGTATCATTATTAGGATGAATAAAATAATAAAAATAAACCCCGTGGCGGAATGGCAGACGCAGCGGCCTTAAAAGCCGCTTCTCGATAGAGAGTGTGGGTTCGAATCCCACCGGGGTTATCAAACCCGTCTCGTGATATTAAAAACAAGCATGCCTGTATTCAAAAATATTTATAACATTATGAGAGGGTTCGAATTATATGGATAAATCTCAATTAATTAAAGAATTAAAATCTCAATTAGGCAGAAATGAATTAGTAAGACAATCCGGGGTGAGTAATTTTACAGTAACTAAATATGCTAGACAAAATGTCACCGAGTTAGGTAGGAAAATAATCGAGTTAAGAGAGCAAGGCAAATCGATAAGAGAAATAGCTAAAACTCTTAAGTGCTCAAAGTCAACAGTAAGCTCATATTCTTACTTGATTGATCCACAAAATGATATTAGATTCAAGAATTTAGAAGACAGAGTGCAACATGATAAGGCAAAATCATTGCTAAATCGTGAATTAAAATGGCTGAAAGCAGCCAAAAAACGGGCATACAAGGGTAGTTATAATTATCAAATGCCCAAATTCGATTACAAAATGGAAACGATCGCAATTTGTGGTGGAAAATGCATGAGATGTGGTGGAAATGAAGGATTATGCTTTCATCATATTGACCCTTCAACTAAAAAATTTAATCTTAATGCAGGCACTAGAATATCACTCGATGAATGGGTAAAAGAAGTCAATAAATGTTGCTTATTATGTGCATCATGTCATATTGCAGTACATAAATCCTATGAAACTGATTTACAATGTTGTAATATAAAAAGTACTGACTTTGATATGCAAAATTGCGATATAAATAAATTAGCCATATCGAATATTGACAGAACGACATTAAATTTTTTCTGTGATAGTTTGCATTATCTTGGGGAATCTAATAAAGAGGGAATCGCATCATACGGGTTCTATATTGGCCAACGACTTATAGCAATAGCATTGATAACTAATCCAGTGAGAAGTGAATCTGCAATTAATAATGAATCTACTTGTGAATTGAGCAGATTCTTGATTATTGGAAAATATAGGCGAAAGAATATGGCATCCAAGTGCCTATCTATGCTGATTAAACGGATAAAAATTGATTTAAACTACAAGTGGTTAATATCGTTCGCTGACACATCATTGCATGAAGGAACTATTTATAAAGCGGCAAATTTCCATGAATTGGGAAACAGTAATAAAGGTAGTTATAATTATGAAGGAATACATAAGAAGACAATATATGAGAGAGCAAAGAGGCTCGATATGACAGAGTATGAATATGCAAGATTCTTTAATCTACAGAGAAATAAAGAATCACCAAAAGCTAAATTTGCATACTGTTTAGAATAGTATTTCTGGACCCAAGACCAGCAAATATCATAAATACAACTTTCGCCGCGCGTGTCCACGCAGCATCCCGTTCCTTGGTATTCCCATTACAGTGGTGGGGCTCATACTTGGAATTCAGGGATTGAAAAGCGAAAATAGGGGAATAGCTGTTGCGGGAGTGACGCTGTCAATCATCGGCCTTGTTGCCTCGATCATAAATGCGGCAATCGGTGCATACCTAGGAGCTACTGGCCAATTGTTTTGAAAGGATAGGCGTATGATTTATCTCTTTGCCATCATCTTGCCCCCAGTTGCTTTGTTGTTCATTGGTAGGCCGATCCAGGCACTAATCAGCATTCCTCTATGCATCTTGGGATAGATTCCAGGTATTATCCATGCAATACTGGTAATCAATAGCGATAAGCAAGATAGGAGGACCAAGCGGCTTGAAAAGGCCATACGCGAATCCGGGCACCACAACCCCCAAATCGAAGTAGTTGGCACTCCAGGCCATGTAATCGACGCAGCACACAAGGCCATGGATGAACGCCGCCGGAGATGACTTTGGATGTTGACAGTCTCAAGAAGGTAATAGTTGGCCACGAAGAATGTAAATCGGGCAAGCATTGCAAATTCTTCGTGGTGGGCTCTGTTGGCATAAAGGCATACCGCACAGCAGCAAAAGCTGAATTGGCATACCGGAGGCAGAAGCTCGGTTCGCAATATCAATGTGCGCCTCCAGTGGGCGACTTGGTGTTGGTTTACATTACTAATCGAAAGCAGCATCCAACGCATAAGTATGGATATGAAACCAGCATATGCGAGCCGATCTTTGGCAAGCTAGATGAAAACTTGGACCGATATCGTGATCTACACGATAAGATAGGCCAGATAATGAAACAGGAGCGGTCATTTGACAGAGATACTATGCGATGCAAACCGCCAGAGAAAGTGAATGCTGATTTCCGGAGCAGCAATCTTGGTATCTGGGATGGCAAAGTGGTCTTAATCGATTGGACTTGATATGGAAGATCAAGATGCAGTCAGACCAGAGGAGTATGGCTATATATTATTTAATTATAAAGTTATTGGCCATGTATGCATAGATTGCGACTTTGATACATCTGGGGCAGGGACGCTATGTTTAATTATGCAATTGTCGCCTACCAGACCGAATCTTCTGGCCCCATCATGAACAACCCAGCTTGTGGCTTTGTGTTCGGGATGAAAGTGTTTAATTTTGTAGCCCTGCATCCCGGCTTCGTGGGCAAAATACATATATCAAAAGAGCCAGATGACCCGAACCAACCAGTGACTGTTGTCAGATACCCTGAATGTTTCGAAATTACTTACGAAGCCGTAAAAATGTTGGCGGATGTCCGCTAACCAAGGAAACCCTAATGACCAGTTATGAACAGCAGATTGAAAGTATCTGGGCTGGCAGCCCTACCGATCAAGAGGCCAAGGAACGATATGATGTAATCATATCAAATCTCACTGCGGAAATGAATGCACTTGAGGACGATGGTGAATTAGATGAGGCGGAATGCGAAGCCCGATATGGGCAACTGAGCGAGTTGAAGTTGAAGGCCGAGCGTACTTATTGGTATAACCGCTCATTTTATGGCGTATGGCCCTAACCTGGGATACTGATGGAAAAGAAACTGGACCTAGCATGGGAAACATTTTTAATCTGGTGGGTTTTCTTTGTGCTTGTCCTGGCCACTGTGGTTACTTATGCAGTGCTCATATGTTATAGTGATCGTTATCTCGATTTAGAGTTACGGCGTGTCCATCGTAGAATCCGGCTTTTGCGCCGCGCGGTCGCGTGGCACGGCGATTGAGCCGGGTTCGCACCCTTTGGTGTTTATAGGTATGAATCTAGGACTTTGCAGACATTGTGGGAGGATAGAGGTGCACAGGACGGCTTCATGGTGCCCGCGTTGCCGTGGTAATGATCCATATCCATCGTGGAATAAGGTCTACAAAAAACCATGCCGACACTGCGGCAGGGCAGAAGTCGAGGAGCATAGAGCCGCTTGTCCGAAATGTGGTGGTGAACGACCTTATCCATTATCTACTGGATTTGTCGTTGTTATGATGATATTGATAACAAGCGTCATTATGGCTCTTGCTGCATCATTATTGTTTTGTGCGGGGCTCATTAGATGATAGATCTGCGCGAATATTATGATTTGCTATTCAATTATACCATTATTGGCCACGTACGCGAAGGCTGTGAATTTGACGCATCTAAAGCCGGGACGATAGTGCTTGAATTCCTGGCTTGTGACCAAGACTTTGTTGGCACATTACATGTATCGAGAGACCCACAAAATCCGGATGAACCAATTATGCGGATTGAATTTTCATCCTGATTCATAGATCGTGTCTAGGGGCAAATGCGGCTTGTGCGCTGTGCCGTCGCGCGACACGGCGGGGCGGCCAGCGGGAACGCTGGCATAAGGAGTGCTAACTAAAGATAATCTGACGGAACTGGAAATAATCACGCTGCGTAATCGCATTCGTGATGATCTTGCTTCCCATTACGGCATCGAAAAAGCCGAGTATATTGTCGACAATTACACCCTGCCTGTCGTAGTTGGAATATGGAAAGAAATATCCAATAAACTTGCCGATGGATACACGAGGACAAAATATGATAACGTACACTAGTCTTTATGTGCTGGATGGCGACTCTAATGATGCGAACGGAGCGATTGTATTGCATTGGGTTGCCGTGGACGAGCACAATGGAATTAGGACCCATGTCACAACCTACGATGGGAGACCGAAAGTTGTGCAGACGTACGCGATGGGGCATAATCTTCAGATGAAGCTTAGAAAGTATACTAAGGTAGATGATTATATGGAAATTCCTGAATGTTTCAGGAAGCTAGAGGAGACTCACAATGAAGATAGAGTTAGAACACCCTGCGGTTAATTATCTCGGATTTGACGATATTGAGAAGCTTACCAGCTCCAATAAGTTCAATACGTTCATTTCTAAAATTCATGATATAGCATGTGACAAATACCCAAATGACGCGGCGAGCCGCGATAAGTTGAAAGGCGACTTATTTGAGGTATTCTGTGAATTTTTAATTAAATTCCAGGGAACTGACACACGCATAGGCATAATTGATTACCATCCGCACCATAGTGCTGACGATTATGGAGTGGATGGTTTTGGTATCTCAACCAAGAACAATCAGCCAGCGACTGTCCAATGCAAATACCGTTCATACGATCACATTATTAAACACAATGAGGATCATATTTCGAACTTTGTCAATCAGTCGTGGATGGCTTTTTTTGATGAATTTCGCCCCACAGATTCGGCCAATATGCTCATCATCACTTCTGCTGGGAAACTACATCATTCTCTCTATGATATAAACAAACATCCCAAGACCCAGATGCCGCTTGTGAGGGGGCTCTGCAACAATGACCTTCGTAGCATGGTCGATGGTATCGATGGTTTTTGGGATGGATTTAGGGCCTCTCTCACAGACAACCACCAGCATTCCGATGTTTATGCTAATGGTGGCAAAGTTGAGAAGAAAGGCAGGACTCTGCGCGAGCATCAGTTGCAAGCTGTATCCAAGATAATGGATGAATGGGCCAGGATTGATGGCCCGAAGAAAGGCATTATCGCATACCCAACTGGTACTGGCAAAACTCTAGTGCAAGCCGAGACTGTCAGGCGCGCTTGGCATGAAAGAGGCTGCCCATGTGTATTGGTGTGTTCTCCCACGATCCTGCTTACTTATCAACAATTGTTCGAAATCGCAGACCATTTAATCAATAATGGGATCGATGCGGAATATCTTAATATCAGTTCAGGATCGTTTGATGATAAGAAGATCAGGGATCTGGAAAAAGCTGTAGGGATGTCTGCTAATTACATAACTAGCACGACCAATCCCGTTCTTATAGCCGAGAAGTATATGGCTGCTAGAGCTGCTGGTAAGCCGTTGATTATTTCATCGACCTACCACTCAGCCGAGCAGGTCAGAAAAGCACATATCCAAGTAGATATTCAGTTGAATGACGAAGCACATTTTATGTGCACGCAGAATGGGTATTATCTTGGGGCTAGGGATATTGGGCGATATTCGATATCGTTCACAGCAACACCAACTGAAGGCCTTGCCGACTATTGCATGTGTCGTATTGGCAGAGATATCCACGACAAGCAAATCAGAGAAATCAATCCGGACTGGGGTGAGATCTTCGAGAAGACTCCGAAAGAAATGATCGAAGCCGGAGAGATGGTCAGACCAATATTGCAGCTGGTCGAGACATATGATGAAAATGGCGAATCAACAGAGGGGACACCACATGATGAAGCCGATGAATTAGTGCCGCAGAAATTTGACGAGGAAGATCCTGATGCGGTGTGGCGGTGTGTCATGCAATCCTTCGATTATCACGCCGAACATCTACAAAAAACATCAGCCGACCCAGACAAGATGGCGCCGAAGCTGCTTATTACTTTGCACAATCAAGCTGCCCTCTTGCGCCTAATCGGCGGCAAATTGCACACAACTAACAATGAAGTGATAAGTGCCAAGACATGCGATGAATTGCAGGCATTCCTAGACAATAGGCCGCATGACTTTCACGTGTTTGCGATTTCTTCTGGGATCGGTGCTTGGGTCAATGGCCAAGTCATGCAGGCTGATAAATCTGAATTCCTTGAGAAGTTGAAAGATGTTCCTTCCGATCATAGGGTCATCATCCTATATGTAGATATGCTCAATGAAGGTATTGATGTTCCGGGCATCACTGCCTTTATGCCTATGAGACACATATCGGCTACTAAGTTCAAGCAAGGGCTAGGGCGGGCTAGTCGCCTTAACCCCGAAGATCGTAGGAGATTCTACCAGGGCGAAATTGGAACAGCCGCAGAGGATCATAGTAAATACATCAAACCAGATTCGGCCATTGTGATTCCGATGGCTCTTGTGTCTATGGAGGAATGGGCGCAAGAATACATTGATATTTGGACCAATATCTACGAAGAATGCGGAGACTTCCGTGAATTCATCATTAGTTCTAAGAGAATGGGGACCAAGAAAGTCAGTCAAGATACTACGTCAGTCAACGAGCTTGCACGCATCATCAAGTCCGCAGATTCTGGTGTCAGAAAATTTGTCAACTTCTTGATCGACAATCCGCAAATGGTGCGGATGGATATTGATACTATTTGTGCAGCCGAATTGATTGAAAAATACGATGATGACGTAGCTCAGCAAGTATTTGACAACCTTGGATATGAACAATCTGCGGCAACTCTCCGGGGAGTGGCTGCATATAATAGAGCAATAGGGCGTGACTTGCAACGGATGATTAAGCAAAGTAAAAATAGCGGTATTGGAGTATTCTCCGAAGACGTCAAGAAGAAATTTGGGACGATCTA
>Ga0207421_10008641_pt1 | contig 10508 bp, 4 predicted proteins | sample SodLakKL_010_SED_4_FD_187542 | JGI IMG/M metagenome (GOLD analysis project Ga0207421, IMG submission 187542) | Alkaline sediment microbial communities from Lake Tanatar, Kulunda Steppe, Russia - 8KL_010_SED (SPAdes) (version 2) | ecosystem: Environmental > Aquatic > Non-marine Saline and...
CCAAAGGTATAAAAGCTGACGCCTGTGCAGCTAAAATATATGCTGAAAAACCTGCCATATTCACGGCACTTCCGAAAGCCGTCAAACCTCCGCCTGTTAATATGATTTTGCGAATTGCATCATCATTAAATTCTTTTGCTCCGATTGATGCTAAAATCTCTTTCTGATCTTCTTGGTTTAGATCAGTTAAATTTGAACGGATATCTTTGATTATGGTTTTTTTCGTCTCATTATCCAGCTCTGATTCTCCGCTCAAAGCTGCCTCCATCATTTCGTTCAGAACCGGAACTACTATTTCGTCCAAAGTTATTTTTTGGACACTCTCCTCTGTTGAATTTTGACTTAAGTACTTCTTTACATTTTTTGAAAATTTTGGCGGATCAAAGGCGCTGATTGTTGCTGCCGTAATCTCAGTTGCATGCCGTTTTAAACTTCGCTCTGATAAGCTTATCACAGGATCCAGCTGCAAAGCTAGCCGTAGATAAATCCACAGAATTATGCGTAAGTCATCAACTGAAAACTTTTTTTCATCAAGCCAATATTCCATTTGAGATTTGACAGTCAAATAATCCTCACCCTTCTCATTTTGAAGATGTGGAAAGTCTTTTCCTGTTGCTTTAGTCCAGCTGTCGCCAAGATCATTTAACAGCTCGCCGGCTCTGCCTTTCACTCTTTTAGAAAGTTTACTGTCTTCGAAAAGTGCTATAAAAGTTGCAAGCAAATTCCGGTCAGCTGAGCCAATCCCTACAAGAATATCTTCAGATTTAAGACCTATGTTTTTGCTTGGGTGTCTTTTGGTCGCTTTACTCATGTGGCTTATGATAAACAAAGCAGTTGTAAGGTTATGTAGAAATCACTACAAGAATAAGCTTACTAAAAGGACAATTTGAAGCATTATTATTACTGATAGAAGTATAAGCAGCGTTTTCTTGTTATCCGTTAGCTTCTTTTCAACTTTTGAAATATTCGATGTAAAGTTCTCTTTCAAATCCTTATTACCATTCTTGAACCATTCATTTATTTCAGTTTGGTTACTTTTATGGTAACCCCCAATCTTAAGAAGCATCTCTTCTTTTGATTCTTCAAGTGCTTTCTTTAACTCATTTTTTAAACCGGTAATCTCTTTTGTGACATCATCATATCGCTCCTGTATTTTATTATCAAGGTGAGATTTAATCTTATCAAAATCCTTATCCAGAGAATCAAAGTCTGAACTTACTTCTTTTTTGAAATCTGCAATCTCTTTTGTGATGCCATCACTTCGCTCTTGTATTTTGTTTTCAAGGTGAGATTGTACCTTATCAACAGACTCAAAGTCTGTGCTTACTTCTTTTTTGAAATCAGTAATTTGTTTTTCAAGCTTTTCAAGCTCTCCCGGAATATCAGATTCTGAAATTTTGCTCTGCAGCTCCGATAGTTTAGCTAGAGTATCTTTAAGCTGGTCGCTGTAATTTTGTTGTTTTTCGATCAGCTTTTGTATTTGATCACCTGTCTTGTCCAGAATCTTTTTGTTTTCCGTAAAAGATTTTTCGATCTGACTACTTGCCTGATCAGCCAATACTTTGGCTTCATCAAAAATATCAACAGCGGTTGAGAACTTCTCCAGGTTAATTTTCAACCCGTTTAACTCTTTTTCAATCTCTTTTCTTAAATTTTCAGACATGATGGAGTAGTTTTTTGTTGATGTCGATTAAATTCTGGTTCATACTCACCAGACTTTTCCGAATAGCGTTTAACCGGAAGTTTTCGAACTCAAAAGAGTAGAAGTTTTCAATATCGGATCTTTTTACGATTAATACTCCAACCAGTCTGTCGAACATATCCTTCAATTCACTTTCTGACCAGCCTTCTGTTTCTTCATAGTAATCCAAAGCCATCATCAGATTCTCTTCTGCTTCCTTTAGAAGGGTTGGTGTTTGGTATTCGAGAAAAAACGTCGCATAAGCAGCTAATGTAAGTAAGACCGGATTATCCGTGGTCACCCTTAGCATTCTCAATGAAGCACCTCTTAAATGCTTTAAGTTATTTACCTCAGTGTTGCCATCTCTTGTCATTAGTTCTATGTAGTGCCAGATAAACTTCGAATCTGTAATTTTTCCATTGTCGAGATTATATGACAAGGACTCATTTACATCAACAACCAGGTACTCTTCTCTGAAATATTTTGAATTAAGATATAGATTCAGGTATTCAGATAAATCTTCGGAGCTCCGTTCCAACCCATACTTACAGGCCTCCTTCATGTCTTCAATTGAGCGAGCACGTTTTACGGCAATCTGTTCATATCCGAAGACCACTAAAAAGTTTAAAAACTTCTGAATAACTGAATCCCCTTCATAATCCTTAACTTTAGCAATTTCACTATTTACGCGATCTTCAGAATAAAATTTTGAAAGATAGTGCCGTACCCGATCTTCATAAAACTGATCGTCTTTATTACTGAGGTATAATGTGAACATATTTGTGCGGTAGTCTACCGTATAATCATCCAAAACACCCAGTAGCCGTAATCTGTAAAGAGCTTTTTCAGTATCTGCTTTATCGCGAACCTGGTTGTAATACTCTTTTAAACCTGTAATTGTTTTTCCCTCATCCCAGCCTTGTCTCTCATCTCTTTTTCGCGCTTCTTCATCAAGATCGTATTTGTAATTTGACAATCCGGTGTTGATCTTATCAATGAAGTCTACAAAATTTAGTGCACTTTTTTTACCATGAACAGCACTTGAAATGACATTTTCAATATATGAGTCTTGAAAATTTTGATTCTGTCTTTTCAGTGAACCCTTAACAAACTTCTGAATTGATTTAATACGCTCCCGGATGTTATTCTCCCAGGCAAGCTCCATTTTCCCGGAATACTTCTTTCGTGTACACTCAGGCATTTTCATCACCTGCAAAATGCCTTCCCGTGTACCGCCGGAGGAATTCAGCCAGTCCCAAACTTCGTCCGCCGCTCCCTTAGTTATGATTTTGTTTTTTACGTACTGCATTATCTTATCTGCATCTTTAGCAGAATAAGACCCTGTTCCATTTTCTACTTCTTTGGAGAGATAAACAGTAAAGTCATTACCCCGAATCATGATATTTCCAAGCTTATCATTAAAGCTTTCCTGCACACTTACGTATCTGTTCCCGGACCGGCTTTTCCATATTGTCACTACTGCTTCTATATCGAACTCGTCCTGAATATCGGCAGTCAGTTCATAAGTCCGGTCCGGTTCATAAATTTCATGAAGAAGCTCGCTGATGATGTGTTTCTCTTTTTCCTCCCCTTTATATGAATTTTTATGGAAGTATTCATTTACCTCGAATTCTACATCCTGTTCAAGCAAATTTGGGTTTGTGTACAACAGGTAGCAATTTGAGGGTTTCCCATCCCGGCCGGCACGTCCGGCTTCCTGCAAAAAGCTCTCAATAGATGAAGGGTAGTTGTAGTGAACTGTAAAGCGTATGTTATCTTTGTCAATTCCCATCCCAAAAGCTTTGGTGGCGACAAGTAAATTCAGGTCTCCATTCAGAAATTTATCCTGGTTTGAAAGAGACAGTTGCTGAATCGAATCATCCTGATCGCCGCTTCCCATAAAAAATCCCATCCTATGGCTAAGTCTTGTTACATCTGCTTGCAGGTTATCCAACACACCATTTGAGCCGGCTCTGCCGCTAAACCTGTCCGTAATTCCAAAATAGTGGCTTCGATGGGGTGTAAAGATTAATCCGGCCTGGTCTGTAAGATCATTCTCATGCTGCAGAAGAATCTCTTTCAAATGTTCATTCTTATGCTCAGAAATCTTCTTTTTCAATTCAAAATCACGCTTCCCACTGAAATCATTGAATTTGATCTCTTCAATCAAAAAAGAAAGCTCCGGACGGGTGTATTCATCCAACTCGATGATAGCTTCTTCTCCAATTCGGAACGACATCTCATTACCTGATAACTCACGCTGAATATCCGTTAATACATCGTAAGAAGCTGTAGCAGTCAGCGCAAAAATCGGAATGGCATCTGTACTTTCAGGGTGGGTAATACAGAAGCGCATTGCATTCTCTGCAACACTCAGGTAGGATGTTCTGAAGTCATGTCCCCATTCCGATACGCAGTGCGCTTCATCAATCACACAATAACTGTAATAGACCGGGAAGTCCTCTTTGGACATGGTGTGCAGGTAGCTTCTGAAATCTTCAATGAGCAGCCGCTCAGGAGATATAAAAAAGAAAAGAGCTTTGCCGTCACTGATCTTCTTCTGTATTTCTATCTTTTTCTCTCTCGTTTTAATGGACGAATTGATAAAGTGACATGCATCAATCCAATGGTTTCTCAATCCTCTTACCTGATCCCGCATCAAGGAAATAATAGGATCGATTACCATACAGACACCCGGCTGCATCAGTGCGGATAACTGGTACGTTAGAGATTTACCGCCACCGGTTGGTAGAAGGCCTATAACAGATTTCCCAAGCAGCGCTCTATTTAAAATAGGTAGTTGTCCCGGTCTAAAATCTTTCTTTCTGAACAGGCTTCTTAGGAAATAGCGGAGCGATTCAATCCGATCAGGATTTACCTCTTTCCACCCGGAGTTCTCAAAACGCCCAAACTCCTTGTAATCCAAATGTGGACCTGTTGTAATTGTTCGGTCAGGACTTTGATAGAGCGGGGCATTCCGGATGATGATTGAGTTTGGGAACTCTTTAGGCTCATCTTCTTCCATACGGTGATACATCGAAATATCAATCACGGCATGATATTTTGAGGAGTCATTTACCTCATCTGCTCTTTGAAAAAGATCAAAGTCAAAGATTGGTAGATTGCTGCTATCGGTAAGAACAGACAGATGAGAAATCCATTGGTTGATATCCTCTATGGCTAAACCTGAGAGGTAATCTTCATCTTCAATTATTGCAATATTGATGGATCGTGCTTTCAGCCATTCCGCGTTGCTTAATAACGCTTTGATTACAGAGAGTTGAACACGACCCATAGCAAGAGGAGCAGAGATCAATCTGTTTGATTGATGATCTGTCTTCGGCTTACAACGCTTGAACGTTTCAAAAACTTCGTGATTGAGATACCCCTTCAACTGTTGAAGCTTATTTATTTTCTGAGCACTTGAGTCATCAGAGATGATTCGTATCGTGCCATACCCATGATGCAGCAATACGTTGTCCCTTCTTTTATCCAGGTCTGTTTCACTATATTCCCCGTGCTGTCCGCCATCCATTTCAATGACGAACCCTTTGATGTCGCTGACAGGCATCGGAAACGGAATCAAAAAATCTACCCGCTGCTGTGTAAATTCATACACATTCGGAGCCAGCTCGGTAATGGGTACCTGCTGGCAGAGAATAGAGTGAATCCACTCTCCAAATTCATCTTCGAGAATTTTGATAATTGAAAACTCAAAGTTACTGTCGGCATTCAGCTTTTGATATTCACGCAACTGAGAAGTTACTCCGTGGCTTACAGTAAGATTCTCAAAAATATTATTGCAGGTCGTCTCAATGAATTCTGTCTGAAAAAGTTTGTGATTTTCTTTAAACTGAAGTTCTGCACTTTTCTGAATCAGTTGTTCTTCAATGAAAAGGCTGCTGAAGGTGGGGAAACCTCGTATGATGATATTGTTTAACACCGCCAGGGGTGCCGTGTCCCGGTCTATAGTGTGATACCCTTCATCAATGAGTCCGGACTTCACTTCAAAGTTGCATAGATTCTCTATAACAGCCCGACTGGCAGGATTTCCTTTCAGGTACTCATCAAATACACTTAGTATGTAGCCCGATGATAGGTTCATTTTTATTTTTTAATTCAAATCTATAATCTGTCCAGCAGCTAAACAGAGAATTGAGATTAATCAGTATCTCCTTTTCAAACTGATTACTGCCTTCCGACTCCAAACTCAAAACCTCATTTTTTTCATTCTATATGTGAAATCAACTACGGGACAAACATTCATTATATTTCTATTTTTATAGAGGTTTACCCTTCTAAAACATCCGTCACTGACCGCTTATTTAGCTATCTGCCACTAATCAACTTAAAATCAGTTCGATTTAAACTGTACGATATTTGAGTAGAAATCTATCTTTTTAGTGTAATCATTCCTCTTGTTAAAAGCCGGATGCATAACGTTTATTTCAATTCGTGGTTTCATTTTAACAACCTGTTTAAGTATTGCAAAACCAACATCACCATGATAAAGAAACTTATTTTTGGAGTACTGATTTAACTCTCGGATCAAGTTTTTTTTCTTTGACTCAGGATTCAAATACAACTTTTTCCATTGCCAGTATTCATCAAATATGCCTTCTGTCCGCTCTTGAATTATCTTCGAAACATCAGAACCAAAATCGCTTACATTTAGATCTTCCTCACCAGGATAGATATACTCAAGCATATTCAGAATAAGTAATTTTCGCATATTGAGCTCAGACATCCTGTTCCAGGAAATTTCATGAATCAATTGCATCGTTTTATTAAACACATCCATTCTCAATGCTGTCAGGCTTTCCTGCTGATCAACATTATCATACTCTACAAATCCTAGTGCTCGACATATATAAGCAAACTTACCCATCACACTCAAAAGAAAGCCCTTTATGGTATCATTTCCACTTCCTAAACTGCCTTCTTCAAAGCAGGGCTTACTTACAATCTCTTTGCCCGATTTTTGCACAACCTCTTCATCGTATCTCCTGTTTTTGAACAATATGACAAGCTGCAAGGCGATTAATACATCTTCTATGGCCTTGCCACTAACTTTATGCAGTTTTGTATTTTTACTTTGGGTATCAATTCTATCGATTTTTGTATTGTAGTGCCGATCAATCTTATTAAGATATCTAATGATACTTCGTTGAGTATCAAGGGTATCATTAGGTGCTGTTTGCTTTTTACCCTCAATCTTATCACCTATACCTCCTGAATCAGGATTCTGGGCTAACTTTTGCTCTTCGCTTTCTTCAAAATTTTCGTTAGCGAGTATACTTTTTCCGTAATCAGATAGAAAGGAATAGATCTGCCCGGAATAATTTCCCGTAATTATACTCCCATTTTGGTGATCATCACCCTGCTTGTTAAACTCGATTTTGCTTGTTGTCACATAATCATCTGACTCTGTTTGAGTATCACCTTTGTTTTCTTTTCTGCTTCCACCACCACTGCTATACACTGACGAAGATTGCACAGTCTGATCGTCAAATTTTGACAGGGCTACGATACTGAGTAAATCTGACCAATCCTTAGCCGTAAATTCCGTTTTATTTAACAGCTGCGTAATTTGCGCTTTAGCAGGGTCCGGGTTGCTACGTTCCAATGCTTCAACAGAATGAAGAAGAGCAAAATTGGAAATTCTGTTACCTTTCTCGTCTGAGAAAAATAGTCTGACTGCTGATTTTGCTACACTTGAAGAACATTTAACGGTTACAAAATTTTCTTCAACCTTTGTTTCTTTTATCTCAATTGTAGTACCCTGAATATCCTCTAAGACAATGGAGACAGAATTAATTTCTGACTTACCCAGGTAGAGTGTCAACGTAGACTGAGTTATTTCAACGTAATCTATACGAAATGGTAATGATGTTGCTGTATCTGTTTCCTTATCTTTTTTCTTCTTTACTGGAATAGTTATGCGATTGGAAGGGCTAATATTTATCGCCAACTGTGATAACCAATCAGATTGTGACTCCCGCATGATCAGTAGATTTACCTCATTATTTATTGCGTTCTTGTTGGCACCACCCATTCCTGCAATGGTAGCATTAGCGCTGCCAAATAGAAGATATTCCGAACCACCTGTTGACGCGAAATGGATCAGCTTTGCATGTAAACGATTAAAATCTGAATTGAAATCCTTACGTACTTCAGCCCAATCATAAAACTTAATGTATTCTTTTTGATCCTTATCCATAAGGTGTGGGAGCAATCCTGATTTTAGATCCACACAACAATGCATTTCTGAAGGCTCAAAGTGGGTATACAGATCTGTAAGAAATAATCCTTTTTCGTCAAAGTAAGGAGAGACTACTGTGATCTTCTGAACATCATTCTTTGGAATAATTCCAACAACCTGATCAAAAATCGATTCCTCCTTTGAATTTGTAAGAAACCACGTCTCATTTCCATTTACTGATCCCTGATTTTTATCGACAGGCAAATTTCTTATCCAGGGAGCATATTTTTGTACCCATTCCAGTTTCTTACCGTTGGTGCCACGAAAGGAGCTATTCAGGTTTTTAAAATACGCCCAGGCAGCTCCAAATATAAATACGTTGTTATTATCTGAATCTGATAATTGAAAAGCAGCCCATATTTCATCATTCGTACTTAGTCCGGAACTGCTCAGATTACCAGAACCAATAAGCAACAGTCCATTATTTTCTCCGGCTAATAGTAACATCTTTGGATGAAAAGCTCCCTGAGCGTATACCGGGCATGTACTGTATGAATTGCCACGGACAACTTCCTGTCCACTGAGCAGTTCATTTGCTCTTGCAAGATTATTGCCATCGACCAAAGCAACTACGTTCTGCACTTTGTTAGCTCTAAGGGTATGCATAATACGCTGTTCAAAGAACAGATAATCGAAGCTGAAACTGGTCATCAGGCAAGAGTGATACTTCCTGCTGTCCCTGCCTATCAAACTTAAAATATTCCTTCTCTCAATCAGTTCCATCCCACAGTGTCTTCTTTAGCGTTATACCCGATTCCGTGAGCTCATAATCTTCTGTTAGGTGTTGGGCATCTATTAGAAACTGTACCAGATTACCGATTCTTGGTCCTGTGTAGGATTCATCCAGCCTGCCAAGATATCGTATCCTATGCTCTTCAAGGATAAATTTTTGTGTGGATTGACTTCCATTCCCAATCTTTCGAAATGCAACAAACTGATGTCTGAGAATAATCTTTCGCAATAAGAAGTCTGATAAAAACTGACTGAAATTCCAGGATGTTTTGGATTCAAACTCATTAAGAAAATACTCTACTCCAGCCCCGTTTCTGAGCACACCATATTTTTCACCATAAGCTTTTAAGTCTTTTAGTTGCTCCCTGCTACTCTTGTACAATGCTAACAATAGTTGAAGGGCGGCTCCCGCCTTATCTATTCCCTTAGCGGGTTTGATGGAATCAGCAAAATCCTGCTCCCGTAATGGAATTGATAAAATTACCTGTTCCACAGTAACATCCCGCACTGAAACCGACTCTCGTTCAAAATACTCGACAATCTCTTCTACAACCTGATCGATAAATAGGCTGACCGATGGTGCATCCGGTGCATACATTTTTTGTAAGTAGGTAAGCACCCCATTGAGAACTGCAGAACATGCGTACTGCCAATACTCATTGAACTGATAAAAATACCAGCCGGTAAGCACCGGTATTACTTCCGATCTGAACAAACCTTTTTTAAGGTAGCTATGCTGTATAAACGATCGATTCTCAAAATTGCCACTAAATCCGTCCAAAAAATGAAGCAGATGCTTTACCGTGTCGCGGCGAAAAGTGAAGGTACTAACAATTGATCTCGGGTAGTCTTTTTGAATCAACATTCGGGTTAGCAGTCGAATTTCATCAGTGCCTTGCGGGATCGTTGTCAGAGAAAAGTCTGGCAATAACTGTTTGAGTTCGCTTTTTGTCACTTCTTCCTGATCCATACACCTAAAGAATAATGAAACACCTTCTTCACTCAGATTCGATTCGAAGGCTTCTGCCATCTGTTTTCCATCGATGTACTTCCCCTCACTGCTTTCCGTTCGAATGTAAATACCATCCTGAGTAGCATGTTCAGTCAGTAAGCCAATATCTCGCATAGAACCAAGGTAATACTGTCCAAATATGCCTAAAGGGAACTTCCAGTATGTGTTCTCTGTATCTCCATCTGGCTTGTATATGCCTTCATTCAGGTAAATAACAGTGTTGCTTTCATTAAACTCCTTACCTGCATACGTACTCCCGGATATACTTTTGGTATCCTTCGGATCTAATTGAGCAGCTAAAGCAATAAGGTATTCTGCTTTTCTGATAAAACGCCGGAAATGAGCCGGGTCGGTACTTCCAACTCGTTCGCTGTACTGATCAAGTAGCCAGCAGTAGTAGCTGTAATATCTTAATCGCCCGGTAACGTTATTCAATCCAGGTAAAATCATCTGAAATGTGGCATCGGATGTATTCTGATTACCCAATGGGTCTAACCCACCAATAATTGTCATTCGATCCCCAAAGAATGGAAGAATACTCTCGTTTTTCTTAATTACATTCCCAGCCATAAGTAGGTTATGAATTAGTCAATATTCAAATAAAACTATATTTCGTTAATTATTCAGATCTTCCGATTATGCTTAATAAATGTCACGAACATTTAATTATATAGATCTAAATCCTCTAAAAGTTATCATGATCTTTAACTCCCCAACCAATCCCTTCACCAACCGCTCATTCACCTTTTCCCGCTGTTATAAATGGACTTTGAACTTATCGCAAATCGCAAAAAGCTCTTCGATGCATCGGCCGAACCGGT
>Ga0207421_10008644_pt1 | contig 10505 bp, 9 predicted proteins | sample SodLakKL_010_SED_4_FD_187542 | JGI IMG/M metagenome (GOLD analysis project Ga0207421, IMG submission 187542) | Alkaline sediment microbial communities from Lake Tanatar, Kulunda Steppe, Russia - 8KL_010_SED (SPAdes) (version 2) | ecosystem: Environmental > Aquatic > Non-marine Saline and...
AAACGCGAGAAAGTCAGCGCACTCGCCGCAGACGTTGCGGCCCGCGCTCAGAGCCGTGGGGCGATGTACCGTACCATCGGTATCAAAGTCGTCACCCCGCCGTTCGAGGTCAACACGCGTGCCTCGTCGCTTTCAGGGCCGATCGACGACCCGGCGTTGGTCGAATCGGTCGCACTCGACCTCTTAGCGGAGTTCGCCGACGAGCGCGTCCGAAAGCTCGGTGTTCGTGTCTCGAATCTGGTTTTCGACGACCAAGACCAAGCACGGTTGGATGGCTTCGAGACAGCCGAGTCGACTGACGACCGCATGCCGGTGAGCGATTCGGCTGCAAGTCGTATCGACGACGTCGAGTCTGTCGACCACGGTGGTCGGATCACAGACTGGGTTGAACAGAGCGAAGCCAGCGAGACGGCTGAACCAACCGAGACCGCAGAGACTGTTGAATCAACCAAGAACCGCCGTCGTGGTCAGTCCTCGCTTGGTGAGTTCGATTGACTGCCCGATTCTCATCGAGTGAGACCGTCCCAGAGACCTAACTTCGTTCAGCACAAACCGATTGTATGGGCAACACCACCGAGGAGAGCTGTGGTGGCTGGAACAACACCGGGTGTCAGGGCACACCGTACTGCCAGCCACGCTGTCCACGGTTTATCGACAACCAGGGCGGTACTTGGACGTTTCGCGAAGGCACTGAGGAAGATATTGATCCACTCGTCGAGATGTATCGCGCGTTCGAGCCTGAAAATCGTGCGCAGGGGATCCCACCGTCCGTCGACCACCGCTGTCGGTCGTGGCTCAAAACGCTGTTCGCGGAGGGGTACAACATCATCGCCGAGGGAGGTGACCAACTGGTCGGCCACGTCGTCTACACGCCGGTCGACGATCCGAAACCGGAGCTGGCCGTGTTCGTTCATCCGACGTATCACAACCGTGGAATCGGAACCGAACTGTGCAAACAGGCCGCAGCCGCGGCCATCTCGGCCGGTTGTACGGAGTTGATGCTCCATGTTGAACAGAAAAACCGACCAGCGATTGCCGTCTACGAGCGACTTGGCTTTGAAATTGTCGACGGTGAGTACGGCTTAGAGATGGTGCTCTTGCTGGACGACGCAACCGCGAAGACTGTTTGTGCTCCTCCAGTGCGCTACTCACAGACAGTCTAAATTGTACCCACGTGCGATGCTGCCGCGACCACAGTAGCAAAGTCTTTTCAGACGGTATCTAGGGTAGATGGGTTCTAGTCCCTGTATCAACGTTTGTACGCTTGAAGACGGAGTCTGTACGGCCTGCAACCGAACCATCGAAGACATTACTCGCTGGGCAAGCATGACTGAAGCCGAACGAACGGCTCGAATGGCCGAACTCGCCGAGCAATCCGCCCCGTCTTCACAGTCGACTGCCTCTCGAACGTCCGAGTAACTGCACAGTGCCACCGTCCACCAACCGCTGAAGTCGACAGAACCAGAACTTCCTTTATGTCGAAGCGCAAAGAGATAGTGGAGACTGCGGCACACAGAGCTTATGTCAAACGACTCATTCCGCGCCAGTCTGGCCACGTACCGAGAACAGTTCGACGAAGTTGATGATACGATTGCAGCCCAAATGGATCGCTGGAGCGTTCCGGTGTTACGGGTTGCAATCGCAGTGGTGTTCATCTGGTTTGGTGCGCTGAAAGTGTTCGGTATCAGCCCAGCGGGTGAACTTGTCGCCGCAACCGTCTACGTCGTCGACCCTGCGACGTTCGTCCCGATTTTGGGCGTCTGGGAGGTAGTGATCGGCATCTGTCTGCTGTACCGACCGTTGATCCGCGTAGGAATTTTCCTACTGTTCCTGCAGTTGCCCGGCACGTTCCTGCCCATCGTGCTGCTGCCGGAGGTCGTCTTTACGTCGTTCCCCTACGGACTGACTGTTGAGGGCCAGTACATCATCAAGAACCTCGTGATCATCGGCGCGGCACTCGGCATCGGCGGAACCGTTCGAGACGAGTAGCAATTAGACGGCTACATTGCATTTTCCAGTGGATATATATTCTCTGCAGAACGTTGAGTAATAGAGTTACATATCAATGGTTGGTAGGGTTCGGTCGGGTGGCGTTACAGCACTGTTGCTTGTGGTTGCGGTTATGCTTGCGGCAGCGGCCGTACCGATGTTGTCGGGACATACGCCGCTGGAAGCAGCCGGCCCGGATAGTGGTCCTGAGATCGATGGTCTTGATGCCGACGCCGAAGAGTTCGATGCAGCCGACAGCCCTCAGGATGTCGACTCCCTTGAGGACAGCGGGGCAGGCGAAGGGCTCATTCACGATGATTTTGCCGAGTTGGCTGATGACGATGACATTGCCGAAACGATGACGGGTCTCGCGGGGCTGCTTGCAATGTTATTTGACGGAGACGGCGTCGGGGGCGCCGTTGGTGAACCAACCGATCAAGAAGACCCCGAAGAGGTTCGAGACGACTTGGAGCATACTGACCAAGATGGCACCGACGAAGACGAAGCGGACGACGAGCAGAGAGATGCTGTCGACTCGGATGATGGTGATGGGACCGAAGCAGTTGACCGAGAAGATGTCGACGCAGACCGCGATGATGGGGATGGCGAAGACACTGATGGGGCTAACGGGGATGGCGAAGCAAGCGATGAGAGCGACGCTGGCGATAATGATGGGGCTGATGCAAACGGTGATGAGGCTGATGCAGACGGTGATGGGGCTGACGGGGATGACGAAGCCAATGATGAGACTGCAGCAGAACACGAAGAAGAAACCGGAGAGGATGAACGAGATGACGATGACCTGTCGGGTGCCGAAAGCGACGTTGACGATCCGGCGAACGGCGAGTCGACCGACGACGAGGCTGTCGGCAGTGAGACGGACGCCGGCAGTGAGGACGCAGAATCGATTTTTGATCGCCTTGATCCGGTGGCGATTGGGCTGGGTGTTGGTGGGCTGATCGCCATGGCTGTCGGCTGGTTCGCATACCGAACCGGTCGGGGGCTGTTGAGCATCGTACTATCCATTCCGATGCTGGTGATGGGTGCAGTCACGCGATTCGTCTTCGGCATCACCGCGGTCGTCGAGCGGACCAGCCGAGCGGTCCGTGCGGCCTCGTCTGTGCTTGCACTCCCGCGGCTGTTCGTTGGGGGCGTCGTCCAGTCTGGCCGCGATTTCGCCGCCGCAGTTCGCTCGCTTTTCGACCGCGGCCAGCCAACCGTTGATGTCAGTGACGTCGACCAGCTACCGAGCGAACGCGAACAGATCCGTGCGGCTTGGCGGGCAGTCGTTGATGCCGTCGGCAGCCGACAGTACCGGCGACGAACGGCCGGCGAGATCAAACAGCGCGCCGTCGACCGCGGGCTTCCGGAACAGCCAGTGTCGACGTTGGTGAGCATCTTCCGAGATGTTGAGTATGGAGCCAAAGACCCCACTGGGCGTGCTGATCAGGCTGTCTCGGCAGCCAACGAGTTAAGCGAGCCAGCGGAGACAGCCGACAGCGCTGAGAGTACCACATCGACACCCGATGCGTCGACGGACGAGGGAGGGGAGACACGATGAGTCGTATTCGACAGGCGGTACCCATCGTCCTCGCCAGTATCGCTCTCGGCGGAATCGCGGTGTTGTATCTGCGGCCGGAGTGGGTGCTCACGGCGATTCCAGAACTGGACACTGTCGTCACCAACATTGATCCCCTCGTGTTCCTGTTAGGAGCTATTGCTATGATCGCCGTCGCAACCGGTGCGATGATCCTACGGGGCATACTGCTCGCCAGCAGCCGAACGGTCGAAACCAGCGCCGAGCGAACCGAAAGCTCTCAGTCGCTGTTTGTGGGTGCCGGTGCCACACGCGGCCAACTCGGCGCGAGCTTTGATGCGCTGTTCGAGACAGCGACCGACTACGGGCTGACCGACCGAACCGACCGCGAAACAGCCAGAACGCAGACAGTCGACGAGCTACGGTCGCTCGCCGTAGACACCTACCAACAGGCCACAGGCTGTGATACCGAGACCGCCCGAGCAGCTATCGAAGGTGGCGAGTGGACGACAGACCGACGGGCTGCAGGGTTGTTGGCCGCCAACTCTGGGCCCTCAATCCCGCTTCGGCTGTGGGCTTGGGATCTCCTCTTCGGTCGTGATCCGTACGTCAACAGCGTTGATCACACGCTGGCCGCGCTCGAAACGATTGCTGACTCGGGGCTCGGCGAGGAGGCGGCATGAAGTCGCTCTCACGATGGCAGGGCGCGCTTGTCGGGTCGCTGGTGCTGACGCTGCTTGGCGTACTTATCGGTGCCGACGGACTGCTCGTCGTCGCCCTTGTCGCACTGCTGGTTGTGGGACTCGCCAGAGTGTCCTCGACGCCATCGGACGCCTACCGAATCGAACGCTCGCTGAGCAACAGCCGACCAAACCCCGGCGAACCGGTGACAGTCACCCTTCGGATTGAAAACGAGAGTCGACGAATGCTGCCGGATCTCCGCATCACCGAAGACCTTCCGGAGAGTCTCACCGTGATTTCAGGCAGTAGCTCGGTTGGCACCGCGCTTCCGCCGGGTGGTGAGACAACCCACAGCTACGAGCTCATTGCACCGCGCGGGGAGTTCGTGTTCGGCGATCTGACGGTTCGGCGGCGTAACCTCGCGTCGACGCTTGGATCCGCCGATTTTGTTACCGCGGAGGGCACCACGCAGTTTACCTGTGAGACGCTCATCGACAGCCTCCCGCTGCGCCAGCAGACGATCCAGTTCATTGGTGAGACGCCAACGAACCAAGGCGGCCCCGGCGTCGAGTTTTTCTCGACCAGAGAGTATCGGCCCGGCGACCCGCTGAACCGGATCGACTGGAACCAGTATGCCCGCTCGGGGACACTCTCGACGGTCGAATACCGGCTTGAACGTGCGGTCACAGTCGTCTTTATTATCGACGATCGAGCAGCGGGCCACGTCGACGCGATCGGCGGCGGGCCGAACTCCTTTGATCTCACGTTGTATGCGGCCGCCCGTGGGATTGTCACCTCGCTTGATGACGGCAACGAAACCGGGGTTGCAACGCTCAGCGGCGAGTGGGTCGCCCCCGGTGTGGGCGACCGCACCCGGAGTCGGCTATCGGATGTGCTCGATACCGCCGAACCCGTCGACGAGAGTCTGATCGACGAACCCAGAGGTGGTAGCGACGACGACACAACCGAGGACGCCACGGAGGACGCCGCCAAGGCCGACCGCGCCGTTGCGACCGACGGTGGGATGGAACTGTTGCACCGACTACCCAAGAACGGTCAGGTCGTGATCTGTTCTCCGTTAGTCGACGATGCGATCGTTGAGTACGCCGAACAGTGTTCGAGCCACGGTCACGCGGTGAGCGTGCTCTCACCGGATATGACGACCGGCAGAGGCATCAAAGAGCTATCGATGGGCAACCGAGTGGGTCGGCTCTGTCGCCGACAGCGGATCAGCTATCTCCGCGGTCGGAACACCGCGGTCGCCGACTGGAACCTCAGAGAGCCACTACTGGCCGAACTCCAGCGACTCCAACGGCGGTGGACCACATGAGCATCGAGTACCCTTCTCAGCAGTCAAACGACCCCGAAAGCACCGTCGACCGACTTCGGACAGGGTTCGGTTCGCTCGTCTCGTCGATGATAACCACGCTCCGAGTGCGATTCTACAGCCTCCGGTTCGGTGACTGGTTCAGCATCCTGCTCACGCTGGGTGTTGTGGCGATTGCCGGGACGGCGTTCGTTGGGTCGACGGGCGCGCTGCTCGCGGTCGCCAGCGGGCTAACGCTCGCGCTGACGCTCGTGATGACGAACAGTTCGAACCCACTCCTGAGCAGTCTCGGCGTCGCTATCAGCATGTTCGCTGGTGTGCTGGCGGCTGCCGTTGGGGGCTTTGCGGTGTACATTCTGCTGCAGACCGGATTCTCGGGGCTGTTCGCTGGCTTGGGAATCGTCTCGTTGGTGCTGGCGAGCACTGGCGCGTTTCTCGCTCCGATCCGGTCGATCACCCGGCTTGCGATTGCCCGCAGCACGCTCGTGCTGGCTGTCGGTATGGTCGGCGTCGCCGGGCTGGTTGGTGTGCTGGTAGCCCCACGGGCCGAACTCAGAGGGCTGGCAACTGAGGCAGGGTTTGCGACCGGCCAGACAGTCGTCTCGACGCTGCTGTCGGTCGACCCTGTCCACGCGCTGTCGACGTTTTTCTTTCTGCTCGCGGCCGCACTGTTTTTGATCGGTCGCGTCGTCGTCCGGCTCCCCGTCGAACGACTGTTGCCTGCCGACCGACGGTCGACGGCCGTCGCGGCGATCGAATGGGTCCAACAGTGGCGCGTGACACTGGTTCGGGGCAGTCTCGTCGTGGCGATCGTGACTGGCATTGGACTCCTGTTGGACGCAACCGTCCCACCTGACGAGGAGTCTGGGTGGCTCTTAGAGTACACCCAACTGCTCAGAACAGAGCAGTTGTCGACAGTTGTTCCGGCTCCCGTCGACGAGATACTGCTCGGCGTCGTTGCCTCCCAATCGATTCGGTCGGTACTGTACGTCGTGATATTCGGGGCGATTGGTGTGCTCCTGGTCGCCCGACTGCTGGTCGCGCTTCGCCGGGGGTTGGCTTGGACAATCGTCAAACTCGCCGCACCGCTGGCTGGCGGTATCATCGCCTCGATTCCGTTGGGGATGCTCGCCAGTCGCTTCGCCGCTATAGAGCTACTCATCGAGGCGGCTCCGGCCGGCACGCCGCCGGATCTGATCGAGTTCCTGCAGACGGTCCCGTCGTTCGTCGCTGGCGCGGTTGTCGTCGGCATCCTGCTGGGGCTGGCTGTCTTGGCACTCCTCGCGCTGGGACTGCTGGCGACGGTGATCGTCTTACCAGCCAACACCGGGAGCACTGCACTCGCCAGCATCGGCCTGTTTGGCGTTGCAGTGGCTGCCGTCGTCGTTGGGCTCCCACTGGTTGGCGTCGGTGTTGCGGCGGCCGCGCTCTGTGTGTGGGATGTCGGCGAGTTTGGAGCCACACTCCGGACGGAACTTCCCGGTCGACCGCCGACGCTTCGTGCCGAGACCGTTCATGCCTCCGGCAGCCTGCTGTACTGTTCGGCTGGCGCGATTGGCGCGTGGCTGCTCTACCGGCTGGCGGTCCCGCAGATCCAACCCCCAGCAGCCGAAATCGCCGCCGTCGGGCTGCTGGGTTCGCTCGGCGTTGCCGCGCTGCTCGGCATTTTCCTCGCCGGCTCCAATTAGAGTTCGCTCATCGCCGGGACGTCGACCGCCGAGACGGCCGCTTCGACGATATCGCGTTTCGGAATTTCGCGGACGGCTGCCTCCGTACTGAGGACAATCCGGTGTTCGAACGTCTCGGAGACGACGGCTTTGATATCGTCGGGGACGACGTACTCTCGGCCGCTCAAAATTGCATGCGCACGGCTTGCCTCGTACAGTCGCTGGACGCCGCGCGGCGAGATACCCACCGCCACACGGTCGTCCTCGCGGGTCCTACGGGCGATATCGACGATGTACTCCGAGACGACGGGGTCGACGCGGACGGCCTCCGGGACCGAAAGCAGTTCACGGACGGTCGAGAGGCCCGTCACAGGAGTTGCTTCGGGTTCGCTGGCAGTGCGATCTCCTCGCCGAGCCAGCAGTTCGAGTTCGCCCTCGCGGTCGGGATAGCCCATTGAGGTTTTAATCATAAAGCGGTCGCGCTGGGCCTCCGGCAACTCGAATGTTCCCTCTTGCTCGACAGGGTTCTGGGTCGCAATCACGACAAACGGATCGGGCAGCGACCGGGTTTCGTCGCCGACTGAAACTTGGCCTTCGCCCATTGCTTCAAGCAGTGCAGCCTGTGTTTTCGGCGGCGCGCGGTTGATCTCGTCGGCCAAAATAACGTTCGAGAACAGCGGCCCCTCCCGAAATCGAAACTCGCCGGTCTCTTGGTTGAACACGTGGGTGCCCGTGATATCCGATGGCAACAGATCAGGCGTGAACTGGATACGGTTAAAATCGAGGTTCAGCGCGGTCGCGATGCTTTGGGCAGTCAGCGTTTTTCCGGTTCCCGGCACGTCTTCGAGCAGCACGTGGCCGTCTGCGAGAATCGCAGTCAACAGCGTCTGGAGCACGTCGTCGTCGATGATGACTGTCGAAGAAACGGTCTCAAAAATTGATCGGCAGGTGTCGGCCGCGGCCGATGGATTCATGTTATTGCTTTTTCACAGCTCTACTTAAATTTGTGAGAAAATATCCAGGATCGAACGTCTCTTAACGCTCAGTTGACTGCGGCTGCGATCCACTCGCCGAACCGGTCCAGCAACTCCGTCTCATCGAACCGCTCGATACACGGCACCTCGTACGGGTGTAGCTCCTCGATTCGTGTTTCGAGGCGGTCGTACCCCTCGTCGGTCGTCTTTATAAGCAGTATCGTCTCATCATCGGTGAGGACATCGCCGTCCCATCGGTAGGTCGACTGACAGTCGAACCGGTTTACACAGGCCGCCAGACGTTCGTCGACCACTGTGGTTGCGATCTCCGAGGCGGCAGTTTTCGGGGCGGTAACGTAGACGGTTGGCATAGCTAGCTGTTGGCGCGATTGGCTACAAACCTACCGCCGAGAGACAGCTTGTCCGACCACGGCGTGGTTGAATACGACGTTTCGACACCGATACTTCGTCGAGAACACGAGTAGGGAGAGCATACTATTGTGTCTCTGTACTGGTCTCCCGGTGTGAACACTACTGTCATCGGAAGTGGCTATGTCGGAACGACACTTTCTGCGTGCCTCGCGGATATCGGCCACGAGGTAACAGCGATTGATATCGACGAGGACACCGTTGCTACAATAAACGCTGGAGAACCCCCAATCTCCGAACCCGGTCTCGACAACCTGATTGCAGCACACATCGACGACCGACTTCGGGCGACGACCTCGTATGGGACGGTCGACGACAGCGAGATAACGTTCCTTGCGACTGGTACTCCTTCGCACAGTGACGGACACATTGATCTCGGGGCGGTCTCGGCGGCCGCAGCGATGGTTGGTGAGGCTCTGTCGACGCTTGCGGCTGGCGAGCGACATCTCGTTGTCGTGAAGTCGACGATCACACCCCCCGGTATCGACGAGATCCGAACCGCACTGCAGCAGGGATTCGACGGTGATGGGGAGGTCGAACTCGCTACCAATCCGGAGTTCCTCCGGGAGGGAACGGCTGTGGCAGACTTTCTGAACCCTGATAAACTCGTCTTTGGCACCCAGTCATCGTGGGCGTCTGAGACACTGGCGCAGGTGTACGAGCCGTTACTGGCAGAACGTGATGTCACTACCGTAGAGACCGACCCCGAGACGGCGATGATGATCAAGTACGCCAACAACGCGTTTCTCGCCAGCAAAATCTCGCTTGTTAACGATCTCGGGAACATTTGCAAAGAGTTCGGCGTCGACGCCTACGAAGTACTGGACGCGGTCGGACTCGACGACCGAATCGGCGAACGGTTCCTTCGGTCGGGCGTCGGCTGGGGCGGCAGCTGTTTCCCGAAAGACGTCGACGCACTCATTGCTGCTGCCCGGAGTGAGAGATATCACCCACAGCTGTTGGAGGCCGCCGTTGCGGTGAATGCCCAACAACCCGAACGGCTGCTCGCGCTGCTTGATAGCTACGTCGACGTCGAAGACCGACGGATTGCGGTGTTGGGGCTGAGCTTCAAGCCGGGAACCGACGATGTGCGGAACTCGCGGGCCGTTCCAGTGATTATGGGACTTATCGAACGCGGTGCGGAAGTTGTGGGATACGACCCTATCGGAGCCGACAACATGCGCAAGGAGATTCCGACCATCGAGTACGCAGCCAGTGCCGCCGAGGCCTTGGACGGGGCCGCAGGAGCTGTCGTCGTCACTGGTTGGGACGAGTTCGCCACCTTAGACGAGGAGTTCGAAGCGATGGCTGAGCCAGTCGTCGTCGACGGCCGGCGGATAATTGAGCCAACCGATCACATCGTCTACGAAGGATTGACTTGGTAATCGAAACACCAGCCCAAGAAATTCAGTATGCCGAATATACAGGATGCAGTCCTAGCTGTTATATGGTTTCTCAGTGAGTAGCTCCGAGTCAGTGTCGCCAGCCGACCGGAGCCCATCGAACTCATCAGTATCAGCAAACAGATGACCGTCGTATCTGAGTATGTACCGGTCGGCGATGAACTCTTTCGGAGGGTCGACCTGCTCGCCAAGTGCGTCGCGGATAAGTAAGTCGAATTCGTTGATTCCCGCCGCAACGGTCAGACAGGAGGTCGACGAAAAGCGTGGGTTGATCTCGATGACACGAGGGAGCCCATCTTCGTCGACGATCTGTTGGACGTTCAGTGGGCCTGCTGGTTCGAGCGACTTGAAGAGCTCCGCACAGGTGTCTGCAACTGCTGGAGAGTGGCGCGTTGCCCCAAGAACTGTCGAGCCGTCCTTTGTGATGGCCTCTTTGGGTACCACACTGAGCAGTCGGTTCGTTTTCGTCCCGACAACGCTCGTCGTGTACTCGGTGCC
>Ga0207421_10008645_pt1 | contig 10502 bp, 6 predicted proteins | sample SodLakKL_010_SED_4_FD_187542 | JGI IMG/M metagenome (GOLD analysis project Ga0207421, IMG submission 187542) | Alkaline sediment microbial communities from Lake Tanatar, Kulunda Steppe, Russia - 8KL_010_SED (SPAdes) (version 2) | ecosystem: Environmental > Aquatic > Non-marine Saline and...
GGCCGGGCGTGGCGTGGCCGGGCGTGGCGTGGCCGGGCGTGGCTTGGCCGGGCCTGGCTTGGCCGGGCCTGGCTTGGCCGGGCCTGGCTTGGCCGGGCGTGGCTTGGCCGTAGCGTGGCCAGTCGCTATGCCGGCCTCATCCGGTACGGCGCTTTCGCGTTCGTGCTCGCCGCCGGCGCCGGTTGGATCGCATTTGAGTTGGACCTGATCAACCCTTCCGTCGCGCTGGTGCACATGTGGACGGCGGCGGTGCCGGTGACGGGAGCGCTCGTCTTCTTCGGAGTGCTCGGCGCGTCGCTGGTGGTGGAACGGCCATGGTGCCGCTTCCTGTGCCCGTACGGCGTCCTCCAGACCAACGCCGCACGAGTAAGCCCATGGACGATCCGCCGCAGCCCGGCTGCGTGCAATGGATGCCGTGAGTGCGACCGGAGGTGCCCGCTTGGTGTAGCCGTTTCCCGGACCGTCGCGGTGCGCGATGACCGGTGCACCCGTTGCGGCGTCTGTGTCGCAGCCTGTCCTATACCGGGGGCGCTATCGTATTCGGCTCCCCGCGGGAGGGCCCCGATCCGGTCCGGCCTCGTGGCGTCGGTGGCTGTCCTGGTCCTCCTTGTCACACCGATTGTTCTGGCGAGCGGCATCGGACTGTACGGCACGTCGCCCGACGCTCAAGTGTCCGCGGAATTCGATCCGGAAACCATATCCCCGATGATGAGTCTCGAAGAGCTGGCGGCCGCGGCGGGTGTCGCGGAGTTGGAGCTGTTGGCGCTCCTGGGCTTGCCGCCGGACTACGACACTGCGGTCTACCTCTTCGATATCGAAGAGGACCAGGAACACGAGCACATCACCGTCGGATTCATACGCGAAACTCTGTCAGATCGCTTGTCGGACTGACAATCTAGGAGGTTTGTAATGACACGAATGACACGACTGTTCTCGACCGTTATTGCAATTGCGGTACTCGGCACGTGGCCCGCGTGGGCGCACGATGATGAGCCGGTCGGCCGCGAGGTAGCAGCGTATGGGACGCTCGAGGAGCGCGAGGGAACGCTCCAGTACATGCGGGACGAATGGTTCATCGTCACCAACGGTGACGAGTACGAGCTCCACCTGGGGCCGTACGGTCACGCCGATGAGCCGCCGTTCGTAGACGGAGAAACCGGCACGGCGCGTGGATTCGTGTGGACGGATCACATGGCGCCCATCGCCGTTGAGACCGATCGGGGAACACAGGAGTTCTGGACCGAGCAGCGCCTGCCGATCTGGGCCGGCTCCGGCGAGGGCGGCGGACGGGTTGCACACACGAACCCGGACATCGAACCGCCGCGCCGGGAGGCCGTGGACGAGCTTGCTCTCGGTGAACGGCTGGGTGATCCGGAGGATCGCCGTTTCGTTCCGCCCGAGGACCGGCGGTTTGCCCCACCGAGCGACCGGCAGTTCCAGCCCCCCGAGGACCTGGAGCCGCGTTTTCGGAACGAGCCCCCCGGACTCGGCAGGCGCAACCGGTGAGTACCCTCCGCTGCGCACCTTTCCGGCGCGCCCCTCCGGCCGGTCCGTCACCGGAGGGTCGACACGGCCGAAAAAGGGGATAGAATGAGGGGAGATGCACAATGGGGCGCGGTGCGCGGGGACGATCGTCCCCGCGCACCGTCGAGTCCGTAGGATCTGTAGGGGCGCATGGAGCAACGAGAATGGCACGGGTATTCGTCGTAGAGGACAATGATGGGCTCCGGGGAACGATCGCCTCCTATCTGCGGTTGGAGGACCACCAAGTTGTGGAGTTTCCCCGGCTGGCGGGCCTGGAAGAGGCCGTTCGGATGCAGCGTCCGGACTTGATTATTTTGGACGTGATGCTTCCGGACGGAGATGCGTTTCCGTATGCGCGGAGACTGCGGTCGGAGTCTCCCGTCCCGATCGTTTTCTTGACCGCACGGACCGCCGAGTCCGACCGAATCACCGGGTTCGAGGTCGGGGGAGACGACTACGTCGTCAAACCGTTCTCCAACAAGGAGCTGATGCTGCGCGTACGAGCGCTGCTCCGCCGTTCGGAGCCCTCGGAGTCGAAGCCTCCCGCCGTGAGGCGATGGGTTTTGGAGCAGGACGGCTGTTCCGCATGGCTTGAGTTCGATTGGGCCGCGCACTCGTGCCGGCACACCGGTACGGAAGTCACGCTCACCGCCGCGGAGTGGAGGATCTTGACTCACCTGGCGGAGAACGCGTCGGTGGTGATATCGCGCGAGCGGCTGCTCGGCGTCTGCCTGGAATACATCGCGGACGGCTCCGAACGCACCATCGATACGCATATCAAGAATCTCCGAAACAAGCTGGGAAGGCTCCCGTGGATCGACACCGTACGGGGCTACGGCTATCGATTCGCGGGGCGGGAAGCACGCAATGAATAGCCTCTTCCGCCGTACGTTCATTGCTTTCGTCGCAAGTCTCGTGGTTCTGTGCATCGTGCTCGCGGGGGCCCTCATCGCCGGGTACAACCGCTCTATGGTCACCTGGAGCGCACGGCGAACGGAGATGGTACAGGAGGCCGCATACCGGATTCTCAGCGGGGCGGCCGAAGAGCCGGATGCCGTCACGGTACTGCCGCCGGATGTCCCGGTGTTTATCTATGACGCAGAGGACAGGCTCGTAGCTTCCAATCGCGGGGTGGGCCGCAGACGCGAGCTGGAGCATGTCCAACGGCTGCCGGTTCACGCGAACGGCACCCTGTTGGGCACGGTTTCGATCGGGTCCACCGCCTTCCGCAACGACGCCGCCAACAGCGCACTCGTGGAATCGCTCGCCGGAGCGGCGGTCGCCGGTGTGTTGGCCGCTGTCGCGGCAGCTATCCTCGTGGCGTGGCTGTTCGCGCGCTCGTTATCCGGCCCTGCCGCACGCGTTGCCGAGGGAATCGACCGGATTGCGCACGGGGTTCGTTCGAGTCCGATTCCCGAGGAAGGCGCGGCGGAAGTAGTGCGGATTGCGCAGGCCGCCAACACCCTCTCGGCGCGGCTGCGGGGGGAGCAGGAGCTCCGGGCACAGTGGGCCAGGGACGTCACCCACGACCTCCGCACACCGATCGCCTCAATGCGCTCTCAGCTGGAAGCCATCGTGGACGGCGTCCACAGCGCCGGTCCCGCTACCGTTCAAAGCACGCTCGCGGAGCTCGAGCGCGTGGAGCACCTCATCGCCGACCTGGACGAGCTCATGCGGCTGGAAGAGCCGAACGTGGAGGTGCGCGTCCGGCAGATCCCGGCAGAGGAGTTCCTTGCGACGCTTCACCAACGGTTCTCCCGCGATATCGAGGAGAAACGGATCGTCTTCACGCGCGACGTCCGGATACCGGCGATTGCCGGCGACGAGCGGCTGCTCAATCGGGCCTTCTCCAATCTGCTCAACAATGCGATACGCCATGCGCCTGCGGGCGCTCGCGTTGTTCTTCGTATCGAGCCCGCGTCGGAACAGGCTGTGTGCCTGTCCGTCACGAACGACGGCGAGCCGATCCCACAGGAGGAATTGCCGCACGTCTTCGACCGTCTCTATCGCGGTGAGTATGCGCGGAACAGCTCGGGGTCCGGTTTGGGCCTCACGATCGCCAAGCGGATCGTCCTGCTTCATGAGGGGGAAATCGATATCCAAAGCAGCTCGGAACGCGGAACGACGGTGCGGATCCGGTTGCCGCGGAGCCCGGGCGGCGAGTCTGTCCTATCGAGTGAGGTGGGGATCAGCGAACCCGCGCATTGATGCACGCCTCGGGTGTCCCGGGTTCCGCCGAGTGTAAGGCAAACGCCGTTGGACCAGGGCAAACGCATTTGGCCCAGACAGGTTGTACGGCGGCGCTGGGGGCCGGCCCGGCGGCGCCCTTGACCGTGCTGGTCAACTCCAAGCGGGATATGACGCCCGTACAGAGAACCGATCGCCGCCGTTCTTTCGCCGGCGGACGTCAAATGCGTTTGCCCCGGCAGTTGGTCCGGCACCGTTTGACGGCGGCAGCGAAAAGCCGACGAGACGATTACTCCCGCTCTCTGACCGCTCCGCTTCCCGCGACCCACTCACGCGCGGGACTCCAGTTCCTCCCACCGGCGGTAGGCCGCGTCGATCTGTGCGTGGAGTGTGTGGAGGCGTTCGGTAAGCTCCCGGACGGTGTCGCCTTCCGAACCGCGGTAGAACTCGGGATCGGAGAGCTGCTCCTGAATTTGCGCCGCTTCCTGCTCCATGGGCTGGATGCGATCCGGAAGCTCCTCGAGCTCGCGGCGCTCCTTGAACCCGAGCTTGCGCGGCTGCTCGGTCCCGTCTCCGTCGCCGGCGCCGGAGGCAGCTCCGCCGGACGCGGCCCGGCCGGACGCCCGGCGGCCGGACGCTTTCCGGCCCGCGGTACCGCGCCCCGATCCCCGGCGCGCCTCGCCAGCGGGGTCGCCGTTGGAGCCGGTTCCGCGACCTCCGGCGCCGCCGGATTGGGCAGCCCGGGAGCCCGGGCTCTGCGCGCTCCGGTTCCCGCCGCTCCGGGCCGGCTCCTGTCGCCGGGCCTCCTTCTCACGCCAGTCGCTATAGCCTCCGATATACTCGACGACGCGGCCGTCGCCCTCGCCGGGCAAGACGAGGCAGCTCGTCACCACGTTGTCGAGGAACTCGCGGTCGTGGCTGACGAGGAGGATCGTCCCTTCGTACTCGATGAGAAGCTGCTCCAGGAGCTCGAGGGTCTCGCTGTCGAGGTCATTCGTCGGCTCGTCTAGGACGAGCACGTTGGAGGGGCGGGCAAAGAGCTTTGCCAACAGGAGCCGGTTGGTCTCGCCGCCGGAGATGGCGCGGGCGGGCTTGCGCATATCCAGCCGCGTAAAGAGGAAATCCTCCAGATAGCCGGCGGCGTGGCGGTCTCGGCCGCCGTACCGCACGGTGTCGTAGCCGCCGGTAACGTTGTGGTAGACCGAGGCGTCCGGATCCACGCCGGCCCGCATCTGATCGAAGTAGACCACTTCCAGCCCGGTACCGTGGCGCACTCGCCCGGAATCCGGAGAAAGCTCGCCGAGCAACAGACGCAGCAGGGTGGTCTTGCCGCTCCCGTTGGGCCCGACGATGCCCACCCGGGCGCCGCGCTCGATCAGGGTGGTAAGCCCGGATACGATCGGGGTATCGCCGTAGCTGAAGGTGAGCTCCTCGGTCTCGATCACGAGGTCGCCCGAGCGCCCGGCGGTCTCGATCGCCATGCGCGCGGTCCCGGGGCGCTCGCGGCGGTTGCGCGCCTGTTCCCGCATCGCTTCGAGCCGGCGCACCCGGCCTTGGTTGCGCGTCCGGCGCGCTTTGAGCCCCCTGCGGATCCACGCCTCCTCGCGCGCAAGCTTCCGCTCGAACTCCCGTTGCTGCTCGGCTTCCTGCTCGAGTTGCTCATCCCGGCGCTGTACGAACTCGTCGTAGCCGCACGCCGCGCTATGGAGCCGCCCGCGATCGAGCTCGGCGACGCGCGTGGTCAGCCTCCGCGCGAAGGCGCGGTCGTGCGTGACCAGCATCACCGCGCGCTTCTCCGCTCGGGAGAGGCGCACGAGGTGCTCCTCGAGCCAGAGCACCGTATCGATATCGAGGTGGTTGGTCGGCTCATCCAGGAGAAGCGCATCCGCGCCGGCGGCAAGCGTCCGTGCCAGGAGCACGCGCCGGATAACGCCGCCGGAGGCGGTCGAGAGCTCGACCTCCGGATCCACCCCGAGCCGCGTGAGAAACTGCTCGGCCTCGAGCCGTCTCATCGCGGCGGCATCGGTGTCGGCGGCGGCCCCAACGACCGGGCCGTCGACCGCGTCCCAGCCGGCGGTCATCCCCGGGCTAGCGGTCCCCCCCGAGCCGGGCACACCCGCCGTCCCGTCGCTCCCGGCCACCGCAGCGGCTCCGTCCGCCTCTGCGGTTCCGGCCGGCCCCGAGGTTTCGGCCATGCCTGCGGTTCCGGCCGCCCCGACGGTTTCCACCGTCCCGGGGGTCTGGACCGTGCCCCCGGGTTGGACCGGCCCGGCGGGTCCGTCCCGCCCACCGCTCTCAGCCGCCGCAGCGGCTCCGGCCCGACCGGGGTCCCCGGTTCCTCCGGCCGTGCCGGACGTCGCTCCGGTTCCGGCGGTACCAGGGCCGGTTTGGTCCCGCTCCTCGATACTGGCGGCGCCGGTAGCCACGTCCAGCGCGCGCCCCGAGCAGTTCGGGGGCATCTCCTGACCGAGGTACGCCAAGCGCGCCCCCCGGCGAACGCTCACCCGGCCGGCGTCCGGGCTAAGCTCCCCGGCTACAATCCGCAAGAGCGTGGACTTGCCCACGCCGTTTCGGCCCAGGAGCGTAATCCGCTCCCCCGGCTGCACGTGGAGCGACACGTCGTCCAAGAGCGGATCACCGCCGACGGTATACGAGACATTGTGAAGCGAGATGAGTGCCACAGGCGCACAGTACCACAAGCAGCGGGCGGCAATCCATGACCACGGACAGCAACCAGTAGCGACGTGTCAGCTTTCGGATGCACGGCGTACCGCCGGCCGGCGCGGCAGGCCGCCTTACCGCCGTACCGGCGCGTCTGCTTTCGGATGAGCGGCGCACCGCCGGCCGGCGCCGGCGGTGAACGTCGCCGGCGGCCCGGGCACGCGAAAGCCGGCCGCCGGCGGGGCGCCAAGCGCCACGGTCGCCGGAGGCGCCGGACTGCGGCTCCCAAGCGGTAACTTGCACGGGACGCTCGTTCTGGTATGATGTGAACGGTATAATTACCGAGCATACGCACCACAATCGCAACGCACCGGAGAGGCGTGTGGCACAAGAAAAGCAGGGGAAGCTGGACGAGCTCAAGCGGCGACTATCGGAGATCGCAGATTTGTCGCGTGCGGAGGGGCTTCTCGCCTGGGATCAGTTCACATCCATGCCGTCCGGCGGCGCAGAGGCGCGGGCGCGTCACATGGCCGCGCTTGGGCGAATCAGGCACGAGAAAGCCACCGATCCGGAGATTGGCCGCCTGCTCGACGGTCTCGAAGGCCACGCCGCCTCACTGCCCTATGAGAGCGACGATGCTTCCTTGATCCGGCTTGCGCGGCGGGAGTACGAGAGGGCTACCCGCGTTCCCACGGAGCTCTACGCGGAGTTTATCGCGCACGCGTCGGCCACCTACCAGGTCTGGGAGCAGGCCCGGCCGGCGAACGACTTCGCCGCGGTGCGCCCTTACTTGGAGAAGACCGTCGAGTACAGCCGTCGCATGGCGGAATGCTTTCCCGAAGCCGATCACATCGCGGACCCGCTGATCGACGTGAGCGATCCGGGCATGACCGCGGAAACGGTCCGCTCGCTCTTCGCACGGCTCCGGGAAGAATTGGTTCCCCTGGTACGCGCGTGTGTTGACGCCGGAACGGTCGATGACTCGTGCCTCCACAAGCACTACCCGGAGACGGAGCAGCTGGAGTTCGGGACCCGGGTGGCACGTCAATTCGGATACGATTTCGACCGCGGCCGCCAGGACCAGAGCAAACACCCCTTTACCGTCGCAGTTTCCGTCGGCGACGTTCGAATCACAACGCGGGTAAACGAATACGACCTCTCGGAGGCGCTCTTCAGCACGCTCCATGAAGCAGGGCACGCCATGTACGAGCAAGGAGTCCGTCCCGACCTGGAAGGCACTCCTCTTGCGACAGGAACCTCAATGGCGGTTCACGAGAGCCAATCGCGGCTGTGGGAGAACATCGTCGGACGGAGCTACCCGTTCTGGGAGTACTACTATCCGCAACTTCAAGCCACGTTCCCGGAGCAGCTCGGCCAGGTCGACCTCGACGCCTTCTACCGCGCCATCAACAGAGTCCGACCCTCGCTTATCAGAACCGACGCGGACGAGCTCACGTACAACCTCCACGTCATGGTTCGCTTCGATCTGGAACTGGAGCTCCTGGAAGGCACGCTTGCAGTCAAGGACCTGCCTGAGGCATGGCACGCCCGCTACCAAGCTGACCTGGGCGTGCGCGCCCCGGACGATCGCGACGGCGTTCTGCAGGACGTACACTGGTTCGACGGCACGGTGGGCGGGGCGTTTCAGGGCTATACGCTGGGCAACATCATGAGCGCTCTCTTTTACGAGGAGGCCGTCCGGCAGCATCCCTCCATCCCGGAGGAGATGCGGCAGGGGAGATTCACGACGCTGCACAGCCGGCTGCGGGAGAGCATTTATCAGCACGGCTCCAAGTTTACGGCGGGCGAACTGGTGGAGCGTCTCACCGGCGGAGAGCTCGTTATCGAGCCGTACGTGAGATACCTTAGGGAGAAGCTCACTCCGCCCGGCGGATAGGCGGGGCCGGCCGATAGCGAAACGGACAGACGGCCCGAGGGGATGTGAACCGACCGGCGCGGCCGTGTGATAGGGAGACAACGAGCCGGCGCAGCGTTGCGGAGGCAAATGTCCACGGATGCCGCCATGCCGCGTCGGCGTGTTCATGGACCGCTCCACGGAACGCGGGCAACGTGATCGCCCGGCCGCGGAGGACGGCCCGGCACCAAAGGTGCCATACGAGGGAAGCCATTATCTAAAAAAGGGGGAAACCACCAAATGAAAAGAAACGGAAACACCCATGGTCGGGTACATGCGGCTCAATCCGCCTCGGACGGTGACTACTCGGATCTCGGGAAATCGGTCGGGAAGTGGTTCATCATCGCGCTCACCGGAACGGCGGTAATACTTGCGCCGATCTTCTATTTCGTGCTGGGAAACGTGCCGGCAACCGCGGCGGCGCTGAGCATCCTTCCAGTCGGCTCGGCCACGTTTCTCATGGTCCAGCGCGGTAAGACGGTGTTGGGTAACGGCGTATTCTTTGGCGTCTTTATCCTGTTGATCAACGGCGTCGCGTACCCGGGCATCACCCCCGCGAACGAGTACGCGGCTATTCTGGTATCCGTGGTGGCGCTGATGCTCATTGTCATTATCCCGACCGGCTTCGTGGTCCATCCGGTGTACCCGATCGTCGCGAGCGCGCTTACCAGCGGCTTGCTGAGCTGGTTCGTCGTGGGCTCGGGCATTCCGGAGGTCATCGCCCGCATTCCGGTCTTCGTAATCGTGATGTTCCTCGGCGGCGGAGTGGGACTGGTCGTAAGCCTCATGGCCCGGCGACTCATCCGTGACGCCGCCCGGGCAAACCAGGGCACCCTGGACGTCATCCATAAGCTCCGAACGATTATCCATACGATGAACGAGCTCCGGGCGCCCCTCGAAAGCACGCGCGCGGAGACGCGGAGCTATCTTGACCAGATCGAAGAAATCGTTGGAGCGTACTCGACAGCCGTGGAGGGCATCGCCTCCGGCGCTACGACAATGCGCGGGCGCGTCGAAGCGGCGCGAGAGAAGCTTTCGCATCTGAGCAACGCGATGGACGACGTGAAGGCGCGGATGCAGGAACAAGAACAGCGAGTCCGAGAGAATAGCGAGGCTCGCAACCGCCTCCAGGAATCGCTCGAGCAGGCATCCGGACTGGTCGAGCAGACCGGAGAAGCCATGACGGCCCTCGAGACCGCCTCCGAGACCGGGAGCTCCGACCTGGAGAGCATCCTGGAGCGAATCCGGCTGGTGGAGGAGCGGCAATCGCGGCTCTCGGAGGTAAACGAGACGATCCGCACGATCGCCGATAAAACGAATCTTCTGTCGATGAACGCCGCGATCGAGGCGGCCCACGCCGGAAAAGCCGGCCGGGGCTTTGCCGTCGTAGCGGATGAGATCTCCAAACTTGCGGCAGATGCAAACGAGCGCTCCGCTGAGATCACGCACCTGGTACGGGACATCCAACAGGCGGTGAACGATTCGGTAGCCGGGGCCGAGCGTGCCGGGCAATCCCAAGAAGAGATCCGCCGCCACGTGAACTCGGTACAAAGCGCCACGGGCTCTATCCGGGAGCGTCTTCAAGAGTTCATGCGCTTCGGCGAAAACTTGGGAAGTGCCCTTCAGTCCCTGGACTCCAATACGCACCACATTGCCGAGACGTCGGCGAACACCGGCGGGATTCTCAGCGAGTACGAGGAATCGTTCGGCAACCTCACCTCCTTGCTCAGGCGTCTTTCGGAGCAGATCAAAGAGCTCAGCGGACATAACGAGCACGCCGTCCACATCCTGCGCGACCTAGGCTCGGTGCGCGAGCGCGCTCAAGTTGCGGATCAAGAGCTCTCCCGCCTTATAGGCCAATCGTTGCGGATCGAGATCTCACCGCAGGGGATGGGCGACGGGAGAGCTACGGCTCATGAGGCTCCGGCGGTGCAGCTGTCGGAAGAAGTGGATGCGAGCGCAACTCCCGCGTAGCGTGTGAGGCGCAGATTGCCGGCGGAGCGGGAGGTACCGACGGGACCTCGCACGCGACAGGTTCTCCGGCGGGAGCAGGCGGGCGGAGCTCCGCCTATGGTGGGGGAAGCGGAAGAACGCGAGGGGCGTGCCGGGCGGAGCGCGAGCGGAGCCCGAAAAGCACGCCCCGGTGCCCGGAGGGCACGCGGGCTGGAGCGTGGGGGATACTTCCCCCAACAATCTTTGCCTCACGTTCGGCGGG
>Ga0207421_10008646_pt1 | contig 10502 bp, 12 predicted proteins | sample SodLakKL_010_SED_4_FD_187542 | JGI IMG/M metagenome (GOLD analysis project Ga0207421, IMG submission 187542) | Alkaline sediment microbial communities from Lake Tanatar, Kulunda Steppe, Russia - 8KL_010_SED (SPAdes) (version 2) | ecosystem: Environmental > Aquatic > Non-marine Saline and...
ATCTTATTCAATGATACGACTCATTAATTTTTGGCTCCAAACAGCAACCACTCCCAAAATTAAGGGGTAGATAAATATTAAAAAGACGATTGATGGCAGGGCCTCTTTTTCAATTGCAGAGAAAAAACCGTTTTGTTCTACATTTATAATAAAATCATACCAAGTTGAAATACCGAGAATTCCAACTAAAATATTAACCACCAATGCAGCGACTAAAACAAAAGTCCCGATTAAAAAAATTTTAAGTATCCTTTTCATTTTACCCTTCTCTTTCTTGTTTTGGACTTAAGATTTTTTATCTTTTCTATCTTTTTATTTAAAAAAGCGGAAGGTGTTCGATATCCGGTTCTTCCTTTTGTTGCTTTTTTGGAGGAATGTTTTTTCATACAATTAGTTTATATTATACTTACTTCTTACCTAATTATACCACAAATTAATTTTTAAAAGTAAACAAAAGAGGAGCTTTGGGCTCCCCTTTAAGAAACTTCTCCTTTAGTAATTAATTCCCCCTCTTCGAGAACACGTTTTTCCCCGTCAATTGACGTCTTGACTATATCAATTCTGATCTTACTTATTTCTATAACCTTGCAAGAACTTTTACATCTCGGGCATCTCATTATTAAATAATTCCTGCTTCTTGTTCGGTTGGTTTTTCGAAACCGCTTTATTGTTCCGTTGGGATTTTCACAATCAACATGAACTATAGTTGCTTTTTCTATAATTTCCTCAAATTCAATATCCTCATCTTTCTCAATTCTTTCGGGTATAATAATAAACATTTTCTCACCTCCCTATTAATTCATAACACTAAATATAAGTTATGTCAATTATAAATAACGCCTCATCTACTTTGAGTCTTTTGATCGTTTCAGTTTGTTTTGCAAAAGATTTCACCACTTAAGCCACTTCTCTTCCACTTCTTTTTCCAAGTCCACATCATAAACTTCCGCTAAAACCATAGCCATTCCCACTACATCGGCAAGTTCTTTGCCCAGTTCTTTTTTTGCTTCTTTTTCAGTGCTGTATTTTTCAGGCCTGCTCTTTTTTTGTAAGTAAGTAAAGCTTCGGAAAACTCCCCCATTTCTTCAAAAAATTTTAGAGTTACGAACTCTTCATCTATTTCTATATTATATTTCTCACCGTAATTTTTAGCGTTTTTATAGGCTCCCTCTTTAATTTTATTGAAATCCATTTTTTAATATAATCGGTTAATAATTTTCTCCTTCATATTTTTGGACTTTTGCTTATCTAATTTTAACAACTTTTTAGACAAAAAGAAATAATTAACCGGCTTTCTTGTTTATAGCTCTTATCTTTTTTATACTAAACAAAGATGTCTTTAGAAGTAATAATTCCCGCCTATAATGAGGAGAAAAGAATTGGCGGAGTAATAAAACCTCTCAGCTCTTCAGAGCTGATAGAGAAAATACTTGTTGTAAATGACGGCTCAACAGACAAAACGGCACAAATAGCCGCTGACGCCGGTGCTGATTTAATTTTAAACCACTCCTCCAATATGGGAAAAGGAGCGGCTTTACAAACGGGAATAAAAGAAGTTAAGGAAGAAAATTTTTTAATTATAGACGCTGATCTTCATAACTTAACTGAAAAGCATATTGAGTTAATGTTGTCTAGCTTTCAACGCAATCCTGAGATAGTAATGGTAAACGGAATAATAAAAAAAGAGGTGCCAATTCAAGCGGATATTCAAAAATATATCACCGGAATCAGACTTATCGATAAAAAAGTCTGGAAACAAGTAGAAAAAGAGGAAATTAAAGGGTATGGGATTGATCTTTTAATTTATGAAAAGGCTAAAAAGCTGGGAGAAGTAAAAACAAAAACACTTCCCGGTCTCAAACATACCAATAAGATGGATAAAAATGGTTTGATACGAGGATTTTTAAAACATTTGGGGATGTTTATAGAAATAATTTATAAAACAACAATAAGAAAAACAAAAACGGCTACCCGAAAAGTAAAAAGCTTTTTCTCTTTTTGAACTAACTAAATTTCCATCCTCTTTTGCTTGAATATTAGAGAGATTGCCTAAAAGATTGCACTAATAAAAGCCGGTCTTCACCGGCTTTTATTTAATCACTGTAATTAACCTTTCAAGTATTTTGGTTTGAAGGTTTAAGTTTTAGCTCATCCCTTCAACTTCTGCTTCAGCCTTTCTTCTGGCTGCATCAATTTTACCTTTCAATTCATCACTCAATATATTAAACTCTTCTTTATCCTTTTCCTCCACAACCCATAAAACATCATCAGCTATCTTATTGGTGAATTTTCTTCCGAAAAGTGATAGATCATTGAGCTGCTTAAGAAGAATTACGACTAAAAATATGGAAGTTCCAAAAAATACCTTCAAAACATCAATATACATCTCTTTTGGAGTCGGAATAAAATTCAGCGAAACTATCAAAAGCAAGGCTAAAATATAAATTATAGCCCACTGAAAAGGTAGCATTTTCTGATTTTTTAAATTAACCAGTTTTTTTCTTGTCTGTTGTAAATCTTTTACCGCTTCCCAGATTATCTCGGCAGCCGCACCCATTGAAGGCTTGCCCGCATCTTCAATGTTTTCCGGGTCATCCAATTTTCTAAACGAGTTGGTTAGGTCGGTTATGGTTGTTGAGGGATTTTCAGTATGATAAGCCCAATTTCCCGATTTCTTGATCTTTAAATAATGTTCTATTATTATCTCTCTAACTCTGTCTTGAATGTCGGGAAAGCCTTCCGCCATCCGGTATAAAAATGAAAATGTAGCATCTCTTTTGGTTATCGTTTCGGAAACTTCACAAAATCTATCATTTTGTCTGGATATGAAAAATCCGCCAAAAAGTGAAAAGACAAAAACGGTGGCTGCGAGAACTTCGGCATAGTCGGCAAAAGTATAATCTACAAAAACTACGAACAAACTATATAAAATAATAAATCCGGCAACTAGCCAGACTTTATAATCAACATTTTTCATATTATTCTTTGGTTTGATTTCTAATTGTCGTATTATATCAAAATTTTAAAAACTTTAAAAAGAATAATCACTTAATATTATAAAATGAAGATAAAGCTATTATAATATAAAAATTCCGAACTTGATAGGAAAAAATTTAAAATTTTTAGAAATCAAACTAAAAAGTATCCAATGAGGATAAGTGTCAAAATGAATAAAATTAAAATAATAAGGTTGCGCTTTGTCTCTCTACTTTTTTCATCACCTATACTTTCCGGTAATTCAGTTGTTTCTCCGGTAGCTATTATTATTGCCGAAAATAAAACTAAAGAACCATAATAAAAAATCAAGTAAAAAGTCTCCATCGGCAAATAATTGATCCCTATTGCGTAGACTAAAAGAAGCAACCCTAAAACTCTTGAGTGGGGACTTCCAATCTCTTTTCTTGAAGATACTTTTATCCTCCCCGTTATAAGGCAATATAAGCCAAAAATTACTAAAATTCCTTGAATCATAATTTTATTTGTTGATTTTTATAATCTCCCTCAACTTTAAATAATTAAAACTTCTTCTATTAGCTTTATAATCAAAAATCTGATTTCTATTCAAAAAATTCCCACTTTTCTTCCATCAAAATATACAGGATGCCTATTGGCAAAACTATATAAATAATTGAAAAAAATCCACCCATCGGAGTTATAATTGCAGTTAATATAGCTCCAAACAAATAACTAGCTACTAAACTGAAAAAGGCCCACTTTTTCCATAAAAATATAAAGATCACAGAAACCAGGGCAAGCAAAGTAATGAAAGTGGAAAAAGTAAAAAATAGATAAAATTGAATCTCTCCAAAAAGATCTCTAAATTCTTCCAAATTGGAAATAAAGTTTAAAAAAGAAACCAGATTCGACAGAAAAATCAAGACCAGCCATGCCGTTAACAAAATTCCCTTTTCCTTCTTTTTAACCTCTTTCTCCATGCCTTCTTTTTTAGTTTTCATAATAATCTTAATTGGTTTTATGCAACCTCTTACTGGCTATTTATTTTTTTAATCTTTTTTAAAGTCGCTAAATTTCTAATCCAGATATCTTTATTATTTTCATCTTTTTCGAGTGAAAACACCGGTTCGAATTCCATATCTAAACTATTTATTTTATAAAACTCCTCTAATTTTTAAATTTAAAATAACTGCATTCACCCTCGTTTTCACTATTTTTTAAATTCTATTTCTTCTTCCCTTTCTCCTGCTTGCAAAATAAGTTTTATTCTTGATAAATCCTGACTTAAATTAACCTCTTTAATTGTCGGATCAGGATCATAGAGAGAACCGATTCCATCAGGATAAACGCAAGTTAATTCAAAAGGTTCATCAAAGTTGAAAACCGTAGTTTCATTAATTGAGATCCCATCCAATATTACGATTTCTCCAGGTGATTTTTCCTTGCAAGAATCCATATCGAATTCAATGTTTAATTTTCCAGATGTTCCTTCGATCCAAAAATTAGAAAAGTCAGAAAAAATAGTGGCTACAACTTTCCTTCTTTCAGCATCCAAAAATTCATAAAAGTGACCATGCTCAAGAATTAAATAACCGCTTTTGTTTGTTGAATAAACTTCATAAGAAAACCCTCCCGGCCCGTAAATATCAACATCTTTTTTTATATAATGATTCTCTCCATCTTTTCCTATAAAAATATCTCCTTTCCAATCAGTTAAATCTTCTTCGTGCTTTTCAAATATTAAAGATTTACCCTCCTCAAGTGTAAAAATATAACTTTTACCGAATTGCTGCTCATTTAATTTATCCTCTTTTTCAATCCACATATAATCGATAGAATCATCTCGTTCAGCTGTAAGCTCTTCTTCAGATTTTTCCACCGGACATCTAAATTCACCCCTATTTTTCGGGTCAAAAGGATCCAGCTCAATCTCTCCCGCATAGCCGTCACTATCAACACAATAATAAATAATCTCTTCTTCGCTTTCACAATAATTGCAAAGTGGTGCCCATGCTAAATAAGCGGTTCCGTCTTCTGAGATATCAATCTGATATTCTTGTGGATTTTCATAGCCTAATTTTTCTTGTATTTCTGCGCTACAGCCGGGCAACTCCTCCAACATATCTTTTGCACGTAATTCATCACTAAGTCCTTCATAAGAGCCCTGTTCGTCGCTGAACCAAAACTGCTCAGCAGTAGAATTTATCTGAAGTAAATTAGATCTAATAACTGCATTCGGTGCCGGAGGAGCCATTCCTTGTGGCATCCAGAAAATCACAATAAGAAAAACCAATAAAAAGATGATAAGTGTTAAACCTAATAATTTAAAAAATAATTTTATCTTACTACCCTCCTTTGATCTCTTCTTAATTATAGAAATAACTTCTACTCCTTCTTTTTTTGATTCTATTTTACAACCGATTATAAATTTTATAAACAAAAATAAAATAACTAAAAACCAGAGAAAGAAAAAAGTAGCACTTGTGAATAAAAACTCCTTTGATAATCCCGAAATAAATTCCATTTTGTTATTTTAACTAATAATTTTAATCCTCAACTACTTCACTTATTAGCTTTTTAAAAATTTTCACCATCGATAAAGTGTCATAAGTGCAGTACTTAATCAAATCCTTCTTTATTTTATCATACTCCTCATCACTCAAATTATTAAAAATTAGTTTATGCCAAGCATCCATCGCCTCCGTTCCTCTGGCGACATCAAGTCCGTCATAAGATAAAGAATCAAGCATAACCGGAACCACAGATTTTAGACGTGCACTACCACCTAATTTTGGATGTAAATAATCTTTTTTAAACGGAACCATTAAATCAAAAGTCCGCTCATTAAGATCCATCAAAAACTCCTTATCTTCAGGGTGTCTCTTTGCCATCTCTTTATTTCTATCATTTTCAAAACTCTTATACCAAGAGATAAGATTTCCTTTTGGACCGATAACCTCTTTCATAAAGTCAATTAAACCCTTCTCAGCCGTCTCCAGAGACTCGGCCAGATACATATGGTGATCTAGATCGCCTTCCTCAGTTAAAACATGTATGGAGACCTGAAACGGCAGATGGCTATACGGAGAAAGTCCATCCATAATTGGAATTGCCGAGGAATAGGTTTCGTAATCCAAAAAATACAATGGATATTCCAAACCTTTCAGTTTTTTAGTTATGGATTCTTTATTTATTTTCGGAGACTCTCTCCGTGCAATCTCAACTTGTCTTCTCTGATTTGCAGTTAAATTAAAATCATCCGGAACGTCTCTAATATCCAAAATACCCCTATCGATTAATCTCCTTAATTTTTTCTCACCTATTCTCGATATATCATGAACCGATCTCTCCGGAACATCGCTATTTAACACATTAAATGATGAACAGTGCTTGCTTGAAGATTTATAAATGCAATCACAAAAACTTATATCCCCATCTCTACCCATCATCTTTAAGGCTTCATCCATTTCATTTCCCAAATCAAATCCATCAGCTTTTTTAGTAACTTTTTTAACCTTGAAGAGCTCTTCCGGATCCAACTCTCCCTTTTTTATATATTTGTTGTTTATATGAATTAAAAACAAATCACCAACATCAACGCCTACTCTTTTCAAAACTTCTCCCTGAAATCCAACATCTCTGATGTGATACTTATCCCAACCCTCCTTAATTTTTGTAGAAGATTTAACCTCATAGACAAGCCAACTATCTCTATCTTCGTCATAATCCAAAACGTCAACTTCCGCAAAAAGACCTTCATCAGTTAAAAATGCCGCGTGATACAGCGGCACTTTTTTCTCTTTTATTAATTTTTTAGTCTTCTCTACTCTCTCTTTTAGACTTCCTTCCACCAGCACCCCGTCCGGAAAAACCCTCCTGGCCACCTTTTCCACCTCTCCGCCTTGCGTTATCAACCTCTTTTCATAATCAGAAAGCTCCTTCTCAACAAAAAGATCCGGCCTTCTTTTTTTAAGCCAAAAATTCTTGTCACACTTCAGATATTCAATAAAATCAGTCTTGGAAAGGATCATTTTTTGTTAATTTTGCCTTGCTCATCTTAAATATACTAGGCCCTTTGTCCTATTTCTTAATCAAGGAGATTATATTGTAATTTATCGTCAAAGAGTATCATCTTTTCGAAGTCTGAAACATTTGCTCCGTTGCACTCATCGTTAATATACTCTACTAATTCCTCTAGATCCATCTCATAAATCCTCGGATAATCTTCACGGTAATAAAAGTTATTAGCGGAGTACCGAGTAGAATTAAGTAAATACTTAAGTTCAATCATTTCTTTTGCACTTAATCCTTCTTTAGCAAGGAGATAGTCCACATAATAGTCTCTTTGTTTAAAGCAGTTATAAATGTGCTCTCTTTCCTCTTCGGTAGGTTTGGGGAACTTGTGTCTGTACTCCTTATTGTCGTCTATTCCAGCTCTATTTAATACTTTAGCAGCTTTAGTTGGACGGCCCATTTCCCAGTACTCTCTTCCGTCTATTTCCAAATAAAAGATTTTTCTTTCATAAAAATTCTTTAACTTCCCTTCTTTTCTTATGAATCTTATTAGATCATTGAACAGCTCGTCGTCTCCAACTCTTTCTCGCAGAGTATACTCATGAGGATAACTATCTGCATAAGTTTTAGCAAACGTCCACTCAACCTCTTTTATCACCTGTTTTACTTCTTTATAGTTCATTTTGAATCTTATTCCAGCTTTGAATAATATCCAACCCTTCATCCCACCATTTTTTAAAAGGAGGCCTTGAATCAACTTCAGTTATGTCAGCGTACTGCCCCCTGCCTATTGTATTTAATGACTGAATGTTAAATGTTTTGTTCTTTGAGATTATCCACCGATCATGTATATCATGAACAATATCCCCTGTCATAATTCTCATCTCAACATCCACACCTTCTTTAGAAAATTCCCTCTTAAACTTTTTGAGAAGTTTTCTTAGTGAGTGATTTGTTTGCGGAGTTCCAGATAAAATTTTAATCTCCTGTACCTGATTTATATCTACCTCTTCCCTCAATAATCTCAATCCCTTTTTTGTAAAATATTTATCAAACCAATAGATATACTCCCCACTGCTTCCGATTATATCCCTAATTTTTATCTCATTTGAAAACGGCATATTGGGATTTAAAGAACCTCCCTCAGGTCTAATTCTCTTTTCTCCAGTTACCTCTTCTAGCTTACTAAGAATATTTTTTGCCCTATAGGTTAAAAATTTATCATAATCATTATCAAGTAATCCACACTCTTGCAGATCAAAAATTAAATGCGTTTTTAGATTATCTTCAAGATCTTCATTTTTAATAGATTTTAGATATTCTTTAGGGTTATTTTTAAATTTACCACCTCTGTGAACATTTCCAGGCAAAAACATTATATTCACTACACTGTTAATTTTTCCACTTTTTACACCTTTTTCCCGTAAATAATTTTTGGGGAAAATGTGGTGCATTTCAGCATCGGTGTAATTAGAAAAATTATCACTAGAAACAGAGCTTCCGCTAACTATATTTATTGGATCTTGATTAGAGTACAAGCATAGTAATGTTTTAACAAACGCATTTCTTAGCGAATATTTTCGTTCAATTAAATCTTGTACACTTCTTTGCGGGTAGGTATATTTATAATCCGCTATTTCGTTATCAGCTATTTTTTCCATTATTTCTTTATCAACCTCAAGCTTAGAATCAACTGCTGATCCAAAACGATTAGAAACACTTGCTCTCCAAAACCATCTCTCAAGCTCTTCCTTCTGTTTTTTTGTTACTGCTTTATTGCCATTAATGTAATAGAACTTACTAAGAGGAACCAATAAATCAGGAAACGGAAGCAAGCGTAATGAAGTTACATTTAAATCATTTTTAATAAAATCAACTGCTTTTCTAATAGATTCCAAAGAACCCTCCCACTCATCAACAAATCTAGACACGTCAAGAGATAATAAATCTTCTTTAGTACATTTTCCAATTAAGTTCATTGAAACAATCTTTAAAACGGTTACTTCCGGGATATATTTTCCTGCTCCTTTTTTAAAATCAGCAAGCTCTTCCCTGAGATTAAATTCATCCCCTTCCCATGTTTTTGCCATCATTAGATCAACAATTGTCAACTGTTGTTGACTTGTGTTGATTCGTTCAAAAATATCTATCACCTCTCGCCACTCTTCCTTATTCACAATTATTAGAGGTAACTTATAATTACTAAATCGTTTTCGTAAATAATTTATCTGGCTGCGTTTTTCATCTGTAAAATTAGACAGATAATCAAAGTCAATTTCTGCTTCATTAACTAAAATTTTCTCTAAGGGAATAAATCTAGTTTTTATTTTTTTATCTTTTTTATTTAGCTTTTTGATTACTTTATTGGCTTCCTCATTTAAATAATAACCTTGCCCTTCCTTTCTAATTAATCCAATAGACCTAAGCCACCTACACCTTCTTCCAAACTGTTGATAGGCAGTTTCCCCTGATGCATTATAAAGTTCTTTAAAATCACTTTTAGCTTCAAGCCTTGTTATCCCCGGCTCTTCATTAATAAATTCTAGAGTTTCTTTTACATATTTTGCATTATCAGCTAGAACGAGAGCTATTCTACCCCCTTCTTTATTTTTTAAAACCTCCATTCCTAATTCTGTTAATTCTGGATTTGAGTCTTTATTTTTTATGAATCCAAGCTCTTGTAGGCTTTTTAAAAATCTAAAAACAGGTCTTTTACCTATCTCAAACTTATTCATATACTCTTGAACTTGATCTTCTTTAATAGCTTCAAGATAACTAAAAAACATGCCATCCTCTGTTACACCTGGTATTGGGTGCATTGATCGCTTTCTGTTTTTTATATTATCTTTAAGTAAAAATTCATCCTTCTTTAAATCAAAATAAATATCAATTTCCTTTTCTTTGCCTCTGGTTAAAATATTAATGCTCTTTGCAGCATGATAAAGACTTTTTAGTCTCTGTTGTCCATCAATAACAAAAAATCGAGACCCATCAAATAAAGACGATTCTGCGTTATTGCCTATTGTGTCTGAGTGAATAAAGTCATTTTCTGTAATCCATAAAATAATACTTCCAATTGGATATCCTTTATAAATACTATCTAATAAATCAATTATTTTATCTCTACTCCAGACAAACTCTCTTTGAAATTCAGGAATATGGATGTGCCCTTTGTTAATATAATCTATAACTTCTTTATAGGTTGCTTCTTTTATTGATATTCGATCTTTTTCAGGTTTTTCTAAAGCCATAATTTTAATTATTATTTTGTTGTATTGGTTTTATTCTTCAACCTCTTCTCGCTCCACTTCATCAAGGGTTTTTCCATCTTTAGTTTTCCATTCAGTCCAGCCGTTTGCACTTCTTCCTAAAACAAAACTAGCAGCCGCAGATGGGCTGGATAATAACTGGTCTTCTTTAAGTATATAATTTTTTTCATTATCTTTTAAAATCTCTTCTTTCACCAACTCTCTCCTCAACTTCTTCGCTACTGTATTTTCAAAAGAATTGCTTTCTTCTTTGTGGATTAATGA
>Ga0207421_10008647_pt1 | contig 10502 bp, 3 predicted proteins | sample SodLakKL_010_SED_4_FD_187542 | JGI IMG/M metagenome (GOLD analysis project Ga0207421, IMG submission 187542) | Alkaline sediment microbial communities from Lake Tanatar, Kulunda Steppe, Russia - 8KL_010_SED (SPAdes) (version 2) | ecosystem: Environmental > Aquatic > Non-marine Saline and...
AAACGATGAGCCAGTAAGAGCGATAGGAATACATGAAGACATAACTGATCGAAAGAAATCGGACCATAAATTGAAGGAGCGAGAGGAAAAATATCGGACGATCTTTGAGTCTGCTAACGACGCGATATTTATCATGAAGAAAGATAAATTCGTGGACTGTAATGAAAAAACGTTAGAAATGTTTGAATGTGATCGAGAAGATATTGTTGGGGCACCTCCTTACAAATTCTCACCTGAAAAACAGCCGGAAGGAAGAGATTCACGTGAGATGGCATTGGAGAAGATAAATTCAGCGTTAGAAGGTGAACCTCAAGAATTCGAATGGGTCCATACCACGAAAAATGATGAGCCGTTTCATGCCGAAGTCACTCTGAACCGGTATATGATCAACGGGGAGAAATTCGTTATGGCGATAGTCCGGGATATCACCGATAGAAAGGAAGCTAAAGAACAAATCGAAGAAAACAAAAACAAGATAGAGCGATTGCATGAGATAAGCGCAGAACTGCAGAGCTATGATTCAGAAGATGATGTGTATTCTTTCGCTGTACAAGCGGCCGAATACATACTGGACTTCGATATATGTGGTTTCGATGCTGTGGAGGGAGATAGATTTGTGGTAAAAAAGACATCTTCTGACACGCCTAAAGGTGGATCTACTGAGCGGCGGATAGAGGAAGGAGGATTAGATAAGAAGACCTATCTTAATCAAGAATCCTATTTGGTGAATGATCTATCAGCGAATAAAGATGCTAAACCGGTAAAAAATGAATACCGCTCTGCAATAAGTGTACCTGTGGGCGAAAAAGGTGTTTTTCAAGCTGTTTCTAAGAGAACAGATCATTTCGATGAAGAAGATCTGAAGATGGCTGAACTCTTAGCAAGTCATGTTGCCGAAGCTCTGAATAGGATCCAAGTAAAAAAGAGAGAGGACTTTCTTCATTCTCTACTCAGGCACGATGTAGGTAACAAAGCTCATGTCGCCAAAGGTTATCTAGACCTGATGGAAAGATCTGATTCCTCTAAAGAAGTTGAAGAGTATAGAGAGAAAACAAAAAAAGCTATCATTGCAGCTCAAAGGATGGTCGAAAAGGTAAGAAAACTCAGAAAAATCGATGAAGAAGAAGAGATCGGTGAGAGAAATCTGAGCTCCGTTATAGATAAGGTTTTATCCGAACATTCGAGTGAAATAAACGAGAGGGAGATAAACACAGATGTCAAAGTATCCGATACTGAAGTAAAAGGAGGGGCTTTATTGGAAGATCTGTTTTCCAATCTGATAGAGAATTCGATACAACACTCTAGATGTGATTTAATCAGAATAGATTCTGAGATCAAAGGGGACGAGTGTGTAGTGTTCTTAGAAGACGACGGAAGAGGTATATCTGACGAAGACAAAGATAAAATATTCGATAAAGGATACAAAAAAGGAGAGACCGCAGGAACTGGACTAGGCTTGTACATGGTCAAAGAGATAGCTAAGAGTTATGATGGTAGTGTGAAAGTAAAAGATTCTGATCTTGGCGGAGTCAGGTTTGAAGTTGGATTGAAAAGAGTATAAGCTGGGTTATTTGAATTGAATATTACATACTGATTATATATTTGATTTTTCTATATACCTAAAAACTTCTATGCTCTAGGAAAGGAGGTTAGGGACTAAACTACATAGCTTAATATTCTTCTCTTTAATGAATAGTACTGATAATTATATTTTTACGAAATTTTAAGTTTCTAATATTCTCTTTATTCTTCCCCTTTAGATTCCTTCAAGCTCTCCTCAACAATACCTTCTTCACTTTCTTCTTCCGCTTCCTCTTCTACAAACACGGTCCCACATTCCGGACACTCGTCAACATCTTCTTCCAATTCTGCATCGCAGATTGGACACACGAAGACGACCGATTCAGTTTCCTCTTCCACTTCCTCCAGCTCTTTTTCTAGCTCATCTAATGCACTTCTAGGTTCTAGTTCTTCTTCCACATCTCCAAGTTCTTCTTCAGATGGTTCTAGTTCTTCACCGCACTCAGGACAATTTTCAGAATCAGAGGGAATCAACGCCCCACAGCTCGGACAGATGCCTTTTCCCTCTTTATCTTCAAATTTTTCTTCTATAGGTGTTTCTTCTTTTTTATTTTCTGGCTCCTTACCTAATTTTTTCTTAATGAATGAAGCGGTTGAGGACAATCCACCTTGAATAGAATTTGCTATCCCACTAAGGCTTTTAAGGACTCCACCTTCTTCTTCAGGTAATTCCTCTTCCCACTTTGGTACCTCTTCCTCCTCTTCCACTTCAGGCACTTCTTCTTCAGGTCCCTCTTCAGGTAATTCCTCTTCAACTTCTTCTTTTAGTATCTCTTCCAATTCCGTTACTTCTTCCTCTAGTTCGGTTATTTCTTCTTCAAGTTCCTCTTCAGGTACTTCCTCTACTTCCTCTTCAGGTACTTCCTCTACTTCCTCTTCAGGTACTTCCTCTACTTCCTCTTCAGGTAATTCTTCTTCCAGTACCTCTTCTTCTTCTGGTATTCCTTCTTCCCATTCCGGTACTTCCTCTACTTCTTCTGGTATTTCCTCTTCCTCCGGGGCTTTTGGACTTCTCCTTAATTTACTCTGGAAGAAAGAGACCGTTGATGACCATCCTTCTCTAATAGATTGGGTTAATCCACCTAACCGGCTAGAGATTCCTCCTTCCTCTTCCTTCCACCCCAGTACTTCCTCTTCCGGTGCTTCAGGTACCTCTTCTTCTTTCCATTCAGGTTCTTCTTCTTCCGGTGCTTCAGGTACTTCTTCTTCCTCCCACTCCGGTACTTCCTCTTCCGGTGCTTCAGGTACTTCTTCTTCCTCCCACTCCGGTACTTCCTCTTCCGGTGCTTCAGGTACCTCTTCTTCCTCCCACTCCGGTATTTCCTCTTCCGGTGCTTCAGGTACCTCTTCTTCCTCCCACTCCGGTACTTCCTCTTCCGGTGCTTCAGGTACTTCTTCTTCCCACTCCGGTACTTCCTCTTCCGGTGCTTCAGGTACTTCTTCTTCCTCCCACTCCGGTATTTCCTCCGGTACCTCGGCTGATGCTTCCGATATTCCTTCAGGTGCTTCAGGCACTCCCATTTCCTTTGGAACTTCTTCCTCATGGAATAGAGAAATAATCGAGGCCCATACAACTCCATTATCTACTTTAGATATACTTTCTTCTATTACGGCTATGTTCGAGCCACACTGCGGACAATTTTCTAGATCCAAATCCATAACACCGGCGCATTCCATGCATGCCTTCTTCTCCTCGATCCTTGGGAACAACGTGTATTTTTTCCTGAGCAGTTCGAGTTGGTTGACCAGCATGAAAAGAGATAGAATTAAAAGTACGAATGTTAAAATTATACCTGAGTACATCTGACTTTGATATATATGGGCTATTAGAGAAACAGAGATGATTACAGAGATGATCGCAGAAAGAAAGATCATACTCTTGTCTATATTCAGTCGGAATAGTGTCCTAAAATCATATCCCACCAAAGTTATGATAAAGAGTACAAGAACTATCAAAAATGAAAGAGTGATTGAAAAGATCCACGAAGAGACGAGAAATGGCAACGGCGTTAAATAATAAAGGGAGTTTGCCGGGTAAATGGATGTATAGTCAAGTAAAACTACAACAAATTCTGATGCAACTAAAATTAACAGGAATAACGGTATCAAGAACGCACTCAGAACAGGGACTAAATCACCAGGGTTTTTCCGTATGTTATCTCCGACGATAACTCTTTTCGGCCCTTCCATCAATTCTTTCTCTCTCGCTTCCTCTAAAGTTCCTCGAAGATCTTCGGTTATAGATTCTACTACTTCAAACTCTTCTTCTCCTTTTTCCTCGATCTTTTCTTCACCTTCCTCTATACCTTCTAGAGGTTCTTGTGGTTCTACAATATCTTCTTCCTCCACCCCACCTTCTGGCTCTTCCTCCAACTGCTCCTCTTCTTCGAGTAGTATTTCAGCCTCCTCGATTATCTTCCTAGCTGTTCTCACGCCTATCTGATCGATAGCTGCTAGTCCTTTCATGCCAGCTTCTACAATATCTTCAGGTTCCTTGAAACCTTCCTCATAAAGTTTTATAGCTCTTTTACTCCCTAATCCAGATATATTGGTTAGACGTTCAATCGCTTTTCTTTTATCTTCATCTTCCTCCAAAAGTTCTCCACATCCAGGACATTCAATCTCTCCCTCTTCAACCTCTGCACCACATATGGGACACTCTGTCAGCTCCTTTTCCTCTTCTAAGACATCCTTATCCTCAAAAGGTTCTCCGCATGCAGGACATTCTGTAGCTCCTTCTTCCACATCTGCACCGCAAATGGGACACTCTGAAATTTCTTCAGCCATCTATTTTTCCCCTCCTATTTTATGGTAAACAGCCACCCCTACTACAGAAGTTAATATCACAGATAAAAGTATCATGGCCGGTTTCACGTCACTAACATTATCCACAGTAACAGGTTCTGAGTATACATCATCATATTCTGCTCTTACTTCATACTCACCAGCCTCGAACTTTTCGAAGATTCCGTTCGGAGCATTTTCCCAATTAAAGTCCTCCGGATCATCCGTTATAACATTTCCATAAGTATCATTTGCCCAAACAGAGAACTCTATTTTCTCCCCAGCAGTGATTGTCTGGTTTTCCTTTGGTTGGATCTCAACTTTATCAACATCTCCAGCTTCAACAGTAACAGTGATAGGTTCTGAAGTTACACCTTCATAATCTGCTGTAACTTCATATTCTCCAACCTCTGTTTCATCAAACAGACCGCTATCATCGGTGTTTTCCCATGTGAATTCTGTATCATCATCGGTTATCAGATTGTCGTATTCATCATAAGCCTCTGCAGAGAATTCGATCGTCTCTCCTGCTTCGATAGTTTGATCATCTTCAGGTTCGATCAGAACTATGTAAACTTCCGCAGATTCGACTGTCAACGTTGTTGTATCTTCTAAACCTTCGTATTCTCCTGTTATCTCCCATGTACCTTCCGTGTATGCTGTGATCCGGTTCATGTCCCATGAGGAATCAGGGATATCATCAGACCAGTCTATCTCTTCCGTGACTTCTCCTATTTTATTACCATATAAATCATATGCTGTAGCAGTATATTCCTGTGAATCACCTGCAGTTATAGTTTCATCTTCAGGTGAAATCTCGATATGATCTGCATCCCCTGTTTGAACTTCCAAATTTGCAAAGGCTATCTTATCATTATATTCTGCTTCTACAACCCACTCACCTGCAACCTCTGATGTATAAATCCCGTTTTGCTGGTCCCATTCTCCCCCTGCTTCATTATCAATAGACCAAGTTGCTTCTTCCGTTACCTCTAATTCATTTCCGTATTCGTCCTCAACCCATGCTGTATATCCCTGTGAATCGCCTGCGATGATAGTTTCCTCCCCAGGTTCAATCCAAATTTCTACTGGATCCGCAGGTGAAACCGTTACGGTAATTGACTCTGAAGTCACATTATCGTAGGTTGCCGTCACCTCGAACTCTCCAGTCTCCTCCATATAGAATATCGCACTATTCTCGGTCTCATTAACTTCATAGATATTTTCCCACTCGAATTGCGTTACATCTTCCTCTAAGGTATAATTGTATTTATCATAAGCAACAGCAGTGAAGTTTATAATCTCTCCAGCACTGATTATTTGATCCTCGTCCGGATAGATTTCCACATAATCAGCTTTTGAGAAGTAAGCTTGTATAGTTTTATCGGCATCCATCGTTATCGTGATCGATTCATTTCTCTCTTCATTTTCAGGATAATCCTCTCTCCAATGGCTGAAGTACCAACCATCGGAAACATTGACTTTTAGTTCAACTTCCGTACCTTTTTCATATGTGAAATTTTTCGGCAACTCATCCGATGTATACTGCTCATCTGCTATGAAAATTTGTCCCTCACCTACTGGCTTTTCCACAGTTAAGTTGAATAGTTCCAAGAAGTAGGCAGGGAGCATCTTATCATCATCCATAGTTAAATTTATTCTTTCGTTTCTTCTCTTTGATACAGGTACATCCAACCCTCCCCAATATTTGAACGTCCAACCATCATCAGGTTCTGCTTCTACAGTCACGTTAGTTCCTTCTGCGAAGAAGAGCGTATCTCTATCTGCGACCGTATGGCTCTCGTCATCACCCCATCTTACCGTTACATTCCCTTCCCCGTCCCATATTCTTATATCAAGTTCTGTAGTTCCAAAATACGCTCTAACTTCTTTATCATCGTCCATTGTCAAATCTACACTCTCATCTCTTCTCTTAGATGCATCTATATCACCTCCCCAATAATTGAATCCCCAACCCTCGTCTGGTTCTGCTTCTAGAGTCACATTAGCCCCTTCTGCGAAGAAGAATGTCTCTTTCTCATGGACACTTTCGCTCCATTCATCCCATATCACCGTTACATTACCCTTTCCTTCCCATACATTTATCTCAAGCTTTCTTCTACCAAAATACGCTCTAACTTCCTTGTCATCGTCCATAGTCAACTCTATAATATCCTCTCTTCTTTTCGATCCGGTTACATCACCACCCCAATACCTAAACCCCCAACTTTCTTCTGGTTCTGCTTTTAGAGTCACAACAGTTCCTTCTTTAAAGTACAGTGTATCCTCCTGATCGATAGTCTCGTTCAAACCATCCCATTTCACCGTTACATTACCTTCTCCTTCCCATACATTTATCTCAAGCTTTCTTCTACCAAAATACGCTCTGACTTCCTTATCCTCGTCCATTGTCAAATTTATACTTTCATCTCTTCTTTTCGATCCAGGTACAGTACCTCCCCAATAACTGAACCCCCAACTTTCGTCGGGATCAGCAGTTAAATTAACCTTGGTTCCATTTTCATATTCTTCTTCATAAGGCCATTCTGTTATTTCTTCATTCTCGACTTTAACTGTCCCATTCCCCGCTGGTTCTTCCATGGTGAGGTTAAATTTATCCTGTTCTACCGGATCTTCGCGCAGGGTATCATCTCCCTCAATTTCAGTTTTCTCTATAATTTCCGGTAATGCTAAACCCATGCTGAAAACGCTTATTAACAGCAAGGTCATAATCCCTAGAGCCACATACTTCTTGATTTTCATATTTTTACCCTTTATAAAGTTCTTAATTTATGCTATTTATCCACTAGGTTATAGTTTACTTGTTTTCTTTCGATATATTATCACAGCGAAAAATACCGCCCCAAGCAGCAAAGAAGACGTAAATCCAGGAATCAGTTGTTCAATCCTAGTCCTTGGACTCATATAAGAGTCGAAGTGAGCAGTTAGTTCCTTGTTATTGTCCATTATTATCGTTATCTCTTCTTCTTCACTCTCATGATCTCCCGTCCACTCAACGAAGTACCAGTATTCTGGCCCACCATCTCGTCTCGCTGTAAGACTCACTTCCGTATCCCACATGAAATTTTCAGTCCATTCTTCTTCTACTACCTCCACAACTTCTTCGTCTACTTCTACTTCTACCCTCCCGCGGCCTTCTACATCAATAGTCAATTCAACCAATATATGTGCTGTTAACTCCCTATCTTCCTCCAAAATTACCGTTATATCTTCTTCCTCACCTTCGTACTCGCCCACTCTATATATGTTAAGGTCCTCTGGTTTTACCTCTATCCAATATATTCTCTCCGCATTTTCAGTTATAAACCATTTACCGTCTTCCTCTAAAAGCTCAGCTTCCTCATCAACATCATAGTCTCTATCCTCAAACTCCTCTCTCAAATCATCTTCTATAGTACCTTCACTTAGATAAGCCTGATAGTCTGTCCGGCTTAAGCTAAACAGATGTTCTCTCCACTCACCGAATTCATAATCTTCACCCGGGATGGCATTCAAATTTACTTCAGTATCTGGATTGAATTTCTCACTGTAAGGTAACCCGACATCCCTATCATTAACTTCTATACTTCCTTCACCATCAACATCTACTGTGAGAGTTACCGGATCTACTGTGGTGAACTCCCATACCTCAGATTGTGTACTATATGTTCTATCCTCTACGTCAACATACCACCCATATGTAGTACTGAAATCGAGTCCTTCCCAAACAACATTAACTACTTGTCCGCTTTCTACGGATTTAGATTGTATATGTTCATATTCTACAGGATCTTCATCAGCTTCTCCACCATAAAAGCTGACCCACATCTTTCTATTTTCTGGATGTCTAGGTTGCACAGCTAGTTCAATCACTTCAGGTGCTATCTTCAAGTCAGTTTCACCGTCTTCAGGATATTCGGGATTGCTTATCTTATTCGGTATGTGTTCAGTTTCAAATGTCCATTGATCGGAGTATCTAGTTCTTCCTACTTCATCCTCTATTTTAACGTACCATTCATAAGTGGTCCCGTAATGGAGTCCTTCCCAAACAACTCCAGCTTCTTCCCCGCTACTAACCTCAGTGACAACGCCTATCTTATCGTCCTCTCCATCATAGAATGTAATAACCATATACTCATCCCCAGGATGTTCCACCCTTACAGTGAGCTCTGGCTCTGTTACTACCGAGGAAGCTCCATCTCCAGGGCTTTCTGGGCTTCCGGGGATATCCCATTCCTGAGTACTAAATTCTCGACTCTCAGATTGTATTTTATTACCTTCTTCATCTTCTACTACAACATACCACTCGTAGGTAGTATCGTAATCAAGATCTCTCCATGTATATTTAACCCTATCACCACTTTTGGTATCTTGCGTCCAGAGATAATCATACTCTATTTCTTCGTCCTCTTCTTCGTCCTCTTCTTCGTCCTCTTCTTTTTCCGCTCCAAAAAAATGCACCCACATATCTTCTTCTTCTGGATGTCTCACTCCTACCTCGAGTTTTGGATTGGCAGATAAATCTTCTTCCCCATCACCGGGACGTGGATCTATGACTTTATTTGGAATTTGTTCAGTAGTAAAGGTCCATGACTCAGATCGTGTAGTTTCATCGTCTTCATCCTCTACTACAACATGCCACTCATATGTGGTACCGTAATCAAGGTCTTCCCATGTAAAAGTGACCGTATCTCCATTCGTTAAGCCAGGACCCTCATCAGCAGGTATAGTTCCTAAACGTTCTTTCTCCTCACCCTCTTCTGCTCCCCAGAAATCAACCCACATCTCTTTTCCCTCTGGATGCCGAACTGCAATTTCGAGTTCAACATTTCGAGGAGAAGGGCCAATCCTCACAGGATCTGCTCTATGCCTCGGCGTTTCAGGAGTTCTAACTTTGTTTGGTATGTGTTCCGACTCAAAGTTCCAGATATCAGAAGTCCTTATTTCCCCATTTTTTATTTCCTCAACTTCGACATACCATTCGTAGGTTGTGCCGTATTCAAGTTCATCCCAAATAACGCTGACCTCCTCACCGCTCGATACCTCTATTTTCCTTTCTATCTCTACTAAATCTTCACCGCTCTCATTTCCATAGAATATAACATCCATATCCTCATCTTCAGGATGTTCTACCTCCACCCTGAGTTCAGTTTTCATATCACCATCATCGTAGATCTCAACTCCAACAGCACGGTGACTCGGATATTCCGGAGAAGCGGGAGGTTGAAATCGAACAGTGCGGAACTCCCAGATATCAGACTCTCGAACATTACCTCTTCCATCTTCTATAGATATATACCATTCATAGGTGGTCCCGTAATCGAGAGCTGTATCCCAAATAATACTCACTAAATCTCCACTCTCCGCGATCTCAGAGGCTATTTCTCTTTTATATTCGTCTTCTTCAGCAGCGTGAAAATCAATCGTCATTGAAAGATCTTCAGGATGGCTTACTTCAACAGCTAATTCAGGATTCTGAGTAGTTATATCACTCTCTCCATCTTGAGGAGTTACTAACTCTTCAGGGACCTGCCAATCTATCACTGTAAATTCCCAGGTATCAGATTCCTCAACGTTTTCATCTTCATCTTCTATTTCCACATACCATTCATAAGTAGCCCCATAAACAAGCCTTCTCCAAGTAACACTTGCCTCTTGCCCGCTTCTCGCGGTATCGTATCCTATAATCTGTTTATCTTCATCTTCTTCCCCACCATAAAAATATACCGTCATCTCTTGAGCTTCAGGATGAGTGACTTCCACAGCTAGTTCTGGATTCTGAGTCGGGACTTCCTCGGCCCCGTCTTCTGGTGTTACAGGATCTTCCGGAGGATCAAAAGCTGCAATATTTACTTCAGAAATACCAGCCATGGTGAAAAGAGAGACTAAAAGAAGTATCGCTATTCCAAATGCGGTTAACATATTAACCTTTCTATTTATTTTTCTCATTTTATACCCCATTCACTTCACCTTATTAGTCTTCAATAGAGTTACATAGAAGAGATAGCGATGATAATATTAAAATATTAGGGTGACAGGGCTCAGTAGAAAACCTCCGGTATTGGGATATAAGTAAGAAATTGAACAGGAAAAAAAAGGATTAGGGGAGTTTTTCAAGTGTTATTTAGATTTAATCC
>Ga0207421_10008648_pt1 | contig 10501 bp, 7 predicted proteins | sample SodLakKL_010_SED_4_FD_187542 | JGI IMG/M metagenome (GOLD analysis project Ga0207421, IMG submission 187542) | Alkaline sediment microbial communities from Lake Tanatar, Kulunda Steppe, Russia - 8KL_010_SED (SPAdes) (version 2) | ecosystem: Environmental > Aquatic > Non-marine Saline and...
CACGACCAACGTCGGGAGGCTGGTGCTGTACGAGCCAGCGGTCGATCCCGGCGCCCTGCTGCCCCCTGGGTTCCTGGGCCGTCTGGAGAGCCTGCTCGCGGACGGCGACCACGACGGCGTGGTCGAGACCTTCTGCCGGCAGGTCCTGCACATGCCGGACGAGCAACTCGCCCTGTACCGCAGCCATCCGTCGTGGGCTGCGCGTGTGGCGGCCGCGCCGACGCTCCCGCGGGAGCTGGCGATCCCTCCCGGGCAGATGTTCGATCCGGACCGTGCCGCGCAGGTGACGGCACCGACGCTGTTGCTCACGGGCGATCAGACCCCGGCAGGCTTCACGGACGGCGTCGCTGTGGTGGCCGACGCCATCCCCGGATCCCAGGTGCAGACCCTGCAGGGGCAGGGCCACACCGCCGACGTCGTTGCCCCCACGCTGGTCGCAGAGCACGTGCTCGGGTTCCTCGCGCGGTGACCCCGCACCCGGTGGGCGCCGATCCACGGTTCCCACCGGGCGCAGCTGCTCGTAGGGTGGACGCATGCGTTGGCGCATGCTCGGACCGGTGGGAGCCGCGGCCGGGGATCGGTGGACCGACCTCGGTGGCGATCGACAGCGGACGATCGCGGCTGCGCTGCTCGCCGCTCGCGGCGAGGTGGTGACGACCGATCGGCTCATCGATGGTCTGTGGGGTCCGCGGCCACCCCCGAGCGCGCGCAAGACCCTCCAGAGCTACGTCTCCCGCCTCCGCAGCGACCTTCGGTCACTGGATCCCGAAGCGACAGATGCCGTCGTATCGCTCGCCGGTGGGTACCGCGTGTCGGATCACGAACGCGACGCCGATGCGTTCGAAGCGCTCCTGCGGCGAGCACAACGGCCGGAGACGACCGAACCGGCCGAGCTCGTGGACATCCTGCAGGAAGCCGAAGCCCTCTGGGACGGCCCCGCCTTCGGGGAACTCGCCTCCCACGAGTTGGTCCGCGAGGAGGCGCACCGCCTCGAACACCTCCGGGCAGCAGCGATCGCCGACCGCATCGACGCACAGCTCAGCCTCGGTCAACATGGCCAGGTCATCGGGGAGCTCGAGGCTGTCGTGTCCCGCAACCCGCTGGACGAACGAGCCCGCGGCCAACTGATGCTCGCGCTCTACCGACGTGGCCACCAGGCCGAAGCCCTCGCCACCTACCGACGCCTGCAGGACCGGCTGCGCGAGGAGATCGGGATCGACCCATCCGAGGACCTGCAGGCCCTCCACGAGAAGATCCTCCAGCAGCACGCGGACCTGTGGCCGCCCGCACCGCCCACCGTGTCCCGACCCTCCGAGCCGGAGACGATCACGCAATCCCGGAGGTCGCCGACGACGGATCATCACGCGGCCGACCCCCTGCTGATCGGTCGGGACCACGAGCGCGAGAGCCTCCGGGAGCTGCTCGCTGTGACACGACTGGTCACCCTCGTCGGACCCGGTGGCGTCGGGAAGACCCGCCTCGCGGAGCAGGCCGCAGCGGACGTGGGCCAGGACTTCCCCGACGGCGCCGCGATCTGTCAGCTCGCCGTGATCCGCGATCCAGACGCCGTCGTGACCGCGGCGATCGACGCGCTGGGTGCGAAGCACCGTGGCGGCCAACCCGCCGAGGACACGCTCCTGGCAGCCCTGAGTACCCGCCACTTCCTGCTCGTGATCGATAACTGCGAACACCTGCTCACCACCGTGTCACGCCTCGTCGCAGCGATCCTGACGGCCTGCCCCAACACGACCGTCCTAGCGACCTCCCGCGAACCACTCCGCCTACCCGACGAGCACGTCTGGCAGCTCGCTCCCCTGGCCGTTCCCGCGGAGCACGCCACCGCCAGCGAGGTTGCGGGCTCCCCCGCGGGTGCGCTGTTCGTCGCGCGCGACGGGCCGGGCCCTCCTTCGAGCTCACCGAGGACAACGCGCCCACGGTCGCCCAGTTGTGCCGCCACCTCGACGGGATCCCCCTGGCCATCGAACTCGCGGCCGCACGGCTCCGCGCGATCGGGGTGGACGACCTCCTCGCGCGGCTCGATCAACGTTTCGACCTGCTCACGGGCGGACCCCGCGGAGCTGAGGGGCGCCATCGCACGTTGGAGGCGGTCGTTCGGTGGTCCTACGACGCCCTCGACGAGCAGGAGGCCCGGCTGTTCGACCGGCTGTCGGTGTTCGCCGGGGTGTTCGAACTCGACGCCGTCGAACGAACCTGCGCCGGGGCCCCGATCCAGCCCGCGCAGATCGCGGGGATCCTCGTGGAACTCGTCGACAAGTCCATGGTGGTCGCCCGCCACGACGAGGACCGGACGCGATACCGGTTGCTCGACACCCTCCGACAGTTCGGTGGCGAGAGGCTGAGCGAACTGGGAGACACGGAGTCGCTCCAGCAGGCGCATGCGGCCTACCACCTCACGTCCGCGGAGACGGTCGGTCCCCGCATCCGCGGACGGGACAGCCGCACGGCGTTGACGCGCATCGACGCCGCGATCGACGACCTGCGGGTCGCGCATGCCTGGCTCGTGGGGCAGGGCGACACCGAACGGGCCCTCCGGCTGCCGGTGGCCCTCCGCGACTACATCGGCCACCGCCAGCGCGACGAGATGTTCTGGTGGACCGAGCGGGCCCTCGAGCTGCCTGGAGCGGACGAGCAGACGGCCTACCCCCCGGCGCTCGCCACGGCGGCACGAGGGGCGGCACGTCGCGGCGACCTGGAACGCGCGCGGCGGTACGCCGAGACGGCCATCGCGGTGGTCGAGCCGACCAGCCTGACGGCAACCTGGGCCACCCACGCGCTCGCGACGACGGCGCTGTACGAGGGGCGGCTCGACGATGTGCTCAGCCTGACGGGCAGCTGGCCCGGCCTCCGTGACGACCCGGGAGAGGACTACTACCGCGCGATGAACTCGATGCTGCGCGTCCTCGCGCACAGCTACCGAGGGGACGCTGCGGCGGCGGCCACCGAGGCCGAAGGCCTGCTGGCCTCGGCACAGGAGTCGGGTAACGACACGGCGTTGGCCTACGCCCACTACAGCTGGGGTGAGACGCTGCTCGACCGCGACCCGATCGCTGCCCGATCCCACCTCGAGGAGTCGGTCGCGGCCGCCAGACGCATCGAGGGTCGAGCTGCCGAAGGCGTCGCGATGGTCTCGCTCGCGTCGCTCCACGCCCGCCTGGGCGACGAACAGCGCGCGATGGAACTGTTCGCCGACGTGGTCGGACACTGGCGCCGGCTGGGAGACTGGACCCACCAACTGACGACCCTTCGCAACCTCGTCGACCTGCTCGTCCGCGTCGGGGCCGATGAACCTGCCGCCGTGCTCTACGGGGCGGTGCGGGACGCCGCTCCGCCGAGCTTCGGCGCTGAGGCGGAACGGCTGGATGACGCGTGGGCGCAACTCGAGGAGCGGTTGGGGTCCGAGACCGCCGCGGACCTGGCCGACCGTGGCCGGCAACTGCGCTCCCCCGAGGTCGTCGACAGGGCCCTCACGATCCTCGCCGAACTCCGCACGGGTGAGCCCGACCTGAGCAACGACTGAGCCGGACTGCAGATCGCAGCGAGCTGTGCAGCCAGAACGCAGCCGGGGCGCAACCGCTCCAGACCATCGTGGTTCCCATCAGGACGCACACCCGAGCATCGAGACCGGGATGTGCCGAACGCAACGCGGCAGAGGGAGCCACGATGAGTATCGATCACACCACGCTCGATCAGCAGCGACTCGAGGAGTTCCAGGGACTCGCGGTCAGCGAGGCGGCGGCCGCCGAATCGGCAGCCTGCGTCTACCTCGGCGATGTGCTGGGGCTGTACGAGGCCCTGGCGGGCGCCGGAGCGCTGAGCGCCCAGGACCTGGCGGACCGCACCGACACGCACGAACGCTACGTACGGGAGTGGCTCGCGAACCAGGCCTCCGGCGGCTACGTCACCTACCACCCGGACGACGACACCTTCGAGTTGCCCGACGAACACGCGGCCGTGCTCGCCGACCCGGACAGCCCGGCGTACGTCACGGGGATCTTCCCCATCATCGCCGCAGCCTGGGCGAGCGCCGACCGGGCGGCCGAGGCGTTCCGCAACGGCGAGGGCATCGCCTGGGGTGAACACGACCCGCGGCTGTTCCACGGGGTCGAGCGCATCTTCGCGCCGCTGTATCGCCACCAACTCGTCCAGGAGTGGATCCCCGCGCTGGAGGGGGTCCACGAACGCCTGGTCGCCGGCGGCCGGGTGGCAGACGTGGGCTGCGGCCACGGCGCGTCGACCATCGTGCTGGCCGACGCCTACCCGGGCGCACACGTCACGGGCTTCGACAACCACGCTCCGTCGATCGCTGCGGCGTCCAAGGCGGCCGCGGAGGCCGGCGTCGGCGATCGTGTCAGCTTCGAGGTCGCCGCTGCAGACAGCCTGCCGACGGACGGCTACGACCTGGTGTGCTTCTTCGACTGCCTCCATGACATGGGCGACCCCGTTGCGGCGGCCCGCAGAGCCCGCGAGGCGCTGGCTGACGACGGGACCCTGCTGGTGGTCGAGCCGCAGGCCGGCGACGGACTGGCCGACAACCTCAACCCGATCAGCCGGCTGTTCTACGCGGGCTCGGTGTTCCTGTGCACCCCGAGTTCGCTGTCGCAGGATGGCGCGACCGGCCTCGGTGCCCAGGCGGGTCCGACCCGGTTGCTCGAGGTCCTGGGAGAGGCCGGCTTCCGCCACCGCCGGGTCGCCACCGAGACCCCGTTCAACCTCATCCTCGAAGCCCGACCGTGACCGATCGGCGATCGAGCCGTCCGCCCGTCTCATCTCCGAGCCGACGCCCCTGCCAAGGAGGACGATCATGTCGAACCTGACCACCACCGACCACCAGATCCTGGCCGATCACTACCGGGAGGCGGTGGAACGCGAGGACCTGGCGTCGCTCGCAACGCTGTACCACCCGGATGTGCTGCTGGACGCCCATGTGCCGAACTGGCGCTTCCAGGTGATCGGCCGCACCGAGGTGGCGCGCTTCACCGGTGCGGCCCTGCCCGGGCCCGGGCGGTTCACGAGCTTCGTGGCCGAGCCGACCGCCGACGGTGACCTGCTCGTGCAGTTCGAGTGGCGTCAGCAGTCCGACCAGGGAGCGGGGGCGAAGGCCCGGCAGCTCCACGTCCTGCGCCTCGACGACGACCGCATCGTCGAGCAGACCGTCTTCTGCGCCGGGGTCTGGGGCCCCGGACTCCAGGAGCGCATGGCCATCGAAGCACCACTGGTGCGCCCATGACGGTCACGACACGACGCCGCGCAGGAGCCTACGGTGGTACCGAGGTTGCCGTCCCGGGTGGAGGTGCGCCCCCGATAAGCGCGTGGTCGGATGCAACGGACCCACCACGTCGCGTCGCGGGGTCGTTGACGGAACTCCTCGGACGTGAGGTGTCCGGCGAGGTGCTGACCGGCGACGACGGCAAGACGGGAGCACGGCTTGAGCGGGTGACCGTGGACGGCCATCGCTACATGCTCAAGTACCTGCACCTCGACGATGACTGGGCGATGCGAGCCACCGGTGATCTGGCGATCCGTGCGGTCGCCGTCTGGCGCGACGGCTGGCTGGACCGCCTGCCCCCGGACCTCGTCCCGGAGGGCGACGATGAGCTTCCCCGCGAGCAGCACGGCGCCTTCATCGACCACATGACGGAGCTGCACGCCACCTTCTGGGGCACCGCCGGGACACCGGGGCTGTGCCCGCTGGCCACGCGGCTGATCCTCTTCGGGCCACAGCTCGGTGAGACGGAATGCGCGTACGGTGGGACCGACCTCGTGCCGACCCAACTCGTTCCCGAAGGCTGGTCGCGACTGACCGAACGCGCACCCGAGGCCGCAGCGATCATCACGGGGCTCCTCGCGGATCCGACGCGACTGCTGACGGGGCTGACGGAGACACCGCAGACGTTCGTGCACGGTGACTGGAAGGCCGGGAACCTCGGGAGTCACCCCGACGGGCGGACCATCCTGCTCGACTGGGCGATCCCAGGTATCGCACCCGGCTGCTTCGACCTCGCCTGGTACACCTGCCTCAACCGGACCCGGCTGCCGGAGAGCAAGGAGGACACCTTCGCCCGGTACCGCGTCGCGCTGGAGGCCCGCGGCATCGACACCGCAGACTGGTGGGAGCAGCAGCTGACGCTCTGCCTGCTCGCCATCATGCTGAACTTCGGCTGGGAGAAGGCGCTCGGGGACGCGGACGAGCTCGCGTGGTGGGAGGACCGTGTGCTCGCCGGCGCCCGGTGGCTCACGTCGTGACATCGCGGCCGGACGCAGGGTTGCCGGACGACGTCCTGGTCGCGGAGATCCGTCAGGCGTACGCCGACTCCGCAGACGGTTGGGCGACCGGCCCAGCCGAGATCTACCGGCACCTCGCCCGCGCGCTCGTCGGCGTGGCCACCGACGACCTCGCGGGAGCTCGCGTCCTCGACCTCGGTGCCGGGACCGGCGTCGCGTCGGAAGCGCTGCTCGAGGTGGGTACGCAGCCCGTCGGCGTCGACCTCGCCGTCGAGATGCTCCAGCACCGCCAGGCGTCGCGACCGCCAGGCGTTGCCGGGGATGCCCAGCGGCTGCCCTTCCGCACCGGCGTGTTCGACGCGATCGTCGCGGCCTTCAGCCTCAACCACGTCCCCGACCTCCTGGGAACCCTGACCGGCTGCCGGCGGGTGCTGCGCGCGGGCGGGCCCCGGCTGGCGAGCACGTTCCCGTCAGGGGACGACCACCCGGCGAAGGCGATCGTCGAGGGGGTCCTCGAGGACCACGGCTACCGCCGGCCCGCCTGGTACGGGACCTTCAAGACGCGCGTGGCCGACCTGACGGGCGAACCCGCGAACCTCGAACGCACCGCCCGCGCAGCGGGCTTCAGCTCGGTGCGCGTCGAACACGTGCCCGTCGAGGTCGGGCTCGATGATCCTCACTTGGCGGTCGAGTGGCGGCTCAACATGCCACACACCCTCGCCTTCGTCGCCAACCTGGATGGGCAGGCGCAGCTCGACCTGCGGCGGGCAGCGATCCGGGAGCTCACGGGGCCGCTCCCCTCAGCCATCCCGATGCTCGTCCTCGACGCTCGGGCGCCCTGAGGTACGGAGATCACCCAACGTCGCCAGAGCCCCTGCGACCGCGGCCGCCATGCCGTCACCGCGACCAGCCTCGATCAGGACCTCTGCTTGCTCGCCGAGGTGGCTGCGCACCGTCGCGCGAGCCTCATCCAGGCGTTCACGTTCGGGACCGAACGTCGGTCGCGTTGCCTGGCCGACCGCTCCGAGCAACCGTGCTGCCGGTCCATAGGCCTCCAACCGGATGAACAGGTCGACGAGGTTGCGCAGGGTGGTCCACTGGTGGGTCTTGTCGCCCAGCCGGTTCCAGTAGCGGATCAACCGTTCGAACCCAGGGACGGCGTCAGCGGGATCGGCCGTCCGGGCCCGCAGCGAGCTGGCGGTCAGGCGACCGACCCCGGCACCGAACCGCCAGCCAGCCCGGTCGGCTTCGGCCACGACGTGGTCGACCAGCTCCAGCGCCCGGTCCGGGTGTGACTCCGCCAGCAGCTCGCCTTCGCCGAAGTCACACCAGACCACGACCATCGGCAGCCGCGTCTCCGATGCCTCGCGCCGCACGGCGTCGATGAGCTGCAAGCCGTCATCGACCCGGCCGAGGTAGCCGGCGGTCATGCCCTGACTCATGCGACTGTGCAGGACGGTGAAGCGATCATCGACGCGATGGGCCAGTCGTTCGGCGGCCTCGAAGGACGCCAGGGCAGCGTCGAGCTCGCCCCGGTAGAGGTGCAGGTCGCCGAGCACCTCGTGCGCGTGGCGGGCAACCGGGTCGTCGGGCAGTTCGGTGAGCAGGTCCGCTGCGCCGTCGAGGTCTCCCCGGTGGAGACGGTTGAGTGCGACGACGGCCACCACGGCCGGTGTCAGCGGGTGGTCGGTTCGTTGCGCGATCGGTAGGGCGGTCTCGGCCCACGCCCCGACGTCGGCGCGCAACCGGTGGTAGACGAACACGTAGGGCGCGACGGCGATGCGGACGACCGCGTCGACGTCGCCCAGCTGCCGGGCATAGCCGTGCGCCGCTTCGAGGTTGGGGAGCTGTCGTTCGAGCAGCTCGGCCCAGGCGCCCTCGTCGGGTCCGCGCAGGCCGAGATCGATGCGCTCCGCGAGACCGACGTGGTAGCGCACGAACCGCTCGATGGTCCGCTGGTGTGCGTCCGAGGCGGCGAGCCGCTCCCCGGCGAACGCTCGGACGGTCTCGAGGAGCTGGAAGCGGGCGTGCCCACTGTCCGGAACGCGGTGCACCAGCGACCGGTCGACGAGGTCGACGATCCCTCCGGGAACGTCCGCGACGTCGCACACCGCCTCGGCCGCGTCCAGGTCGAAGGTGCCGACGAACGCCGCCAGCTGCTCGAACAACGATCGTCCGGCCGGGTCCAGCAGGTCGTAGGACCAGGCGACGACCGCAGCGAGCGTCTCGTGGCGCCCCTCATCACCCGAGTGCAGCAGACGCAGACGCTCATCGAGCCGAGCGGCGAGGTCCAGCAGGCCAAGACCACGCAGCCGGGCCGCAGCCATCTCGATCGCCAGCGGGAGCCGGTCCAGCCGGTCGCAGACATCGGCTGCCAGGTCCTCTTGCCCCTGCGGGATCGGGGCGCCGGCGTCGCGCGCCCGCTGTCCGAACAGCTCCAGAGCCGCATCCTGCTCCAGGGGCTCGACGGGGACGACGACCTCGCCAGGGACGTCCAGCGGCTGTCGGCTGGTCACCAGCACCCGCAGCTCGTCCGCGGTCGCGAGCAGTCTCCCGGTGATCGACCGCACGCCCTCGCGGACGTGTTCGGCGTTGTCCAGCACGAGCAGGGCCTGCCGACCGGCGAGGAAGTGCTCCAGCGAGGTGTCCAACGGCTCGGTCGCGGGCGCGCCGACCGCTCGGCTGATGGCCGGCACGACCGATGCGGGATCGTCGCTGTCGGCGAGCAGCGCGATCCACGCACCGTCGTCGAGGTCGTCCGCGATCGTCCGTGCCACCTGCACGGCCAGCGTCGTCTTGCCGACACCGCCAGGACCGACGAGGGTGACGAGCCGACGTGCACGGAGGAGTGCACCGATCTGCTCGAGCTCCCGTTGCCGACCCACGATGCTCGAGAGCCGAGGCGGTAGCGGAGACGGGCGCTGCCGCTGACGCTGCGAGGCGGGACGTGGCGCTGTCGTGAACACCTCGTGCTCGACCTCGAGGAAGTCGGGGGACGGATGGAGGCCGGCCTCCCGGGCGAGCTCGCGGTAGCGGCGCGCCTCGGTCGTGGCCTCCGCTTGGCGACCCACCGCGTGGAGCGCGCGCAACAGACCGCTCCACGCGGCCTCCCGCAGGGGCTCCTCTGCCACCAGCTCGCGGTACGCGGTCGCGGCCTCGTCCTGTCGACCAGCGACATGGAGCAGGTCGGCGCGCCGGAGACGGCCCTGCGCGTAGAGCTCGCGGAGCCGCGCCACCTCGCCGGCGAGGTGCTCGTGGTCTGCGAACTCCCCGTAGGGCTGTCCGCGCCAGAGGCCCAGCGCTGTGTCGACCTCGGCCAGCGTGCTCGCCGACCCCAACCCACGTTCGTACCGGTGCACATCGAGCTGCTCCTGGGGAAGCGTCAGCGCATACCCAGGTGATCGCGAACGGATGACGTCCTGCCCGAGCGCCCGACGCAGCCGTGACACGTGGCTCTTCAGCGCGTCCTGCGGGTGATCGGGCAGTTCGTCGCCCCACACGAGCGCCTCGATGTCGGACGCTGCGACGACACGTCCACGTGCGTGGACCATGGACGCCAGCAGGGCCCGTTGCGCTCGGCTCCCGAGAGCGATGACCCGGTCACCGTCGCAGGCCTCGATCGGTCCCAGAACCCGCACGTCCAGCATCTGTGCAGCGTAGTGACCGTGCCCTGGACCAGGCGAGGGAACCACCAGAGCCATCGGCACGACGCTGACACCGGTCTGACACCGACCTGCCACCTCGCGTGAGACGGTCCTGGGCAACACGTTGTTCCGAGCCGGAGGAGACGATGTCCGTCGACACCGCACCCGTCACTACGCCCGATCTCGAGACCGGTTGGCGGTCAACGACGCCCCTCGACGACACCATCCTGTGGCGTGGGATCGTCGCCCTGGCGGGAGCGTGGGAGGTGACCGGCCGCATCGGTGGCGGGCAGATCCACCGGGATGAGCGGGTCAGCGCCGTCGACCTGCGGCGCCCGACCGGGTTCTTCAACAGCGCCATGCTGCTCCGCCCCCTACGTGATCCTGAGCTCGAGGTCACGGTCGATCAGATCGAAGGGTTCTACGAGGCAGCAGGTCAGGGGGCGGCGCTGCTCTGGAGCCCGTGGCCGACCCCCGACCTCGCCGGTCGAGGGTGGGAACTGCAGGGATATCCGCCCCTGCTGTATCGGCCGGCTGGGATCCCGGTCACGAGGCAGCGGCGGGACGGACTGGAGGTGCTCGAGGTCACCGACCCGGAGGCGTTGCGTGCGTGG
>Ga0207421_10008649_pt1 | contig 10500 bp, 8 predicted proteins | sample SodLakKL_010_SED_4_FD_187542 | JGI IMG/M metagenome (GOLD analysis project Ga0207421, IMG submission 187542) | Alkaline sediment microbial communities from Lake Tanatar, Kulunda Steppe, Russia - 8KL_010_SED (SPAdes) (version 2) | ecosystem: Environmental > Aquatic > Non-marine Saline and...
CCACGAGGAGCGGATGGCTGCGCGCGCAGAGCGTCAGGAGGAGCGTCAGCAGGCACGCGACGATCGCCCCTCGCAGGGCGCTGGACACGGCAACGCCGACGGCGCTCCCCGGCACGGCGCGGTGGAGGATCGCCCCGGCCCCGAGGGCGACGGGCCCCGTCACCAGCACGAACAGCAGGGTGAGCGCCAGGGACCCGGACCACGGGACGGGACTGCTGAGGACTGCCCCCTGGCATCCAGCTGAGCGCACCGCGGCGAGCATCCAGCTGTGGGCCTCCTAGGATGCACCGCACGGCGCGGCGACCGTCCCGGTGACGTGGGACCTTGTGCTCTCACCCGGCTGCACGGTCGCCGCGATGCTCGTCGCAACCCGCGTGAGGAGGCCCCAGATGTCCGAGGTCACACTCGACGACCCGATCGGCCGACTGGTGGGCGACCCGGTCGCCACCATCCGTCCGACGGCGACGCTGCGTGAGGCAGCCCACGCCCTGGCGGCCGACGCCGTCGGCCTGCTGGTGGTGGTCGACGCCCGTGGGGTCCGCGGGGTGATCTCCGAGCGGGACGTGGTGGCCGCCATCGCCGACGACGTCGACCTCGACGACTCCCGGGTCCGCGACTACGCGACCTCGGATGTCGTGCAGGTCGAGGAGGCTGCGTCGGTGTTCGAGGCCGCAGCGATGATGCGCGACGCGCAGACCCGGCACCTGGCCGTGGCACGGCGCGGCGTGGTGACCGGTGTCGTCTCCATCCGCGACATCGTCACGGTGCTGGTCGACGAGCGACGCGTGGAGACCGCGGGCTGACCTTCGGTCAGCTGACGGGTTCCGGCTGCCGTGCAGCCCCCTGACGGTGGTCGTCGGTCGGCGCGCCATGGCGTGCCCGGTCGAACCGGTCCCACAGCCCCAGCATGCTGGGCAGGACCAGGATGGACGCCACCACGGAGTAGGCGATCGCGTAGACGATCACGTAGCCGAGCTGCTCGAAGGGCACCAGCGTCGAGGTGACCAGCACCCCGAACCCGATCGCGGTGGTCAACGCGGAGCCCGCCAGTGCACCACCGGTCTGCGACACCGTGCGCCGCAGCGCCGTGATGCCGTCGTAGGGCATCCGGCGCTCCTCGAGGAACCGCGAGGTGACGTGGATCGTGAAGGGCACACCGATCCCGATGGACAGGGCGGCCAGGGTGGCGGTCACCGGGTTGAGCGGGATGCCGGTCAGGGCCATGGTCCCGAAGGTCAGCGCCAGCACGAGGCCGACGGGCAGCACGGTCAACACCCCGACGATCGGGCGGCGCTCCGCGATGGTGAAGTGCACCACCAGCAACGCCATGGCCGCACCGAGTGCGATGAGCAGCGAGGTGATCTGCGACTCCTCGATATCGGTACCGATGCCGGCCTGGACGATCTGCTGTGAGGTCGGCACGACCTCGACACCGGCCTCGGAGAGCGGCGCGAAGGCTGCCTGCAGGTCCGACTCCAGCTGGGCCGCGCCTCCCTGCCCGGCGCTGGTCCGTAGGGCCACCCGTGCGATCGTGTCCGCACCGTCGAGGTCGAGCACGTTGCCGGCGGCGTCCGTCGCGCCGTCGAGCGCGCGGTAGATCGCGGCCACATCCGCGTCGTCGGTGACGGTCAGATCCTCCTGCAGCCCGAACTGCGACAGCTCGGCCGCCAACGCCTGATCATCGGCGAGTGCGTCACGCAGCACTGCGACCACCGAGGTGGCATCCGGCTGACCGGCCAGCGTCTCCACGTTGTCGACCTCGCCTGCTGCTTCCAGCGAGGCCACCAGGGCGTTGTGGGCCTCCACCGTGGCGATGTCGCCTTGCAACAGGATCTCCGTCGACTCCTCGAAGCCGCCGCCGAACTCGGACTCGATGGTGGCGAACACCTCGAGCAGTGGCTCGTCCTGGGGCACGAAGTCGGTGAGGTTGAACTCGCTGTCCAGTTGCGTGAAGCCGTAGCCACCCAGCGCCACGAACAGGGTGGCGACCACCAGGGTCGGCACCGGCGCCCGCTCCGCGAGCCAGGCGGTCCGTCCGATGACCCGGGGCAGGGTCGCGTCCTTCTGGGTGCCCAGCGCGGCCACGGGGAGCACGCCCTTGGCGGCCGCCCGGCGGTCGAGCAGCAGCCGCACCGCGGGCAGGAAGGTGAGCGTCAGGGCGAAGGCCGCGGCGATACCCGCCGCGGCCAGCACACCCAGGGTGGCCAGGAAGTCCACGGGGCTGGCGAGGTTGGTGAGGAAGCCGATCGCGGTGGCGGCGGTGCACAGCAGCAGGGTGAGGCCGACGGTGCGGTAGGAGGTGGCGAAGCCCTCCACAGGCGAAGCGCCGGCGCCGACCTCGGCCCGGTACCGCGCCAGCAGGTGGATCGCGAAGTCCACGCCGAGCCCGATGATCAGGATGGGCACGATCTGGGTCTGGGGGGAGAAGTAGCTGATCAGCCCCGCGTAGTCGGGCCCGAGCAGCACCCCGATGCCCTGCATCCACACCACCGCGAGCCCGATCACCACCAGGGTGAGGCCGACGTCGGCGGCGGTCCGTCGACCGATGCGCAGGCGGCGGCCGGCCTCGGGCGCGATCCAGTACACGAAGAACAGGACCACGAGGATGATCAGGAAGGCGGTGCCGAACAGCCGGCCGATCTCCGGGCCTGGATCACCGGCGCCGAGCAGCAGCCCGAAGGAGAAGGGATCGACCTGCAGCCGGTCGGCCACGGCGACGCCCTCGACGAGCTCGGCGAGGTCCTGCTGGAGCGCGGTGACGCCCGCGTCGTCGAGTCCCTCGGTGTCCTGGAACACCAGGATCAGGCCGGCGGTGGGCGGATCACCGTCGCCGACCAGGCCCTCGAACAGTCCGGCGACCTGGGGCGGGAGCATCTCGAGGGCATCGGCTTGGAACTGCCGAACCGCCTCGTCATCCAGCATGCCCGGGTCGACGCCGGCCATCTCGATGCCCGCCTCCGCACCACCGAGGAAGGATGCGACGGCCGGCTGCTGGTTGGCGTCGACCAGGGTGTCGGCCAGCGGGCTGTCCTCGATCGCGGCCTGGATGTCCAGGCTGGCCTCGAGGGCATCGAGGTTGCGCACGTCGCTGCCGTCGGTGGTCTGGATCACGATCTGCACCACCGACTGGGGGTCGGCGAAGCGCTCGTTGAGGGTGTCCAGGGCTGCGGAGAGCTCGTTGTCTACCGCGACGCCGTCCTCCTGCTCCGCCTGGCCGGCGAAGGCACCGAGCACCCCCGTGACGACCAGCACGCCGAGCAGGATGAACACGGGATGACGGGCAACGATCGCGGCCAGGCCCTCGAAGAGACGACGCACGGAGACAGCCTCCAGGTGACGGTGGTGGACGGCACGGGTTCGGGCCGTGAGCCGAGTTGGTAGCGGTTGCACGGTGCAGATGACACGCGACCGCGCGCCAGGAGCACACCCCTGCGCCGTGCAACGACCGGCCCGCGCACCGCGAGGGCGTGTGCAGCAGGCCGGCACACCCGGCAGCGGCGCAGCAGGCGGTCCTCGCTACTCCCGCACCAGCAGCACGTCCCCGAACACCGCCGTCGCCCGCACGGCAACCGTTGCCACGACCGGGCCCGGGGGCGGAAGTGGCGCCCGGACATCCCCGAACACCGCCGTCTCCGACAGGACCACGGCCACCTCCCGGGGAACCCGTACCTGGACATCACCGAACACCGCCAGGCACTCCGCAACACCCGTGTCGGCCAGATCAGGGTCGAGCCGGCCCGAGGACTCGCCGAACACGGCCACGTAGGAGCGTGCTGCCGGCACTCCCGTGCCGCCGGTGCGCACGTCGTCGAACAGCGCCACCGCCCCACCACCGAGCAGCCACCGCCGCCCGCCGGTGGCACCGAGCAACAGGAGCGCCCCGATCAGGATCAGCAACGCCGGCGTGAAGGTGCCATCGGGAAGCACCTTGCCGCCCAGGAGGAGCAGGCCGAGCAGTCCGAGTCCGGCACCGCTGACACGCCGCCCGGTCCCCACGAGCCACAGCCCACCCGCCACCAGCAGCACCGGCCACCAGTCACCGACGACCTCCCCCAGCGCTGCAGGGAGTACCTCGAGCACCAGCAGTGCACGCCCCAGACCGAGGAGCACCAGCAGTGCACCCGCCAGGGTCAGGCCTGAGGCCAGGGGCCGCTGCACGGCCACCACCGGCGCCCCCGTCACCACCCTGCGTTCCCGCCGTTGCGCCCTCATCGTGCACCCTCCGCGAGATCCACATAGCGCACCCGTACATCACCGAGCAGGACCACGCCGTGCACGATCGCCACCGGCGACGCCGGGGAGGCCGGCTGGGAACGCGGCAGGGTCACCTCCCCCAGGATCCGGGTGATGCGGTCCTCGATCCGCCACCCCGCCGGCACCTCCACGACCACATCACCGAACACCGAAGTCGCGGTGACCACCACCCGCCGCGGGTCATCGCCGTGCGCACCGATCACCAGCCGGGCGTCACCGAACACCGCGGTTGCCGCGGGGCCAGCCACCGCTGGCGCAGCTGCGAGGCTGCTGGCAGCCGCCGCGTCGGCCACCTCCAACCGCGCGGCGCGGACCCCTCTACCCGCCTGGAGCAGGCCACCGCCGAGGACCATCAGCACTCCCGGCAGCACCAGCCGCGAGAGTGGGACCTCCACCAGGCCCTGGGTGGCGGCCAGCAACAGCCCGGCAACGGCGATCGCCACACCGCCCAGCACCACCGATCCCGTGAGGAGCCACCACAACCCCGCCGCGAGCACCGCCACCGGCCACCAACCCGCCAGCAACGCCCCGGCATCGAGCAGCGCGAGGTTGTCGAGGGCGAGCAGGACCCCGAGCACGATGAGCCCGAGTCCGACGGGCACCGCACCATCGAGGTGGACCCGACCGCCCGCACCTGATCCGTCGTCCGTCGTCACAGCCCGACCTCCTCGAGCAGCGCTGCGCGGCCTCCGAGCGGGAGCCATCACCCTGTGTAACGCGTTTCGGGCGAGGACGTGAGGGCCCTTGTTCCCTTTGCCACCCGCGGCAGGGCACACGGGTACACGTCCACTACCGTGCGCGGCATCGCCGCGGCACGTGCGCGCACCGCCCCCGAGCGGGCGACCGGCCCCCGAAGCCGCCAGCCGGCGAGCGGCACCGCACCACCGAGGAGCCCAGCGTGGAACCCGTCCCGTACGGCCGCACCGGCCTGGAGGTCACCCCGATGGGGGTCGGCCTGGCGGCACTGGGGAGGCCGGGCTACCTCAACCTGGGTCACGGGGCTGATCTCGCTGACGACCGCAGCGTCGCCGGGCTCAACCGGCGGACGGCGCAGGTGCTGGACCGCGCCTACGCCCACGGGGTGCGCTACCTCGATGTCGCCCGCTCCTACGGGTACGGCGAGGCGTTCCTGGCCGATTGGTTGGCCGCGGACCCTGCGCGCGCCCGCACGGTCACCATCGGGTCGAAGTGGGGCTACACCTACGTCGCCGGGTGGCGCGTCGATGCCGACCCCCATGAGGTCAAGGACCATGGCCTGGCGACCTATCAGCGCCAGCAGGCCGAGACGCAGGGGCTGCTCGGCGACCACCTCGACCTCTACCAGGTGCACTCCGCAGCACTGGCCACGGGCGTGCTCGAGGACCCGGCGGTGATCGCGGCGCTGACCGAGCTGTCAGCGCAGGGCGTGACCATCGGCCTGACCCTGTCGGGCCCTGACCAGGCCGCCACGCTGCGGCGCGCACTGGAGCTCGCCGAGCAGGACCGGGCGCCCTTCCGGTCGGTGCAGGCGACCTGGAACCTGCTGGAGACCTCGGTCGCTGGGGCGCTGACCGAGGCGCACGAGGCCGGGTGGGGGGTGACGATCAAGGAAGCGGTGGCCAACGGACGCCTGACCCCGCGGGGTGCGGTTCCGCCCGCGGTGTCCGCGGCAGCCACCGCGCTGGGCGTCGGTGTCGACACCCTGGCCACCGCGGCCGCACTGGCCCAGCCCTTCGCCGACGTCGTGCTGTCCGGTGCCGTCACCGTCGAGCAACTCGACAGCAACCTGGCTGCTGCCGAGCTCACACTGCCCGACGATCTCATGGCGGAGCTGCGCACCGTGGCGGAGGAACCGGGCGACTACTGGCGGCAGCGCTCGGCGATGCCGTGGACGTGATCCCGGCGCGCCCGGACCACCGCCATCAACGCTGCACGGCTGCACCGGCATCAGCCAGATCGACGAGCCCGCCGGCGTTGTAGACCTCGGTGAAGCCGAGTTCCTCCATGAAGGCCGCCGCCTGCCCACTGCGGTTGCCGGTACGGCAGTACAGCAGATAGCTGCCGTCGCGATCGAGGCCGTCGATCTCATCGGTGAAGGCCGGCTCGTAGATATCGACCAACTCCGCTCCCGACAGGTGTCCCTCGGCGAACTCCTCCGGGGTGCGCACGTCGATGATCGTGAGGTCGCTGCGGTCATCAAGCAGATCGACGGCGGTACCGGCGTCGACCTCGACCACACCGGGCCGCTGCGCTGCGGTCTCCGGCGCGTCGTCAGCGTCCGCACCGGCACAGGCGGCCAACAGCAGGGCGGTCAGGGCGGCGACGAGCATGGTGAGGGGCAGGCGACGCACGATGGACTCCAGGGTGGGTGCGGGGGCGCGGAGGGTGGGAGCGGGGGTCGGTACGCGGGACAGCGGCGAGCGCACGGGCACAGGGTGCCCGTCGGTTCGTAGCAACGCCACAGCGCCCGTCGGTATGTCCGGCGAGGCAGATTCCTGCCTGGCGCGTGCAGCCCCCGCACGCCTCAGGCCTGCTGGTGTGCCTCCACGAAGGCGGTGGTGGGGCCCGGGCCCTCGTCTGCGCGCCATGACGAGGTGTAACGGAAGCGCTCCCCACGGATCAGGGTCGTGCGGTACTCGACGGGGCGGTCGCCACTGGAGGCCAACCGATCGACCCGCAGCAACCCCTCACCGGGTGCCAGCTGGAGCTGCGTGATGAGGTGCTGGTCCGGGACCACGGGGGTGATGGTCTCATCGGCGGCGGTGATCCGGACCGCGCTCAGCTCTCCGAGCACGTCGTAGAGGGCCGTACGGGTGAAGTCGGCACCCAGCACGCTCCGACCGATGTCAGCCGGCAGCCAGGTCTCGTCCACCGCCAGGGGCTCCGGTCCGGCGAAACGGATCCGTTCGAGGCGGACCAGTTCCGCACGGGGTGGGAGGCCGAGTTGCGCCGCCGCCTGCGCGTCACGGTCGATGCCGAGGAACAGCACCTCGGAGCGTTGCTCGAGCCCGGCCTCCTCGACCGCGCTGAAGAGGCTGTAGAGCCCACCGAGCGGCTGGGTCAGGACCTCCTCGTTCAGGAAGCTGCCGCGGCCCCGGTGCCGGTCGACCAGCCCCCTGGCCCTGAGGCGCTGGACCGCTTCCCGCACGGTGTGACGGCTGACCCCGTAGTGCTCGGTCAACTCCTTGTCGGTCGGGAATCGACCGACGATGTCACCCGAGGCGATCCTCCGCTCGAGGTCGTCGAGCACCTGTCGCCACAGGGGCCGGTCGCCCCCGGCTCCAGAGTGCTGCACCACCTCGCCCCCTCACTGGGGCGCTGGCCTGCCCCTGGAGCGGGAGCCTAGACGGCAGGCGGCCCTGCAGCCACGCCCCGTGGTCAGGCCCGCGGTCAGCCGAAGACCAGCACCATCGGCACGGAGATCAGCAGGAACAGCACGCTCATCGCGGTGCCCGCACGCACGTAGTCGATGACGCGATAGCCCCCCGGCCCCATCAGCAGGGCGTTGACCTGGTGGGTCGGTAGCAGGAAGGCGTTGGAAGCGGCGATCGCCACCATCAGGCCGTAGGTCGCCGGGTTCGCCCCCACCCCGATCGCCACGTTCGCGGCCAACGGCACCAGCAGCACCGTTGCACCGACGTTGGAGACCACGAGGGTGAACACCGTGGTCAGGAGCCCGACCGTGGCCAGGATCGCCCACCCGGGCAGGTCCGCGGTGGCAGCGACCACACCCTCGGCGATGAAGGCGGCGGTGCCGGTCTCCTCCACGGCCTGTCCCAGGGGGATCAACGCCGCGAGCAGGAACACCGTCTTCCAGCTCACGGCCCGGTAGGCCTCATCCGGGGTGAGGACCTGCAGGAGCAGGATGCCGATCGCACCGACCATCAACGCCAGGGAGAGCTGCATGTCGGTGAAGATGACCAGCCCCAGGGCGACGGCGAAGGCCCCGAGCGCCCAGAGCCGCTTGTCCGTGCGGGGCGGATCCATGGGGTGGTCGCTGATCACCACAAACGACGGGTCGGCGTCGACGTCACGCATCCGTTCCCAGGGTCCGAACAGCACCAGGACATCGCCCGCGCCGAGCCGATGCTCGCGCAGGTCCTCGGTGAGGATCTCCCCGCGGTGGTGCACGGCCAGCAGGGCGGTGCCGAACCGCACGCGCAGGCGCAGGTCACCGACCCGCTCCCCCACGGCGTCGGAACCCGGTCGCACGGAGACCTCGACGAGCCCGGCCTGGTCGGGGTCGACCAGGCGCGCGAAGGGGTCGTCGGCAGGGGCGATGCGCTCAAGTCCGTGCTCCGTGGCGAAGGCGTCCACGTCCTGTTCGAGGCCGGTGATGCCGACCACGGTGTTGGCCTCCATCCGTTGCTCGCGTCGCGGTGCGAGTTGCGGATCCTGGTCGGCGGCGGCCACCGCCGCGATCAGTACCCCGGGCTCGAGGCGCTCGATGTCCTCGACCTCGCGGCCGACCAGGGGGCTGTCGGCAGGGATCGACGCCGCGTGGAGCCGGCCATCCAGGCCGTAGCGCGCGGAGATGTCGGGCAGGGCCTCAGCAGAGCTGCGGTCCCCGTCGACCTCCGGCAGCAGCCACCTGCCGGCCACGGCGAACAGGGTGATGCCGGCGGCCAGCAGCGCGAGCCCGATCGGGGTCGGCGCGAACAACCCGTAGGGCTCGATGTCAACACCGAGGTTGTCGGCGCTGGAGGCCAGCAGGTCGTTGAGCAGGATCAGCGGTCCGGAGGCCACCAGGGTCAGCGTCCCGCCGAGGATCGCGGCGAAGCCCATGGGCATCAGCAGCCGTGACTGTGGCACGCGCGTGCGCTCGGAGACGCGCTCGATCACGGGGAGGAACAGTGCGGCCGCCCCGATGTTCTGCATGAAGGCGCTGATACCACCGACGGCCACGGAGCTCGAGGCCAGGATGCGCCGCTCAGTGTTGCCACCGACCTTCAGCAACCAGCCGGCCACCACCTGCATGACCCCCACACGGTCCAGGGCGGCACCGATGATCATGACCGCGATGATGGAGATGACCGCGTTGGAGGAGAACCCGGCGAACACGTCAGCGGTGGGGACCAACCCGGTGAGTCCGACGACCACCATGATCAGGATGGCCGCAACGTCGATGCGTACCACCTCGGTCACGAACAACGTCACCGCGCCCGCCAGCACGGCGAGCACGATGATCATGTCGGTGGTCAGCGCGTCCACGGGGTCCTCCGATGTTCAGCCGCCGACGGCCCCCCGGGGGGAGCGGGGGGCCGTGGCGTGGGTAACGGGTCTGGCGTGCCTCAGGCGGTCAGCTCGAAGCCGAGCTCCTCGAGGCGGGTGTCGGAGTCGTCGAGCAGCACCGGGGTGCGACCCGCGCGGGCGAGCAGGGAGGTGGCGATGGATGCGCGGTACCCGGACGCGCAGTGGACCCACACCTCACCGTCGGTGGGAACCTCGTCCATGCGACGCTCGAGCTCGTGGATCGGGATGTGGATCGAACCCTTGATCCCGCCCGTGGACCGCTCATCGTTGCGACGGACGTCGAGCACGTGGAGGTGCTCCTCGTCGGCCATCCTCTTGGCAAGGGTGTCCAGGGTGTCCATGCGGTAGCTGCCGCGGTCGATGCCCTGGCCGTAGTTGTCGACCCCACCGAGCGCCTGGGCGGCGGGCCGGTCGATGCCGACGCGCACCATCTGACGCTGGGCCTCGGCGACCTCCTCCTGGGTGTCACCGATGAGGGTGACGGGCATCCCCCACGGGACGATCCAGGCGAGGTAGGTGATGAAGGAGTTGCCGACCTCGACGTTGACGGTGCCGGTGACGTGGTCCTTGGCGTAGGCGGTGCGGGAGCGCAGGTCCACCACCCACTCGCCGGCGTGGATACGGCGCGCGAGCTCGGTGGGATCCGCCTCGATCGCAGGCGAGAGGTCGACGGGGCCGGGGCCGACCTTGTTACGCGGCGCCATGTGGGCGTAGTAGCGCGGGTAGGCGTCGAGGCCGTCCATCAGCGTCTTGACGAACTCCTCGGTGTCGGTGATCGTCAGGGCGACGTTGGCGCGCTTCTGGTCCGCGATCGTGGAGGTCTCCACCCCGTACTTGGGGTCGACGTTGGAGGTCTGCTCGTCGGCGGCTGCCGAGGAGCAGAAGCTGCCGAAGCCGTGGGTGGGTAGGACGGTGGTGTCATCCTCGAGCTCGGCGACCAGGCGCTTGGCCGTGCCGTGCTGCAGGCGGGTGAGCTCCTCGGTCATCGCCTTGGAGATCAGGTCGGTGCGGCCG
>Ga0207421_10008650_pt1 | contig 10500 bp, 8 predicted proteins | sample SodLakKL_010_SED_4_FD_187542 | JGI IMG/M metagenome (GOLD analysis project Ga0207421, IMG submission 187542) | Alkaline sediment microbial communities from Lake Tanatar, Kulunda Steppe, Russia - 8KL_010_SED (SPAdes) (version 2) | ecosystem: Environmental > Aquatic > Non-marine Saline and...
TGGCAAGGAAATCAAGCAATTATGAGGAGGCGTATCTTAATACGTTGACGAATAATTGTGCAGATTGACCACGCGAGGCGCGTGGCAGGCTCAGCCAAAAGAAAAAAGAACCGTTTCCGGATGAAAACTAAAAAACGCCATCGCCAGTGAACCTGGCGGAAAAAATGATGTTTTCAAAGATTTTAAACGCTTCTAACGTAAAAAGCCAGTGCTGCGGGCATGAAAGCGCTGCAGAAGACAACTTACCACTTTCATGGCCTGGCTGGCATGCCATAAGAAAAACAAATTAGAAAAATCAATAAGTTAGGTTTAAGTGCTGTTGCAGTTGAACATGTCATTGGACTTATGGCAGTTTCATCTCATGGGTACCGCAAAATTTTTGGAAGAACAGGCAAACAGAGACAATCTAAAAAAAACACCTTTTTAAATCAACTTAAACTTTCAAGCATGAAAATATCCTTCTCTTTTTGAACTTTACAATCAGGCGGCAGGTGTTATTTTATTTTTTTAATCCAGCAGCCTTTTGACAATATAAATAATAAACCCGCTTTGAAATAACGCTTTATCCAACCCAGCAACCCTTTTTATTTGGAGGAACAATGCGCTTACATATCCGAACTTTTTTATTGTTGACGTTAATTTTTCTCTGGTCCGGCAGCATTGCAGGGGCTTCTCTGCCGGAGTTCTCCGACTTGGCTGAAAATGCGGGACCGGCAGTGGTCAACATCAGCACTGTGAAAAAAGTTGAACGGCCCGATATGGGGGATTTTTTCCGCGGATTCCAGGATCGCGGGCATCCCTTTGAGGAGTTCTTTGACCAGTTCGAGAGATTTTTCGGTGAAAGGGAAAGACAGCCCAGAGAGCAGCGTTCACTGGGCTCGGGCTTTATCATTTCCCAGGACGGCTACGTGGTAACAAACAATCATGTAGTTGAAGGTGCGGATCAGATCAGAGCCACCTTCAGGCTGGAAGGAGAAGAAAAAACCTTTGACGCCCATGTAGTAGGCACTGATCCGGAGACCGATCTGGCACTTATAAAGCTGGACACCGACATTGACCTGCCTACACTGGAATTCGGAAACTCCGATGATATGAAGGTTGGACAGTGGGTGGTGGCCATAGGCAATCCCTTCGGTCTCAATCACACGGTTACCGCCGGAATTATCAGTGCCAAGGGGCGGGTAATAGGCGCCGGTCCTTACGACAACTTTATCCAGACCGATGCTTCCATCAACCCCGGCAACAGCGGCGGCCCGCTTTTAAATCTGGAAGGCGAGGTAATAGGAATCAACACTGCCATAGTAGCTGCGGGCCAGGGAATCGGCTTCGCCATCCCCAGCAGCATGGCTGAAGACATTATCAGCCAGCTCAAGACCGATCAGAAGGTCAGCCGCGGCTGGCTGGGCGTAACCATCCAGAACGTGGACCGGGATATCGCCGACGCCCTGGGCCTGGAAGAAGCAAGAGGCGCTCTTGTTGCCGGCGTAACTCCCGGCGACCCAGCTGAAGAGGCCGGCATGGAAGCCGGTGACGTGATTGTTTCTCTAAACGGCGAGACTGTTGAAGATTCCTCCGACCTAACCAGAAAAATAGGACAGCTGGCCCCCGGCTCTGAAGCCACTGTAGGGTTCTACAGAGACGGAGAGAAAAAAGAAGTCACCGTAACCCTGGGGGAAAGAGACCTGGAAGGACTGGCTGAACGTACCGAACCCGAACCGGAAAGTGAAAAGGCGGACCTGGGGATGTCTCTTCGATCCCCTTCACAGGAAGAGGCTGAGCAGCTGGGCCTAAGCGAGCCCCAGGGCCTGCTTGTAACCGAAGTGGAACCAAGGTCCCCGGCCCACCGCGCGGACATCGCCCCGGGAGATCTGATCCTGCAGGCCAATGGTCAGAGGGTGGACAGCACGAGTGAGTTCTTCACCATCCTGGAAGAAGACGCCAGACCCAAGCAGGTGCTTATGCTGCTGGTAAACAGGCAGGGGCAGAATATCTTCAGGACCATACCGCTGCGGGATTAACAACCCGAAAAAAATGACAGGCGGCATGTCCAGTTGGACATGCCGCCACAAAGACAAGACTAATGAGCAAAACCTACAGCATCAAATCCGGATGCAAGATTAATCTTTACCTGAAGATACTGAACAGGCGCCGGGATGGTTATCACAACCTGGACTCCCTGTTTTTTCCCCTGCCCTGGCCCAGAGATTATATCGACATCTCTCTTAGATCATCCCCGGGCATCTCTTTGCGGGCCTGTCCCAAAAGCATGGAAAACAGCCGCAATATTCTTTTGCGCACTTATGAACTCTTTGCCGCAGCCACAGGATTCCGCCCCGGTCTCAAAGCATACCTGAGCAAAAACATACCCGTTGGTGCCGGGCTCGGCGGGGGCAGCTCCAATGCCGCTGCCTTTCTGCTTTTCCTGAACAACCTCAATAGATCCGCGGCCCTGAAAAGGGAAAACCTCCTGGAACTGGCTTCAAAACTTGGGGCGGACGTGCCTTTTTTCATCTATAACAGACCCGCCCGGGTCACGGGTAAAGGAGAGATTGTCTCTCCGGTTCACATCGACCTGCAGAGACTGCATGTGCTTGTCATCTGCCCCGGAATAAGCATAGATACTGCCTGGGCGTATCAGGCCCATGACCATTACATGAAAGCCTCCTGCCCGCCTGATGACTCAGTATTGACATCCGGACCCTTAAGAGATAATAAGTCGCTTTTTGAGCGGATAACTCTCAGCAACAGCTTTGAAAGAACAGTATTTGCTGAATATCCCAGGCTTGGAACCATAAAAACACAGATGCTTCAAGCCGGGGCCAGCGGTTGTGTTCTGAGCGGCTCAGGGTCCAGCCTGTGCGCCTTCTTCCGCAAGAGAGACAATCTTTTGCGGGCCTGCAACACCCTTGACCGTCAGAACGTTTCCTTTTATTATTCCAGGATCAATTGATGGGGCGTAGCCAAGCGGTAAGGCAACGGGTTTTGGTCCCGTCATTCGGAGGTTCGAATCCTTCCGCCCCAGCCAACAAAGAGGACCAGGTCAATGCCCGGACACAGGGAATTGAAAATTATCACCGGCAACGCAAACCCTGAACTCGCCAGAGGAATATGTGACCACCTGGGGATGACTCTGAGTCCTACCCTGGTCTGCACTTTCAGCGACGGTGAGAGCAGGGTCGAAATCGGAGACAATGTCAGGGGCGATGATGTTTTCGTGGTACAGCCCACATGTGCCCCGGTCAATCACAATATCCTGGAACTCTGCCTCATGCTGGATGCCCTCAAAAGGGCCAGTGTGGGCCGTGTTACAGCTGTTATACCCTATTACGGATATGCCCGTCAGGATCGCAAGGTCGTTCCCAGAGTTCCCATAAGCGCCAAACTGGTTGCCGACTTCATCTCCGCTTCCGGTGTTAACCGCATACTGACTATTGATCTTCACGCTGGCCAGATCCAGGCTTTTTTCAACATCCCGGTGGACAACCTCTTTGCCGCTGAAGTACTTTTGACCTACCTGAAGCAGTTCGGGGATCAGGCTGTAGTGGTCTCACCCGATGCCGGCGGTACGGAAAGAGCCAGGGCTTACGCCAAGAGAATCGGAGCGGAGCTGGCTATAATCGACAAGCGCCGGGACACTCCCAATACAGCCCAGGCCATGCGGGTCATAGGCGATGTCAAGGACAAGGTGGCCATAGTCCTGGACGACATGATCGACACCGGAGGCACCATGATGGAGGCTTCCAAGGTGCTGTCCGAAAAGGGAGCCAGCAAGGTGCTTGCCTGCGCCACCCATCCCGTACTTTCCGGACCGGCCATTGAGAGGATGGACCAGTCCTATTTTTCTGAAATAGTGGTCACGGATACCATACCCCTGAGTGAAAAAGCCAGGGCCAGCGGCAAGTTCAAGGTAATTTCCGTGGCCAGTCTGCTTGCCAAGGCCATTCACAACATTCACACGGAGTCGTCCGTGAGCGTACTTTTTTCGCATTAATGCCCGAAATTTTAATAAAAAAGATTATAAATAATACGCCGGCTGAACAAAGCAGCCGGTTTTGCACCAAGGAGTAAAAAATCACAATGTCCGAGCTTTACAATCTCAAAGTTGAAGTAAGAAACGAGAAAGGCAAGTCCGCAGCCCGGAAGCTGCGCAAAAACGACTACGTGCCCGGAGTCTATTATGATTCTTCCGGCGAGACCCTGCCTTTAAAGGTCAGGAATGGCCCCTTCTACAAGGCCTGGAACCAGGTGGGCACCACCAATGTAGTGGAGCTGGAATATTCCCACGGCGGAGAGACTTACAGAAAGCCATGTCTCATCTGGTCCATAGACCGCCATCCCTACAAAAAAGTATACATGCATGTTGATTTCTACGGGGTGGATCTTACCAAGGAAGTAACCGTGGCCGTTCCGGTGGAGGTCAAGGGTACTCCCAAAGGTGCCGAAGACGGGGGAATCATGCGCATTTTCCGTGAGACGCTGGATCTTACCTGTCTTCCGGCCAATATCCCCTCCCAGGTGAGCATCGACGTCTCAAAGCTGGACATTGGAGACAACATCTACATTGAAGACCTGAAAATGCCTGCCGGAGCCAAGGTCACTTTCGAGGAGAACTTCGCCGTAGTCGGTCTGGTTCCGCCGATGCAGGAGGAAGAACCTGAGGCTGAGGCTGCAGAGGAAGGAGCTGAAGAAGCGGCGGAAACACAGGAGGCTCCGGGAGAAGAGCAGGCAGCAGAATAGCAGGTGTTTAGAGCGGGTCTGCTGAATCATTCTTTCCTGTTCCCCGGGGCAAGCAACTGCTTGCCAGGATCCATGGGGGGCAGGAGATTTGAAATACCGTTTAATATACTTTAGCGCCTTCAAGCTCTATCACACTGGCGGCCTGATAACCAATGTCGGGTATCATGCCCCTCAGGATTTTTCCGCAGATCATCAGACAAACGCTTCAGCCATGATTTAAATCCCTGGCTTGCACACTTTAATTGCGAGCCAGGGATTACCAGGACACCTTTGTTGCAGCTCAAATTTTTCAGATATACCAGGCTAAAATCTCTATTCTCAATGCCAGCCCTGAATAAGCCCTCAGGCCAGATGACCGGGCCCAGGCTCATAACAGGGCTTGGCAATCCCGGAAACCGTTACAGCAACACCAGACATAATATGGGTTTCCTGGTACTGGATCATGTCATGAACGCTTCCAGGGCAGAGCCCGGGGAACATGTACGGTGCCTGGATGAAAAGAATGAGTTCATTCTATGGGAATGGATCAGACCTGACGATCCGGATGCCAGATACCTGCTGAAGCCCATGACCTATATGAACCGCAGCGGGAAAGCAGTTGCTCATGCGGCATCCCGGTTAAACCTCCGGGAGGATAAGATTCTGGTGGTCCACGATGAAGTAGACCTTCCTCTGGGCAGGGTTAAACTCAAATTCGGCGGCGGTCTTGCCGGACACAACGGCCTGCGCTCAATAGCAGAGCAGCTGGGAACCAGGGATTTTGCCAGACTCAGGATAGGGATTGGACGCCCTGAAGATCAGTCTTCACTCTCTGAGTATGTTCTGCACAAGTTTACCCCGGGAGAACAGAAATCTTTGCAGGAAGCTCTGGACAAGTCGCTTTCGGCTTTAAGCATCATCTTTACTCAGGAGGAGCAGCTGGCCCTTCAGCGCATAAACTCCCCTTCCGGCAACTGAGCACAGAATATATAAAAATCTCAACATCACCCATGGACTATTTCAACCCGTTAAGTTACAATTATCTTAACAGGCAAAGGAGGCTTTTTTACAGCCGCAGACCTTTTAATTATACCTCCTTTACCCTGTATATTCGAAAATACAAACTTACCGGTTGCGACCTGCTTTCACTGCCCGGATTATCCGGCTGCGGGCAATGCTGAGAAATGTCCTGGACCGGGAAAAGTTTTGGAGGCCTGTAGTGTTTTCAGTTGGCGAACTGGTTGTTTATCCCGCGCAGGGTGTAGGAATAGTCGAAAAGATTGAAGAAAAAGACCTGGGAGGCGCCAAGACAGTATTGTACATAGTGCGCATTCTCAGCAACAATGTAACCTTGATGGTCCCGGTAAACAATGCTGAAAGCGTTGGTCTAAGACCGGTCAGCGGAGAAAAACAGGGGCAGCACATCCTGTCATTTCTGGAAGACCGATCAGATTTTACCGGCTACTCCGGACAGAACTGGAACAGACGCTACCGGGAATATTCGGACAAACTCAAGAGCAAAGATCTCGAGGATGTAGCTTATGTCCTCAAAGAACTCTTCCTCATAACCAGAGATAAAGAACTGTCTTTTGGTGAACGCAGACTGCTGGAGCAGGCCATGGGGCTCATCTCCATGGAACTGTCCTATGCCCTGAATATTGATCAGGAGAAGGCCAAAGCCCGGGTAGAGGCTCTCTTTGCAGACATCTTGAGTCCGGAAACTCAGGAACAAAAAGACGAAGAGGATATCTAAGGCGGCCTGTGCCCCCGACTCAGCCAAGGAGTCTACCGTCCAGAATGAAGCATTGACCACCCCATGGCCAGATTTTTTCCCCTGTTTTTCAGCTTTTTGTTTGACTTTCAAACATCATATACTTAATTTCATCATTCCTAACCATTCAGACAGCGTGTAATTTTACACCAGCAATGTGTTATAATGCTCTTGTAAAAATATTCAACCAACCAAGAAAGTTAAGCATATCTTTTTTTATTTTGAATAATTGCCTTGTTCTTCAGCACCATCAACACTGCAGCGATACTTTTTAAGACTTGCCTTTAAACCGTCAGGGCAAAGCATGCCGCGCTTACTATTACTAAAAATGTTCTTCATTCTACCAAAAATAACAAGTATACTGACATCCAGGCCATTGCGAACCAAATCCAGTTATAGCTCTGGTGTTGATAATCATTAAACAATTTTATAATCAAGCAAATCACCTGACCGGACTTTCGCAGGTTGAAGCCTGTCCTGGTCTGCTTCAAATAAATATATGCCTTTTTTGCAGTTGTTATGTTTCAAACGCAGCTGCAGCGCAGCACATCCTGCTTTTTATGCTTTGCTTGCGCACCATTGATCTTTAGTTCTCATCCGGAAAGAAAGAATTTCCGTATAAAACTCTTTAGCATTCTGTCCTTTAATCCATCCAGGCCAGGATGAATTGCTATCCTTACATATAAGATTTTTTATAAGCATGTCAGGCCAAGCATCATAATGATGTGGTAAAAACATTCGGTTTTCAAGGCAGCCTGCATCGCAATCTTGGCTGTATGTCGACATATCTATGCAGTGTATCGTTTAACCCGTCTTAGTTGTTCAATATTAATTACCTTTTCAGGAGAAGATGTTCATGAACCTTTCGGATCTTAAAACCAAATCCATGAAAGACCTGATGCAGTTGTCCAAGGAGTATGAAATTGAGAATCCCAGCGGAATGCGCAAGCAGGAGCTTATATTTGCCATTCTGCAGTCCTGCGCCTCTCAAAATGGTACAGTTTCAGGAGAAGGCGTCCTGGAAATCCTGCCTGACGGCTTCGGTTTTCTGCGCTCTCCCATGTACAGCTATATGCCCGGTCCGGATGACATCTATGTATCGCCGTCTCAGATACGCAAGTTCGGGCTGCGCACCGGGGATGTTGTTTCCGGACAGATCCGTCCCCCCAAAGAAGGCGAGCGCTACTTCGCACTGCTTCGAGTCAACCAGGTGGGCTTTGGCGAGCCTTCGGAGTCCAAAAACCTGGTTCTTTTCGACAACCTGACCCCCATTTACCCTGACAAGCGCTTTGTTCTGGAAAACGGTGCGGAAAACCTTTCTTCGCGGGTCCTGGACCTTTTAAGCCCTGTGGGCACCGGTCAAAGAGGATTGATTGTTGCTCCGCCGCGCACCGGCAAAACAGTGCTTCTGCAGTCCATTGCCAACTCCATCAACACCAACACCCCTGACGTTTTCATGATTGTCCTGCTCATAGACGAACGTCCTGAAGAAGTAACGGACATGGAAAGAACGGTGGATGCTGAGGTGGTCAGCTCCACTTTCGACGAACCTCCGCAGAGGCACGTACAGGTGGCGGAAATGGTCCTGGAAAAGGCCAAAAGACTGGTGGAGAGGAAAAAAGACGTGGTAATTCTCCTGGACAGCATAACCAGGCTCGGCCGGGCCTACAACACCATTACCCCTTCCTCGGGCCGGGTTCTTTCCGGTGGCCTGGACTCCAATGCCCTTCAAAGACCCAAGAGATTTTTCGGCGCCGCCAGAAATATCGAAGAAGGCGGCAGCCTGACTATTATCGCCACGGCCCTTATCGATACCGGATCGCGCATGGACGAAGTCATTTTCGAGGAATTCAAGGGCACCGGCAACATGGAGATATATTTGGACCGCCATCTGGCCGACAAGAGGGTATTTCCGGCCATAGACATCAACCGCTCAGGCACTCGCAAGGAGGACCTGCTTCTGTCCGAGGACGTGCTCAACAAGGTCTGGATCCTTAGAAAAGTTCTCGCCCCAATGAACAGTGTTGACAGCATGGAATTTCTGCTTGATAAGATGAAAGGAACCAAAAGCAACAGGGAGTTTTTGGACATGATGAACAAGTAGGCATCACGCAGGGCCGTATGCCCTGCAAAAAAGCCGCGGTACCGCCCTGGGGACCGGGCATAAGAATAACCCATGCAGACTCTAAAACGCGTGAAGATCTTTTTTTGCTTTTTTTTGATCCTGGCTTTGATGGTACCTGCTTCGCCGGCCAGGTCCTTTATTTTCAGCGAATTCACCATCACTGATGAGGCAGAACTGGGGACAAAAGTACACAAACTTATCCGCAGCAACTACCATGTGGTGCAGGATCCGGAAATAACCAGCTATATAAAGGACATTGCCTCCAGCCTGGAAGAAGCAGCACCTCCCCAGCCTTTTCCGCTGCAGGTGGACGTGGTGGAAGACAGATCTCTAAATGCAATGGCCACTGTAGCCGGATACATGGTTCTTTTTTCAGGCATGATCACCAGAATGGAGACCGAATCTGAGCTGGCCTCCATCATGAGCCATGAGCTGGCCCACATCACCCAGAGACATGTGGCCCGGAATATCGAACGCTCCCAGAAGATAAGTACCGGCGCCCTGCTGGGCATCCTGGCCGGCGCCCTTGTAGGTGCTGAAGCCGGGGAAACACTGGCGGTGGGCTCCATGGCCGGAGCGCAAAGCGCCTTTCTCAGTTATTCCCGGGAAGACGAACGCGAGGCTGACCATGTGGGCATGAACTACCTCATCCAGGCCGGATACAACCCCAGGGACATGGTTTCGGCCATGCAGAAGATCAGGCGTCTGCAGTTCTTCTCCGGGGGGGACATGCCCTCTTACTTAAGCACCCATCCCGGAGTTGATGAGCGTATAGGCTACCTTCAAAGCCGTATCGAGCGACTGGATGACGAACTTCTGAAACGCCAGGACGACAACACCAGGCTTTACCGGGTCCAGACCCTGCTCCGGGCCAGACACGACGATCCATCCCAGGCCCTGGAGCACTTCCGCAAACAATCTGAGCATGAATGCCTGGCCAACCTGGGAATGGGCATAGCCAACAGCCGCATGAACCGGGTACGTGATGCGGAAGCAAACTTTGAAAAACTGCTGGCCTGCAGCGACCAGGATCCGCTTTTTCTTCGGGAAGCAGGCAGATTCTACTTTCAGTACGACCGCCTGGACAAGGCCGGAGAACTTTTACAGAAGGCTGTCATGCTGAACCCGGACGACAGCCTTGCCTTGCTTTTTTATGCCAGGGTCCTGGCGGAGAAAGGCGACAGCGATACAGCCATAAGCTACTTCAGGGAAACCCTGAAAAAAATGCCGGAGAACCCCAGGGTGCATGAATTCATGGCCCGTACTTACGGTGGGGAGGGTGATAATTTCATGGCCCATATCCATATGACCTATGCCCATATATACAACAACCAGAGGAGCCGGGCAGACTTTCATATGGACAGAGCCAGGACAGCAGCAGAAACTGCGGAACAGGAGAAAAAAGTCAAGGAACTGGAAAAAGCTTATGAACAGCGTGTACAGTTCTGGAAAAAATCCTCATAAGCCGGAGATTTAGCGCAGAAAATCTCCTCTTTACCGCTTTGCCTGATGAATCCTTTTATTCTACAAAAATCGACCCGCAGCCTGTTGCCAAGGGTCATCCTGCAAACTCATCGGCCGCAATCCCTGCTTTTACAGCCATGGACAATCCCTGCTTTTTAGGCTAGATTCGCCGACTTTAAGCGCCGGAATCGGGTGCACGGCTAAGCTATGAGAATTTTTCCCTTAAAAAACAGTAATTCATACCAGGAGGAGACAAATGTTACTGGAAACTATGATCTTTGCCATGGGGGCTGACCCGGAAGGCGGGGCAGGCAACCCCCTGGCCGCCTTTGTACCACTTATACTAATGTTTGCCATTTTCTATTTTCTGCTGATCCGTCCTCAGCAGAAAAAGGCCAAGGAACACCGCAATGTCTTGGCCAAC